>JACCDJ011340771.1_pt1 | contig 10289 bp, 8 predicted proteins | sample 7444481 | NCBI WGS metagenome assembly JACCDJ01 (sample SAMN15323435, study PRJNA562643) | freshwater metagenome | isolation source: river surface water | place: USA:Blue River Watershed | collected 2017-08-15 | reverse complement strand
TGATTGAGGTGGGGCAGCCAATTCAAGCAAGCTACATCTGGGGCAGTGGGCAAAAGCTTGAGATGTCATCCGCCCTGTTGGCAACCCAGCCGGTGGATTCAGAGCTAAAAGCAGCCCTTGCCCAGATCACCGCAAATTTGATTGCCGGCAATCAGGACAAGTTAGTTCCGCTGCTTGCAAAAACTCGGGTCGACTTTGTTTTGCTAGCCACCCCCAACCCTGAAGTCGAGGTTGGAATCTCGAGCCTGGATATTCTTCAGCCGGCAGGAGCCACTTCTTACGGTGTGCTGTGGAAGGTGAATAGCGAGATTGACTCGACACCTTCTATAGCAGAATCAGATCCAATGCGCCCATGGCAGTTCGGTATCGTTGCGGCTTTTGCCCTGCTTGCGCTTCCAACCCGAGCTGCCATCCTTGGTCGCCGACGAAAGCGAGGGTCTAGGTGAAGCTCCCAATTCGAATTCTCGGGGCCACCCTGAGCCTTGCTGGCCTGGCTGGTGCTTGGCTTGCCCAGGGTTTTGAGTTTCCGCCGGTTCCGGCCGTGGTTGAAGATGCGATTTCCGTATCTACCGATGCCAAGCCGCTTCAGCTCTACTGCCCGGGTCCGCTAACTGAACTAGGCGGCAAGGACGGCACCGATTTGGGCTCCTTGGCGCTTATCGGCAAAGCGAATCTGACTTATCGACTCGGTGAGGGTGAGCTATCGCAAGAACCACCAGGTCGGATTGATCAGGGAACCTCGCTGTCAATGGCAAGCGGTGAACAAGGCTCAGCTGCTTTGGCTGGTGCTCAGTCTCAACTGATCCAGCGACCTCGAATGGCTGGCCTAGCTGCCACAAATTGCGGTCAGCCTCAGGCTGAGGGTTGGTTACTAAATGGCATGGCCGGAACGGGATTCGAAAGCATTCTCCTGATCGGAAATCCCAACCCGGTTGAAGTTCAGGTTGAGTTGACCTTCCATCTGGAAACCGCAACTAGTTCGCAACTGATTACTCTGGCTCCTTTTGCGCAGCAACAGCTTTCGCTGGCAAGTTACGTTGCCGCAGAGCCACAGTTCGCCATCCACTTCCAAAGCTCAGGGCAAAAAGTCTCGGTCGCGATGCAAAATCGCTCCAGTGTCGGGTTGACCGCCACCGGTGTTGAACTCAAGGGGCCAACTGCTAATGCCTCAAAAGAGCTAGTGATTCCAGGTTTTGAAGTTCTGGCCGACGGCCTGGCTAAGGCATCGCTTCGGGTATTCAACCCCGGTTCAGAATCGGCACAGGCCCTAGTGACATTCGTCGGATCCGGCACCAATAGCGATGTGGTTGAGATTGAGGTTCCAGCCTCGGGGTTTGGTTTAGTTTCTCCCCAACTAAGTGAAGGTCACTATCTGGTGCTGATTCAGTCCCAGGCTGAACTGATGGCTGAGCTCTACAACCCCTATGTCGCGCAGCGCTTGGATTTTGCATGGCTCACTCCGGTTGCGCAGCTAAGTGGCAAAACCGCGATTGCGGTGCCAAACTTCAACGCCAAATTGGCTCTGGCCAACCCCGGTGCTCAAGCCATTAGCGTGCTGGTAACCGACAGTGAGGTTACTCAAGCCATTTCGGTGCCAGCGCGTTCTCAGCTGCTGGTTCCGATCACCGGCAAGTCCGTAGTTCTAGAATCAACCGGCAATTATCAAGCCACCGTGATTTTGAGCGATCCCAACGGCTACGCGGTTACTTCACCGTCTAATAATGCCAACCTGGGTTCAAATATTGAGGTTCAAGTCCGCTAGTGCGGGTGCATTAGCTCCCAGGGGTCCTTATCAATAAGGAATGCGGCCGCCGATATCACGGCATGCTCGATGTGCATTCTGGGGTCGGGCAGTCGCTGCCGGCCGAATCTTTCGATGGGTATGCGATACAGCGTGACGGTCATCGAAGCCTTGTTGGCGCTCCAGCGTCGAACTGGCTCGCCATCCACAATCGCTGGCACGTCTTCGATGCGCCAGCGAAGCGATTTGAAATCCTCGGGATAGCTGTCCTGCAGGTATTCGCAGGTCTCCTGCACCACCGATTCAAAAAAGCCCAGCCGGGCTACCCCGAAGTGAAATAGTTTGGAGGGCAGTGGCCTGCGCAGTCCGCGACCGTGTCGGTCTCGGTGACTTGAGGCCCTGATTCCCATTGGCTCATTGTATTCTTGGCACGCTAAAGCCAAAGAGAGTTCGCGCAGTGATCAATTTCCAAGATTTCGTAAAAACCTATGACGTTCGAGGCCTAGTCGGCTCTCAGCTCACCGAGGACGTGGTGGCAGCCTTCGGCGCTGCATTCGTGGACGAACTTAAACTCAGGGGCAAGCAGTTGGTCATCGGTCACGACATGCGCGATAGCTCTCCTGAGTTTGCGAGGGCTTTTGCCGAAGGTGCAGTAAAGCGAGGCGGCAATCCGCTAATGCTCGGGCTTTGCTCCACGGATATGACTTACTTTGCATCCGGCAAGCTCGATTTGCCATCTGTAATGTTTACCGCCAGCCACAACCCGGCCAGTTACAACGGCATGAAGTTTTCCCGAGCGGGCGCCAAGGGCATTGGACTTGACTCGGGGCTTGCCGCAATTAGAGACCGAGCCCAAAGCTATTTCGATTCCGGGATTGAGCATCTGGCAACCACGGGATCAATTGAAGAGATCAATCTCACGCGTGAGTATGTGGAATACCTCAGAGAGCTGGTGGATCTATCGAAGACTCGCAGGCTCAAGATTGTGGTCGATGCCGCAAATGGCATGGGAGGCTTTACGGTTCCACTGGTGCTCGAGGATGCTGCCGGCTTGCCAGCTCTCAATCTCGAGATTGTGCCGCTTTACTTTGAGCTGGATGGCACCTTCCCGAACCACGAGGCAAACCCGCTGCAGGTTGAGAACCTGAGGGATTTGCAAAAGGCAGTGGTTGAACACGGGGCAGATCTTGGTTTGGCATTCGATGGCGATGCCGACCGCTGTTTCGCGGTCGATGAGCGCGGGGGGCTGGTTAGCCCTTCGGCGCTCGCCGCGATTGTTTCGATTCGTGAGATTGAACGCGTCAAAGCGCTGGGTGAATCGAACATCACCGTGCTGCACAACCTGCTCACCTCAAAAGTTGTTGAGGAGCGCATCCGTCAGGCCGGAGCTATGCCAGTTCGAACCAAGGTTGGCCACTCGCTGATCAAAGAGCAGATGGCGGCAACCAATGCGGTGTTCGGTGGCGAGCACTCCGCTCACTACTACTTCCGGGATTTCTGGGGAGCTGACAACGGAATGCTGGCAGCTCTGCACCTAATCAGCGAGCTGGGGCAATACCAGGGCACGATGAGTGAGTTGTCCAAGAGCTTTAGTCCTTATTTCTCCTCAGGTGAGATCAACTCCACCGTTTCCGATGTTCCAGCTGCGATCCAGCGGTTGCGAGAAGCGTTCCCGCAGTGCAGCGTTGAGCACTTTGATGGCTATACCTTCAGCTCCGGAGATAAAGAAAATTGGTTCTGGTTCAATGTTCGCTCGTCAAACACCGAACCATTGCTTAGACTTAACGTCGAATCAAACCACGAGGCCTCGATGGAAAAGATTCGTGACGCAGCCATCCAGATAATCCGGAATGGCTAACCGATCCGAGAGGCCCTAAATGTCCCAAACTCTAACCCAGTTTGATTTCAAAGTTGCTGACCTATCGCTAGCCGAATCCGGCAGGCACCAGATTCGTCTTGCCGAAGCCGAAATGCCGGGCCTGATGGCACTGCGCAAAGAGTTCGGTCCATCGCAACCGCTAAAGGGCGCTCGCATCGCGGGTTCGCTGCACATGACCGTGCAGACCGCTGTGCTGATTGAGACCTTGACTGCACTAGGTGCTTCCGTGCGCTGGGCAAGCTGCAACATCTACTCAACTCAGGATGAGGCTGCCGCAGCAGTTGTGGTTGGCACCGGCACCACCGAGCGACCAAACGGAACCCCAGTATTCGCTTGGAAGGGTGAGAACCTCGAGGAGTACTGGTGGTGCACCGAGAAGATTTTTGACTTCTCCTCCGAGGGCTTCGATGGCCCAAATCTGATCTTGGATGACGGTGGCGACGCAACGTTGCTGGTTCACAAGGGTGTCGAGTTTGAGGCTGCCGGTTCGGTGCCCCCTGCTGGGCTCGATGATTCCGAAGAGTATCGAGTGATCCTTGAGGTGCTGCGCGAATCGCTAAAGCGCGACTCCAGCTACTTCACCAGAATTGCCAAGGACATCAAGGGCGTCTCCGAGGAGACCACCACCGGTGTTCACAGACTGTATGAGTTTGCCAAGAACGGCACGTTGCTGTTTCCGGCCATCAACGTAAATGACGCTGTCACTAAGTCAAAGTTTGACAATAAGTATGGAATTCGCCACTCGCTGCCGGATGGCTTGAACCGCGCAACCGATGTTCTAATGGGCGGAAAAGTTTGCTTCGTTGCCGGTTACGGTGATGTGGGCAAGGGATGTGCCGAGGCGCTTCGTGGCCAAGGTGCCCGCGTAATCGTTTCTGAGGTTGACCCGATCTGCGCATTGCAGGCAGCCATGGATGGCTTCCAGGTCACCACCCTTGAGGTAGTCATTGGCCAGGTCGACATCTTTGTGACTGCAACTGGAAACGAAAACATCATTCGTCCCGAGCACCTATTGCAGATGAAGAACCTGGCGATTTTGGCAAACGTTGGTCACTTTGACAACGAGATTGATATGGCCGGAATTAGCCGCATGCCGGGTATTGAAAAACTTGAGATCAAGCCGCAGGTTCACGAGTGGCGCTTGCCAAACGGTAATGCGGTTTTGATTTTGTCCGAGGGTCGTTTGATGAACCTTGGCAATGCCACTGGGCACCCAAGCTTTGTGATGTCGACCTCATTCTCTAATCAGGTGCTGGCTCAAATTGAGCTTTACTTGCGAGCCAGCGAGTTGGGGCTCGGAGTTCACATCATGCCTAAGGAGCTGGATGAGAAGGTGGCCAGGTTGCACTTAGACGCGCTTGGTGTAAAACTGACTCAACTATCTGACCGTCAGGCACGATACATTGGAGTAGATGTAGCGGGTCCCTACAAGGTAGATCACTACCGGTACTAGCTGGAGGTTGTGCAGTGTCAAACAAGATTCTTGTCGTTGACGATGATGATGCACTGCGCGAAATGGTTGGGCTGGTCCTAAACGCCGCTGGTTACGACACGGTTTTTGCAGCCGATGGAATAAACGCTGTCGAGGTATTCAAAAAAGAAGACCCGGATTTGGTGTTGTTGGACATCATGCTGCCGGGGCAGTCCGGTATAGAAGTTTGCAAGCAGTTGCGTGTGCTCAGTGGCACCCCGATCGTGATGCTCACCGCCAAGGGCGACACCGAAGATGTTGTGCTTGGGCTTGAGGCTGGTGCCGATGACTACGTGGTGAAGCCACACAATGGTGCGGAGCTTTTGGCTCGAATCAAAGCGAGACTTCGCCCGGTGCCGGAAGACGGCGGCATCATCACGGTTGGCGAACTAACCATGGATCCGCGCTCCTACGAGGTGAAGCGTGCCGGGGTAAGAATTTCGCTGACTCCACTTGAATTCAAATTGCTACACACCTTGGCTGTAAAGCCACAGCAGGTGTTCTCCCGCGAGATGCTTTTGGAGCAGGTTTGGGGCTATCAGTACAAGGCTGACACCCGCTTGGTCAACGTTCACGTGCAGCGCCTTAGGTCCAAGGTTGAAGAAGATCCAGAAAACCCAAAGATTGTGACCACGGTTCGCGGCCATGGATATCGGGCTGGTAACGAAACTCCGTGATCTCCCTGCTCAGACGGTCTCTTACCGCTAGGACCGTATTTGCCACAGTAACCCTGAGCGCTATCGCGCTGGCAACTTTGGGGGGATTTCTCTCCTACTCGCTAGCCAACAACTTTTTTCAAAACCGTCTGAGCCAGGTGCTCAGCGAAACCGAGCGTGCGGTGTCGTCGGTGCAGGGCACCGTGGCAGCCGCTTCGCTGGCCGATGAAACCGCACTGCAGACCTTGATAAATTCGGTGGTGCCATCGCTTGAGGTTTCCGGCGTCTCTGGTGCCAGACAGGTGGCGCTACTGCGTAGCCCGGGACAGCCCCAGCTGCAACTATTTCAGTCACCGATTTCCCAAGACCTAGACCTTGCCACTATCCCAAGCGAGCTGCGGGAGGCGGTTAGGGCATCGGATGGTGTCCTTACCTACACCTCGGTGTCTTTGGTTCGAGAGGGTCTAATCGTTCCAGGCATCACAGTTGGCGCCCCGATAACGCTTCCGCTGGCAGGAGATTTTGAGCTCTATTTGGTATTTGATCTAGGTCCCGAACAGCAAGCCTTGGCGACCGTCCAGAGTGCACTGGCGGTGGGTGGTGTCGTGCTTTTGGTGGTGATTTCGCTGGTTAGCTATTTCGTCACCAGAACCATTGTGAAACCAGTGGAGCAGGCAGCATCGGTAGCCGAATCACTCTCCGAAGGTCAATTGGATGTTCGTCTTCCGGAGAAGGGCACCGACGTGATGGCGGTTTTGGCTCGTTCGTTCAACAAAATGGCCAACAGCCTGCAGCAGCAAATTCAGCAGTTGGACTCGCTTTCACGCATGCAGCGAAGATTTGTTTCGGACGTTTCGCACGAACTTCGCACCCCGATGACCACCATCAAATTGGCGGGTGAGGTCATTTTTGGCAACCGCGACAAGTTGGACCCATCACTGTCTCGCTCTGCCGAGCTGATGCAGAACCAGATTTCTCGCTTTGAGGAACTGCTTGCAGACCTGTTGGAAATCTCCCGCTATGACGCCGGAGCCGTCACCGCCGATCTTGAGCTGCACGACCTCAATGCCGTGGTTGGGGCTGCCATCGCCAGTATCGAACCGCTTGCCAAGAGCAAGGACACCGAGATTCAGGTGCGGTTACCAGCCGGCAATGTCGAGGCCGAATTCGATGCCAAACGGATCGAGCGACTGCTGCGCAACCTGCTTTCAAATGCGGTTGAGCATGGCGAGGGGAAGCCAATTGTTGTCGAGGTTGGGTCCAATGCTCAGGCGGTTGCAGTTTGTGTTACCGATCGGGGCGTTGGCATGACTAAACAGCAACTGGAGCGCATTTTTGACCGCTTCTGGCGAGCGGATCCAGCCCGTCAGCGCTCGGTTGGTGGCACTGGTTTGGGGCTGGCAATTTCTAAAGAAGATGCAATCCTGCACCGCGGTTGGTTGCAGGTTTGGTCAAAACCTAATCGCGGTTCAAGCTTTAGGCTCACCCTTCCGATTAGTGCAACCGCGGTGATTTCAAACTCACCTCTTCCGCTGCCTCCAAGAACGATGGAGGGCTGATGAAGAAGTTTTCTGCATTGGCACTGAGCCTTACGCTACTGGCCGGTTGCGCGCAGCTGCCGACTCAGGTAAACATCAAAAGCGGACCAGAGCTGGTTGCTCCCGAGGCGGTTGACTTTAGCTACTACGTTCCAACCGGGCCTTCCGATGGTCAAACTCAACAGGAGATTGTTTCTGGGTTCCTGGCGGCTGGCACTGGACCGCAAAACGACTATTCAGTGGCAAGAGAATTTCTCACCGCAGAGTTTGCTCAGCGCTGGAATCCAGCAGGTGAGGTTTTGATTCGCGATGGCGCACCTGGATTCACCGCAACCGGTGACAGCTCACTTTTGGTTGATGTTCGAGTTGGCGCAGTGGTCGATGAGCATGGTCGCTACCAAGAGAACCTCGAACCCGAGCAGGCAACGTTGCGCTTTACTCTGCAGCGAGAAAATGGTCAGTGGCGAATCGCGAGTGCACCGAACCTAACCGTGGTTACCTCGCCGGTATTTTCGGTGGTATTCAAACCCTTCCAGGTCTACTTCTACAACAACACTCAGAACTCACTGGTGTCGGATGTCAGGTGGTTCCCATCTCGCGCATCGACCGGAACCAAGTTGGTCAACGCCCTGCTGGCAGGTCCTTCCTCCCACCTGGCTCAGGGGGTCACCACCACAATTCCCGATGGCACGAAGTTGACCATCGACGCGGTGAACGTAGTGGACGGTGTTGCGCAGGTTGATTTCGATTCGACCGCCCTAGAGGCTGATGCCTTAGAGCGCAGACTCATGCTCACCCAGTTGCGAGCCACGCTGATGCAGCTGGTTGGTGTCAACGATGTGCAGGTCTCGATCAATAACTCTCCGCAGGAGATTGTCCCGGCAAATTTGCAAACTGCCTCCGTGGGAGGCGCGGCCTTCTACCTCAGGAGCACCGGCATCTATCGCGTGACGGGCACCAATGACACGGTGATTCGAGGAACTGCCGGGTTTATTAACCCCGATTCAGTCACCGCCTTTGACGTCACCGAAGATGGCGACTGGATTGCCTATGCCACCTCCGCCGGCATCAGCGTGGTGAACAACACCGGATTGTCTGGTCGCACCGAATTGGTCTCAAGGCGGCAAAACTTCAGCAGTTTGTTTTTTGATTCCTATGGCTACCTCTGGGTGATTCCAAGCGCGGGTATTGAGCCCATCGAAATCATTTCCAAATCAGGTGAACGCAAGTATCTCTTTGACAACTCGGTAGGCACTCGCGGCAAGGTCAGAATCAGCCCGGCCGGCGCCCTAATTGCCAGCACTGCGGTGGGTGAACCAAGCCGCATTCGCACCTATTCGATTTCTCGAGACCTAGCGGGTTGGCCGATCAAGCTGGGCCAGGGCGGCGAGGTAAACACCTCGATCGGCAATGTGATCTCATTCAGTTGGCAGAGTGCCGACACCCTCAGGGTGCTCGAAGCGACCAGCTCAGGCTTGAACTCAATCAGTGATTACCCAATCACCGGACCCAGATCGCAGTTGAGTATTCCGCCGATTACCGGCAGCGAGATCTACACCGGAACCGCAGGCCTGTCTACCTATCTGATTGCGGAAAACGGCGAGGTTTGGGTGCTAACTGGAAGTGCTTGGCGCAGAGTAGTGGCGGATGCCCTGCTGCTGGCAACCAACGACTAACGTGCTCGAAAAAGCGACTGTTGCTAACAGTTAGGCGATAACACGCAAAAGTCTTCGCGTGGACGACGAAGCTTTCTTGATGCTCAGCTCTTTGATTGACTTCGTGTTTCCCGCCAGGTGCATTGTTTGCAACAGCGGCCCAAGGCAGCTTTGCGAGAACTGCCTGCCGCAGTCAAGAGTGATCCCGATTGCAGGTTTTCATTTTCCGGTAACCGCTGGTTTCGAACTTGAGGGCGGCGTTGAGAAAATCATCGCCAGCTACAAGGATCAGCAGTTGACCTCCCTGGAAAGACCGCTAGCTCAAGCTGCGGCACAGCTTTTAGCAGCCCAAGATTTCAGCTCGGTTGACGCGATTATTACCCCCGCGAGAAATTCAAAAAACTATCGAAAACGGGGTTTTGATCCAGCCCGCAATGTTGCGAAAAAGGCCCTGAAGCTAGTCGGCGTAAGAGTTCCGGTGATCAGCCTAGGTAATGCTAAAACCAGATTGGATCAACGCGGATTAGGTAAGCGGCAACGACTGCAAAACGTGAGGGGCACAATGTTGCTTAGGCGCTCTGGGCTTCTTAGGGTTGCTCTGTTTGATGATGTTATGACCACCGGAGCTACGGTCTTCGAAATGGCAAGAGCCTGCGAAAAGGCTGGGGTCGAAGTTGCTTTTTGCTGTGTATTGGCTCAAAGAAAATCAAATATTTGACACCTGCTATTCCAATTAGGCGTATGTTGTTTTTAAGGGCAAAGTGGCCCTTAGACGGAGGTAAAAATGGAACTCAAAATATCCGCAAAGAACCTCAATGTCTCGGATCGATTCCGAGATTATGTCTCAGAAAAAGCCGGAAAAATTGACCGGTACACCCACAAGCCCGAAGAGCTTCACATCAAGGTAACCCGTCATGAGCACAGCAAGACTGCGGGCTCAGAAGATCAGGTAGAGCTAACCGTGTATGAGCCCGGGCACATTGTGCGAGCCGAGGCTCGAGCCAGCGACAAATTTGCTGCCTTCGACATCGCATTCGGCAAGTTGGTCGAGAGGCTTCGCAGATACTCCGATAAGCACAAGGTTCATCGCGGTGGTGGGCACAAGAATCCATCGGCCAGTGAGCTTTCTGCTTCGGACTTTGCCGCTTTGGACATCACTCCGGCAGATCACGATCTACTGCTTGGGAAGGCTCCGAGTGAAATGGCGCAGCCGGATGAGCCTTATTCTCCGGTGGTGATCAAATCCAAGGAGTTTCTATTGGCGTCGATTATTGACAAATTGCTTCGCGCGGGCGAGGGAAGACTGCTTAGAAAGTTGCAGTCGATTGCCGCAGAGGTAAATGCGCTGG
>JACCDJ010008987.1_pt1 | contig 10294 bp, 10 predicted proteins | sample 7444481 | NCBI WGS metagenome assembly JACCDJ01 (sample SAMN15323435, study PRJNA562643) | freshwater metagenome | isolation source: river surface water | place: USA:Blue River Watershed | collected 2017-08-15 | reverse complement strand
GTTTCGTCATTAACATCTAGTTTAATTCTTTCATTTTCAATTATTAAATCAAAATAATTTGAAAATGATTCAGCTAGACTTGATATTCGCGTGTCAATGAGAAGTGTTCTATTTGTTTTAACAGAAAATTGATACGCGTCATGAATTTGGCAAAGCACATCATTGAATCCACACCCTTTGGGAATGCATAGTACATATTTTTCCTTCATCTGATAAAATTATAAAATAGGCTCATATATATAGATAGAATCAACATAGAATAGGAAAAAATGATAATTTTACTTTCTGAAGTGTTTTAAAAGTTAGTTTATGCAAAATTCAGAGGTAGCGGTTAGTGTAATTATTCCCTTTTATAATGGAGCAAAATTCCTAAAAGATTCTATTTTAAGTGTTATAAATCAAAAGATTGATAATTTAGAAATTATTTTAGTTGATGATGGATCTACAGATTCCTCTCTAGAGGTTATTAATGAAATTAATGATTCACGAATACGTATCATTCAGCAAGCTAATTCTGGGGCTGCAGAGGCAAGAAATAATGGGGTTAGGAATGCTTATGGAAAGTTCATTGCTTTTTTAGATGCCGATGATGTTTGGGTTGAGGATAAGTTGTCGTCACAGTTTTTTGCTTTTGCCAACAATACTGATGTTAATATGGTATTTGGTCAAGTGAAAGAGTTCTATGACATTTCCATTCAAAGTTCACAAAGAAATCTGGTACCTGAAAAAACATTCGTAGGGTATAGCCCCATTGCACTATTAATTTCAAAAAGCGATTTTCTGAAAGTTGGAGAATTTCAATCTAAATGGAAAGTAGCCGAATTTATTGACTGGTATGATCGGGCGAAGCAATTAGGGTATAAAGAAGTAGTATTGCCAACGATCGTTGCAAAGCGCCGTATCCATGTGGGGAATTTAGATAGACTCGATCGGCCTGATTCAAAACAATACGTTGCAGTGTTGAAGGAGGCGTTGGATCGCAGAAGGAACGCTCAAAATAACACCAATGAAAATAAATAATCTCGCATCAATTCGAAGAAAGGTTTTTTTTGGGGAGTTGTCTTATATCATTAGTTCTGAAGAGGCTGCAATACTAAAACTGATTGCAGGTGAAAAGTCTGAATTACTCGCAAATTGGGCGAATTTGTGGGAGCATGTTAGTGATTACGAGGACTTGCCTTTTTCTTGTAAGGAATTAATGCCTTCTGCCATTAGTAGGCTTCAGGCTAATTTACATGATTCTCAATGGACATTAAATATTCCTGGATATGCTGATTTTCTAGGTGGTCTACCACGCTATACCTGGACTAAAAATCAGTTTATACTTAATAAGTACCGTGTTCTTGCTTCCGCATTGGAAAAAGAGAAAATTGAATTTCTTGTTCTTAAAGGAGTTTGTGAAATGTTGGACGGGAATGACCTTTCTTTAATGCGAACGTCTAGAGACATTGATTTGTTGGTTCAGGAGAAAGATTGGTACGCATGCGAACAAGTAATATCTAAACTTGGATGGGAACTACAAGAACTTCCATTGAAATATAGATTAATTCAAAATCCAATCAAGTTGCATGCTAAAAATTTCCAGAATCGTGATCGGATTTTTGACCTCGATGTGCATTTTACAGTTATCCCAGGTTCAAGGTTAAAATCCGAAAAGTTCACCCAAAGTCTTTGGCAGAGAAAAGTTGCAGCAAAAAACTTTCCAGGTCTATATATTCCTTGTATCTCTGATAGATTAATCATTTCGGTAGCGAATGCTATTGGTTTGGATAATTGGTTTAACGGACATGCTACAAAATATTTTTTCGATATTTTGATTATTTCGCAGCGAATGAATAAAGATCAAATAGCAAAAGCGATAGAAGATGCAGAATTTGATTTACATATTGGCGAACAAATTCAAAGTGCCTTAGATTTTGTAGATGGAATGCGGAACAATTTAAGTGATTTGCGTAACCCAATGCCAGAGTATGCATTTACTAAAATAGTAAATAAGAGCTTGATTAGGAATATTTTTCGATTTCAAATGCTAATTGAATTAGGTAAGATGATGTTTAATTCTTCGAGATTTGTGTATGTTCTAAGTTTTCTGGTATATAAAATTTCTTATAAGATTTTTATAAGTCTTCCCTTCAAATTTTTAGCTTATTTTAAGCTTAAATCTCGCTTTAAAAAAACACCTACTTGGGGAAATCCTCAATTTGCAATTCACCTATTTCCGCGTTCGGGTAATTCATGAGATTAATTCTTTACCATATTTTTATACAGTTCATTGTATTTTTTTGAGATAACCTCATTTGAGAAATGTTGGATTGAATGTTCTCGTGCCATTAAGCTTAATTTTTTACGTTTTTGTTGATCTTTAAGTACCCATTCGATACCCGTTGCAAAGTCATAGGTATCAAATGGTTTTGCAATCCATCCTGTTTTTTGATGTACTACGATATCAGGAATTCCGCCAATTTTAAAACCAACTACAGGAAGTCCGCATGCTTGAGCTTCACAAGTTACTAATGAGAATGCCTCATTTCTCGAAGGCATAGCCAACACATGTACCGCAGAATATAATTGTACGAGTATATTATCTTGTTTTATATTCCCCAATGAGAGAACAGAAAAAGGTAGATCTTGAGGTATCTCTCCTTCATGCCCCACTAAAATAAGTTCAAAATTTAAATTGGAATCGTTTATTAAATGTTTCAGGGATTCAAGAATTAAATCCCAGCCTTTATTTGGGTCATTTATCATATTTTGACCTATAAAAAGAATTTGAAATTTTGTGGGGTCAAATGGGAAGTTAGATTTGGATTCGTCGTAATTTAAAGGGCGCCAGAATATAGTGTCAATGGGTATAGGGATGACTTGAATATCACACATATGAAATAAAATACTTTTTTTAGCGCAACTTGCTAGCCAGTTACTTGGTGCAACTATTGTGAAATTCTTATTTTGCCAAGCATCTACTTTTTCTTTGAATACTTCAAGACTTTTCGAATTTTCGACGTGATTTTGTATTGAATGGGTATAAAAGAAAGCATCAGAGTCATAGTTTATATGTTCAATGCCACCAAATGGCCACATGTCATGTAATGTCCAGATGACGGGTTTGTTTATTCGCGCTATATCTTGGATTGATAAATAATTACAAACCCAATGTAGATGAACAATATTTGAGCTATCTGCATTTATTTGATCGACAACACCCGCACTGGCCTGACCGTAAGATATTAATATTTTATGTTGTTCTTCTGTATGCGCTCGTATTGTTTTTAGTATTTCGAACGCAAATTTTAGTTTTAGGTTGTCATTTGTACTAAGTACCTGATAAATATTTTCGTTATGGGTTAGCTTACTAGCAGTAAACATCTTGAGACGCAATGGTAAGGACTTTAATGAATCAAAAATACGTAAAGTAGCTCTGGCTGCTCCGCCAATAGATGTATAAGTCGAAATAAATAAAATTTCAAGCATTTTTATTTCCCTTTTGACGCATTAAGTTTTCTCTTATAATTGCAATTCTACGAATGTCCATACCACTAAAACTTACCCATTCAATTCGATGATCTGCTTTTTCATCAATGTTTATTTGCGTTGGATGTTTTAATGGAAAAACCAGTTCACAAGCAGGAGGGAATTTAAATTCATGATTTTTTTGATTCGTATGGGTTGCCTCCTCATTAAACCCAACATTTGTAATCATATTTATTTTCGGCCTGATGGTTAGACCTTGATGTACCCAACTTGCAAATACCCAAGCATAATCCCAAGTGTCAAGACCCTCTTGCATTTTGTTAAATATTCTGGTCCAATAGCTTTGAGATTCATGTGTCTTTAAAATTCTGTTTAACCAATTACTACGACGTAATTCTGGCCACTGACTCATTGATAAGTCATATTTTTCCCATCTGTTTTTCCAGGTCGCCCACCCCCAAATAGCTGGGTAAGTTGAAAAAAAATAGCTATCAGAATCAAATTCATTAGGGCCTTCAGAACGATGGCCACTAATTGTCATGATGCTTTTATTGTCTTTATAGATATGAAGTAACTCCTCGCAAAATTGAAAGAAACTTAGCTGAGGAATACAGTCATCTTCTAATATAACACAGGATTCCACTTGTTGAAAGACAAAATCTAAACCTTGTGGAATACTATTTCGGCAACCAATATTACTATTAGCGTATTTTTTTATGATTTCACATGGCCAATCAATACCATCTATGACTTTTCTTGTTTGTTCACACAACAAGACGTCTGATTCATTATTTGGACGAGGACCATCAGCAATTATAAATAGCTTTTGAGGACTTATATTCCTCAGGATTGAGATAATTAGAAAGGTGTTTTTGGGCCTATTAAAAATAAATAGTACGATTGGAGTTGAATACATACAAATTTTATTTTTACCAATAGGCACCATTATCCGTTAAATTCATCTTGTTTTCTGGATGATACTTCTTCGGCATATCGATCCAGTTTTCATTGATATAATGTTCTGTCCAAAAGCTATCATTTTTCCACCGGCCACCATTAATGCCAAATAAAACCTGTAAGTGCCCTCCAAGTGAAACTCCTATTTTGCCTTTATTTTTGATGTAAGCCGCTATAGGAAGTGCGAGAGCTCCAGCAGCAATCAGTGCAACGTCAAACTCTTGTTTATCTATTTCGCCACAGATGTAATTGTATAATTCGATTGAGTTATTGAAAGTTTGATGCGTCAATTTTGAATTTCCATAGGAGTAGGGAATCTCTATGGCTTTACATTGTTTTGGTGAAAACCATTTTTTATTCGTGTTTTTCCATACTTGTTCAAAAATATCTTGTTGTGCCCTGTATTTCAGTAGATCAGCATACGGAGAAATAAATAAAATTCTTTTTCCTTTAAATATTGATAAGTAACAGTTGTTGTCATTAGAAGGAATGGATCGATCAGGTTCAGTCAATTGGTAAGGAATTAACTTCGCTTGAATTTCATTCGTCTTTACGAGTTCAATTTCTTGAGCTGATTGCATAATTCCCAAAATATTTATTTGCTGTATTTGCTTTATATAAAATAAGGCAAACTCTTTCATGAAGCTCGGGTCAGAAGGGAAAACACCCGTTTGAATTTCAAAATGGTATTTTAGCATTGTTTCATAAGCCTTAACTTTAATTCCTATTGGGTTGGAGTTCAAAAATGGAATATAGCCGAGTATACATTGCTCGGAAAAGCCAATTTTACCCATTGCAAATCCAGTATTCTCTTCAGTTGCCTGCTTAATATCATGTAATAATTCCTGACGATTTATCATTTAAAAGTCATTATTGTTCCTTCTTAGCTCTAATTTTTTGATGTAATAGTTTAAGTAATTCTTTGCTGTAAATATCCTCCTCAACGGAAGTATATGATAGATTATTCTTATGAACTCGTTTGTTCAATACAACTTGATTTATCAAGTTAATTTCATCATTAAGTTCTTTGACTTTACCAAACCAGATAATGTCGCTTGCTACTGCCCATTCTGTTTCAAAATACCCAATCTTTTCGAAAATCGTACGCCTTCCGACAAAACAACCTGGCATATATGCTAAATGTGCCTTATCCAATAAGGACAATTTGAATTCAGGTGGAGCAGAATTTTCTGAGTCTAAAAAAAATTGTACACAACCTACTGAACCTAGTTTATTTTTATCAGTTAAAAGTAAATTCATATGGTTAAATAATGCACTTGACTCCCAGTAATCATCACTGTCTAAAAAAGAAACAAATTCACCATTAGAGCTCATTATTCCTTGATTCCAGGCATTAAATAAACCTTTGCCATTTTGTCTTATAAACTTAACCTGAGGGAATTCATTCGCAATTTTTTGAGTTTGATCGGTTGAATCACCATCGATGATGATTACTTCTAAATTGGCGTAGGTTTGTTTTTGAATACTGTTAAGTGCATCACGTAAATAATTACCTGAATTACGTGTTGCCATAATTACACTGACCAAAGGGATTTTGTCGATTGATAAATGATCTACCATAAGCTGTATGTTCTTTCAGATTCTCTATTTAGTACCTCTAGAAATCCGATTAGTTTAAATGATTTTCCTATTTTTTTTGTTGTGTTAATTGTTCCGTTTGCACCTTTATTTCCATCTTCTCTTGTACTAAGTGAAATTTCTATTTTATGGTACAACGGAATTGGTTCAGGTAAAATAACAGCCTGTATGCGTTCTTTGTGACACCATTCGTCACTGGTTTGAATGTATTCGGTTTTATTATCATGTGTTACTTGGAGAACACCGGATTCTTCATCTACAATTAGCAAAAATCCAAGGATTAATCCATTTTGAGATTGATACTGTAATTTGTAGTCTTCAACAATATTGATGTATTTTATTAATCTCTTAAATCTCGCCTTCTGAAGTTTCGGTGATAAATCGCTTAATAAATATTGTGGTAATACAACTTGTGTATTCTTGAATGCATTTATTTTTAAGAATTTATCTTGTTTATATTGGACGTCTTTCGCTTCTTGGATTGCACAGAAAGCTTTATATATTTCAGATGCATATCGCTTTGCGCCTTCCTCCGTTGTATGTATACCGTCATATAAGATTTCTTTTTCTGAAAAAAAACCATTGTTTAAGGAATCCATAATTGATTTGCCAATATTGATGGATGAAATTGAGTATTGATCAGCTAATTTTTCGTAGATATTCAGAACCTTGATAGACTCAGAATGAATCAGATCGGGGCGGTATAGATGTAAGAAATAAATTTGAATTTCTGCTTTTCTCAACTTTTCAATAATACCTGATACGGCTGATTCGATGTATTGAAAAGGAGTTGCGAGGCCCATATCTGCTATGGAACAATCCACGAAACAAATATCTGGTTTGTGGCGGCACACAAAATCTTCTACTACAAAGCATAAACCTAAAGACCCAATACCCCCTAGGCCTGCTTTAATATAGACGTTATTTTTTCCATTGTAAGAATCGAAAAACTCCTGTATAAAATGTACATAGCCTGTTTTTTGCGCTGTTACACTATTTCCTAAAAATGCTATTTTAAATGATTTATTCTTCATCAATTGGGTTTTTGATGAAAAAACTTCTCTTGATGTATAAAATCTTTTATCCATTGTGAGAATTCAAATTATTTATCTTGTCTAGGAAATCTGTAAGTACTTTGGCAATTAACGCTGGATTATTACCAAGATTAAACTGATAACATGGAATTTGATGGAAAATCTTGGAAAGAAGTAAGAGTGTTTCGTTTCCTGCATCTGGGAATAATAATTTACTTGAGGACGAAATAACACTTAATGCCTTAGCAAAAGAAATTGGCTGAAAACCTATTGGAATAGTGGAATCTTGATGTGGGATAATGACAGCACTTAGATTTCCACTTATCCCTAAAAAGGGCCTGAAGGCCTCATTAAAGAAAAATAGTTCTTTTTCATATTCTTCATCAAAATGTCCAAATACGGATGATTTTAAACTTGGAAAGTGGTGTAGATTAGAAGTTAATACTTTACCTGAAGAATAAATTCCGTGAATTTGGGGTAAATTTTCATTAAGTGAAATTGCACAGATATCATCTCCAAAATAATTTAGCCCACCCATGAGCGCTCTGAGTGCTGTTGATGATTTGCCAGCTCCGCTATTTCCTCCAATTAGGACAGAAGAATTTCCATTGCCAACGCCTGCCGCATGTACCATAGCCATGTTTTGTCGGCGAATGATCCAACTGAAAATTCCTCTCAGCGGGCAGGCTAATTCAAAAGCAGGAATATCATTTGAATTAGCAAAACAAACAATTCCATATTTATGATGATGATCTAAAACGGTTAGCATACGAGCGTGTGAAAAAAACGCAGTTTCATATCTCTCCGATTTAAATCCACTCAATTCACCTCTTACTTGAATTGATTCAATGCCACAAGGCGCTTGTGGAAAATCTGTATTTGTAGATGTACTTTCCCAAATATCAATTTGGTACTCTAGGATTTCTGACTTTGTACAAGTTACTAATTGTTCGATTGCAGGCATAATGCTAGGTATCATGCATTTTCCTGCAAATCGTAAACGAATTGGTAAACCTGCAAGTATTATTTCTCTCTCTTCAGTAGGGTTGATGGAAGCAAAAGCCTTGCTTGTTAAAGCAGCAACGCTTTCGAAAAATAGCTCCATTTCCATATTTTTCAGTTCTTAATTATCGGAGGTTCCTTTGTTGCTTATCGGCCAGCCATCCTTATCTACATCATGAACAGGATCTAATAGCAGAATCTCTTGCATGTCTGAAAATGTCTCTAGTACCGGAGAAATAAAAGTGCGCTTTTCGGTAGGGCGAGGGGAGTCTAATTCATTTTTTTCTGATTTATCCGACTCTTTAATAATTTTTGTTTCCAATAATTGGTTGATAAACTGATTGATTTCTGAATGAAGTTCACTTTCGGGTAAATCATAAATTGAAAGGAGTTCCTGACTAATTTCTTCAATTGAATAATGGTTGAAAATTCGAATCCAAAATTGAGTGGCAGAGTCTCTTAAGCTATAATAAACTCCTGATTCAAGATTTACAAGAACAACTTCCTCTCCAAAAACATCACTGATAATGTTATTGTCAAAAACACAAAATCGTTGGGTTAAATTCATTTATTTTAGTAAAATTTAAATAAGTTATTGATAATTAATTTTTAACATACAAATTAAGGGATTTTATAGCAATTATTCTCTTGAGCGGTATTCAATTTAGAATAATGTAGAGGATTTATTTTACCTGATTGCTGTAGATAAACTTAAATTTATTTGAGTGGATTTGACACGAAAATTTAATTGCTTGTTATATGCCCGAGTCTTTAAATTTGACCATTACTTAGATCATCGACATATATTAAGATCTGATTGAAATTGTTGATATAATCCTACTTGCTGTACATTTAGGATTTAAATATTACTCCAATTAAACGAAAAGCGCCAACTTTTTTAATAATAAATGTTCGACAATACGTAGAATTACTTCTAGGGAATTTTTTAGTGAAACTTACCTCATGTAATAATGTGCCATTTTATTTCGATTTATCTAAGGTTGATCTGAAAATATATGAATGGAATTAAATGCTAATCATTTTTTTGGTAATTTTCAGATTACCTTTATAACTATAGTTATGAAATCCATATCAAGTTCAGCCTACAAATTAATATCTAATCTATTTAGGGCTAGAATGGAGAAATATTTATCCCACGTGAATGGAGTTATTCACGTAGGGGCAAATATTGGTCAAGAGCGAGAAGCTTATGCTAGATATGATTTAAATGTTTTGTGGATTGAGCCAATACCCGAAATTTTTGAAAAATTATCTAATAATATTGTTCCATTTCCAAAGCAGCGCGCGTTGAATCTGTTATTAACTGACATGGATGATAAGGAATATCCATTTTTTATATCAAATAATAATGGAGAATCTTCGTCAATTTATGAGTTAGCTGAACATAAAGATGTTTGGCCATCAATCTATTATAGTAGTGAAATAAAGCTTAAGAGTAAAACATTATCAACTGTTATGATTGAGCAAAATCTCAATATTGTGGATTATGAAATGCTAATTCTTGATACGCAAGGTTCTGAGTTATTAATACTACAAGGAGCAGGTCAACTCTTGAGTCAATTTAAGTATATTTTGGTTGAAGCTTCTGATTTTGAACCATATAAAGGTGCTGCTCCGTTGAAGGAAATTGAACAATATTTAAAGCGTTTTAACTTTAGAGAATTAAAAAGGAATGCTAATTCATCACATCCAAATGGTGGCAGGTATTATGATATTTTGTTTTATCGTGTTTGATTAACAAGCGAAAAATTAAGCGTCATTTACATAAGTTGAATTTTATGCCAATTATTTTATTAACATGCTACACATTAGCAGGAAAGATGATCTTTAACCTTAAATCATGATTTAAGATTCGTCAATTAACATCGATTTGAATGCCCAATTAAAATGAAAATCCAAAAACTCTATCAGAAAATTAAAAATAAATTAGAATTAGGCTTCAAAAAGTTTCTATATGGTAATGGCTATTTGTTTAATGAAATAATTAGTGATGAAAAAATTGAATCCTTTTTATTGATGATTCGCCCCTTAAGGTCAAATTTTGAGCTAGTTAGATTAGGAGGAGATAAAGATGGAGGCTATTTGCTTCCCAATGATTTTTATGGGATTAAAAATTGTTTCTCGCCAGGGGTCTCTATTGTTTCAGGTTTTGAGGATGATTTAGCAAAAATGAATATTAAATCTTACATGGCAGATTATTCTGTGAATCG
>JACCDJ010414772.1_pt1 | contig 10298 bp, 10 predicted proteins | sample 7444481 | NCBI WGS metagenome assembly JACCDJ01 (sample SAMN15323435, study PRJNA562643) | freshwater metagenome | isolation source: river surface water | place: USA:Blue River Watershed | collected 2017-08-15 | reverse complement strand
TGCTGCCACCAGTGAAGAGGGATTTATCGTGACTGCTGCGGGTTCTGGGGAATTTGATTTGGTGAGCAGGTATTTTGGTCCCAACCTGGGGATAAATGAGGATCCAGTAACTGGATTTGCACACTGTGCTTTGGTGGATTATTGGTATCAAAAAACAGGAAAACTTAGTTTCAAAGCCTATCAAGCGAGTAAGCGAGGTGGAGAACTCTTTCTAGAGAAAAAAGGAGATCGAGTACTTATTCAAGGCAAGGTTGTAAAAGTGCTTGAAGGTTCTTTCACTTGCTGATGGATACCCTATTCAGCTACCGCTGCTGTAATTTTAAATTCTAAATCCTTAAATAAAATCGTACTTACTAGTCTAACAAAAGTTAAACCCATGAGAAAACTATCCTTAAGCCTTGTGCTATTGTGTATGGTTACCCTATCGGTGGCGCAAACTACGCGTAAAATCGAAGTGGAATCCAAGGTGGAATCTACCGCCGAAGTTATGATCAAAGGCAAGCGTGTACCTTACAAAGCGACCGCAGGTACACAGCCTGTTTGGGATGAGAAAGGTGAACCTATTGCCTCTCTATTTTACACCTACTACGAGCGTACAGATGTGGTAGACCGCAGCAAAAGACCCTTGGTGGTTAGTTTCAATGGTGGACCTGGTTCCGCTTCCATCTGGATGCACTTGGCCTACACAGGCCCTGTGGTCTTGAATATTGATGACGAAGGATATCCTGTTCAGCCTTATGGCACCAAGTCCAACCCACATTCCATTTTGGATGTGGCAGACATCGTGTACATCGATCCGGTGAATACAGGTTATTCCCGAATTGTAAAGGAAGACACACCGCGCAGTACCTTTTTTGGAATCAACGCAGACATCAAATACCTAGCGGATTGGGTCAATACCTTTGTAACCCGTCAGAATCGTTGGGCTTCCCCCAAGTATTTGATTGGCGAGAGTTACGGTACCACTCGAGTAGCGGGCCTAGTTTCTCAGTTGCAGAATTCCCATTGGATGTATTTCAATGGGGTGATCTTGGTGTCTCCTACGGACATGGGCATCTTGCGTGATGGACCCGTAAAAATGGCCAACTATTGGCCATACTATGCTGCTACTGCCTGGTACCACAAGGCACTTCCGGCAGAATTGCAAGCCAAGGATTTGGATGAGATCTTGGCAATCGTGGAACCTATGGCGGTGAATGAGATTCTGCCAGCCATGGCTAAAGGAGGTTTGCTTGCTGAAGCAGAACGTGAAGCCATCGCTACCAAAATGGCTTATTACTCTGGTTTGAGCAAGGAAAGTATTCTTCAGTACAACCTGATGGTGCCTACGAGCTTTTTCTGGAAGGAATTGCTTCGTAGTCGAGACGGAATGACCGTGGGTCGTTTGGATAGCCGATACAAAGGTTTCGACCGGATGGAAGCGGGAGACCGTTACGATTACGATCCAGCCTTGACGAGCTGGAACCATGCCTTTGCGCCAGCATTCAACCTGTATGCCAAGAATGTGCTCAAATACAATACCGACCTGACCTACAACCTTTTTGGTCCAGTGAATCCTTGGGACCGTAGCAATGAAAATACTGCCAACGACCTAGGAACGGCCATGAGACAAAATCCATACCTGCATTTGATGGTGCAATCTGGATATTTTGATGGGGGTACCGATTACTTCAATGCGAAGTACAGCACCTGGCACATCGATCCGAATGGAAAAATGAAAGAGCGAATCGATTTCAAAGGCTACCGTTCGGGACACATGATGTACTTGCGAGCGGAAGACTTAGCTACCTCCAACGAGGACATCCGTCAGTTTATCCAGAAGTCCGCTGTGGCTCCCGGTGAAGCGGCGAAGTACAAGTAAAATTTTAATTGTCGACTGGTAACGGTCCACAGTCCACAGCACATTTTCTTATCCATCAAACCTTATTTTCTTTTGTTCCTGATAAAGCGAATGAGTATAAAATTTTAAATGTGCATTCTAAAAAAAAGGGTTCTGATTAGTCAGAACCCTTTTTTTTAGAGTGCCAAGCTTTCCGCGAAATCTTTATGGGTTCTCAGTTCTTCTTTCAAGCCTAGACTTTGGCCGAGAAGCAGAAACAGGTCTGCCAAAGTTTTTCCGTCTTGACGAAGTTGTCGGATGGAATAAGCCCCTGCTGATTTGGACAACTTGCTCTGACCAGGGCCTTTGAGAAGGGAGTGGTGGAAAAATGTGGTTTTCGCAAATCCTTCTTTCCCTAGAATTCTAGCCAGGTCGAGTTGGGCTAGGGTAGAGGGAAATAGGTCTTGTCCGCGCACAATCAGGTCTACCCCAAAATGGAGGTCATCCACTAGGGAACTGAGTTGGTAGGCGGGAATCTGGTCTTTTTTACGAACGACATAACAGTTCGCTTCTTCTGGGATGAGGGCTGATTTCTGAATTGCAGGATAGGCAATGTAATCCAAGAAATCCGCATCCAGGGTATTGATTCTCCAGGCAGCCTCAGGTTTTGTTAATGGCATTCTTCTGTCCAAGCATTGTCCCAAATAGATGCCTCTTGGGTCAATTTGAAGGATTTGACTTCGAGAACAGGTGCAGGAAAACAGGAGTCGACTTTCTTGTAGTTGATCCAACGCAGCTTGATAAAGTGGCATGCGCTCCTGTTGTGTCCAATGGCTTTCAAACTCTACCACAGAACTAGGACCCTGGTGGATTTGAATTTCTAGAAAGTCAAGCGTATCCAAAATGTCCTGAACATATTCTTTTCGGTAGCGCTCACGATCCAAGTCATCAATTCGAAGGAGGATTTTTGCTCCGTGCTTCTCGGCCAAGGCCTTGGTAAGGAGAAAGGAATAGGCATTTCCAAGGTGTAAAAATCCACTAGGAGTGGGAGCGATTCGGGTTTGAGCAAACTTCATGGGTCAAAGTTAAGAGATTCCTGGAAGCAGGAAGGGCAGAAAATTCAGTAGAATTAAAGTTCTTTAACAGGAAAACATTTTTCGACTTCTTGGGACTGTCTACTTTTGAACACTTATGAAGTACTGCTTCCTAATTGTGATCTTTTTCTTTGGGCTGGTCAACCTCTGTGCCCAAGGGCGCTATTCAGGCAATGTCATTGATGCTTGGGATAAAAAATACCTAGAAGGGGTGGTCGTCACCAATGGAAAGGGGGAGGAAGCCAAAACCAACGCCCGAGGTTATTTTTCTATTTCCTCGCTGATGGGTGACACCCTAGTCTTTAGTTTCCCTGGGTTTTTGGAGAAAAAATGGGTAGCCAACTCCGAATATTTCCTCTTTATAGAATTGCAGGATCGCGCGCGCTTACTTCCGACTTTTCAAGTGAAAGCGGAGCCATACAGTTTTCGATTCAAGGATGGGAAATTAACCTTGGTTGAGGAGCCATCGGCAGAAGAAAAACGCCTGAGTCAGCAGCTGGGATTCGGAGCCACTGATTCGACCTCACCTACGCCAGGATTTGCCATTTATGGGCCCATCAGTTACTTTACAAAGCGGAATCGGCAATTGAGAGCCTATGAGAAGCGAATGGAATGGGAGCAACGGCGACTAGGCTACCTCGAAGTAATTGATTCGGATTCGGTACGAACTTCTTTGATGGATACCTATCATCTGGAGCGAAGAGAATGGGACGACTTGATTCTCCGATTCAATGCATTTCATGCTTCTCATGAATTTCTGGATTGGCCGAAAGCACGCGTTCTAGAAGCCTTGTTGATCTTTTTTAGACTAGAAGCGGTTAGCGAAGATTAATTCTTTCGCTTGAAGGACCAGGTGATAAAAAATCGAGCCACTTCTTCTCCTGATTTATTTTTTCCTACCGAACGCATGGTCAGTTGGTTTGTTTCTCCAGGCTTTAGCGTATCGATTAGACTAAATAATTCCGCTCCCTGCTCACAGGTAAATAGAATCTTGGTATTCGCTTTTTTACTGTACTCCGCTCGAAAATCCACAACGAGCATGCTGAATGATCCTTTTCCTGCAAGTGCAAGTTGGCACAAGGCCCCAGTACTTAGTTCCGCAGCACCTGCCAAGGCCGCAAAGTAGATGGATTTGAAGGGATTCTGACTTCTCCAGAAATAGGGGATGCTAACCAAGCATTTCTCCTGATCCAAATGAATCATCTTCAACCTCCAAAATATGGCTGTAGGCAATTTGAAGAGCATCGCAAACCAAAAAATAAAAGGGTTTAACATCCTTTTTTGGTAGGTAAGCGCTTCAGGAGAAAGGACTGTTTTTGTAGACATAGATTTGGTTAGTTAAGTAAAACACTTTTTCATTAACGGGCATTGAATCCGCGCAACTTGATTTGGGTGAGTTTTCGTTTGGTATCCAAAGGAAAATCCCCCTTCATCATCCATTCGTAGTAGCCAGGTTCCTCTTTGAGTGCCTGATCAATCGTTTTTCCCTTGTGCTTCCCAAAATTGAAAACTTCTTGGCCTTGGGAGTTGAATACAAAACGGCCAGCCAAGTCTACCATGCGCTCATTGACAAGTGCATGGATTTTCTTCATGTCATTTTCAAACACACCTAGCGTATTTCCCTGTAAGTCTTCGACAGATTCCCCCAAGTAGCGTTCGATTTGCGCACGAAAGACATCTACTGTAGCGAGGGTATCTGCCTCAGCGCTGTGTGCGTTTTCGAGTTTCTTACCACAATAGAATTTATAGGCCGCACTCAAATTTCTTTTCTCCATCAAGTGAAAAATCTTTTGTGCATCCAGTAAGTTGCGCTTGTCCAAGTCAAAGTCGATTCCTGAGCGCAAAAATTCCTCCACGAGCAAAGGGATATCGTACTTCAGTACATTGAAGCCTGCCAAATCCGATAATCCAATAAATTGAAACACTTCTTGGGCTAGGTCTTTGAAAAAGGGTTCGTTTTTGAGGTCTTTATCGTACAATCCATGGATAAGCGAAGCTTCCAAAGGAATGGGAACGCCAGGGTTTACACGTCGCGTATAGATTTGTTGCCCACCATCAGGATTCAGTTTAACAATCGAAATCTCTACAATTCGATCGGTAGATACGTTGGTACCCGTTGCCTCCAGATCAAAAAATGCGATGGAATTTTTAAGGTTGAGTTGCATAGGAAAGAAATTTTTGTTTGAGAGGTTCGAGGTTGAGGTTGTCGTAATTCCCCGAACTCATGAGTAGGAGGTTGGTATTGGTATATTCTTGCGCAAGCAGGTACTCGCTCAAGGCGGTGCTGTCTGTAAATAGGATCAGGTCTTTTCGTTGGAATCCTTCACGGAGCATTTCTTCGGACATGAGTTCCAATTTTTTCAAGGCTACTGCATGTGGATTCAGGTAGATGATTGCGGTATCTGCTTCGTCCATGCTGTAGGCATAGTTGGGTAGAAATGCTTTGTTGAGCGAGGAGTAGGTGTGGAGTTCCTGAACGGCAAGCAATCGGCGACTAGGAAATTGATTTTTGACCGCATTTACCGTTGCCTTCAGTTTAGAGGGCGCATGGGCAAAATCCCGAAACATAACCCCTGAATCGTGTTGCACGATGATTTCTTGACGTTTGGCTGCCCCTTTGAAACTTTGAATGGAGGCATAGAATTTTTCCCGAGTCAGTCCTAAGGCTTCGCAAATATGGAGGGCGCCTTGCAAGTTTTGCAGGTTGTGTGCACCGAAAATCCCGATTTCCACCTCTCCATTCGGAGTGATTAGACTCGTTTTTCCATCAGTAATCTGGGAAGGATGGGCTTGATAGCCTATTTTTTTGCCTTGGCCCTCAGACTTTTCTGCTGCTTCCTTGACCAAGGGATCTGCACTGCAGTAGATCAGGCTACCCGAGGCAGGGGTTCTGTCCATGAGCATGGAAAACTGCTTTTTGTAGTCCTCGAAATCTGGGAAGACATTGAAATGATCCCAAGCAATTCCACTGACCAAGAGGATGTCGTGCTGGTAATGAAAAAACTTAGGCGTACGGTCGATGGGAGAGGTAAGGTATTAGTCTCCTTCAATGACAATGATGGGGGCATCCGAAAGGCGAACCATCAAGTCGAAGCCTTCGATTTGTGCACCTACCAAGTAGTCAAAATCCATTCCCTGATCCTTCAATACATGCAAAATCATGGAAGTAATGGAAGTTTTGCCATGGCTACCCGCGATGACCACCCTTCTTTTATCCTGACTTTGGTTGTAGATAAATTCGGGAAAGGAATAAACTGGAATCCCCAATTCCTGAGCACGGAGCAGTTCTGGGTTGTCAATGCGCGCATGCATTCCCAGCAAGATGCCGTCTAGTTGTGCATGGATTTTCTCTGGAAACCAACCTTGGGCTTCCGGAAGTATTCCTGCCTTCTGAAGACGAGTTTTGGAAGGTTCGTAGATTTCATCGTCACTACCGGTGACCTGGTAGCCTTTTTCCAAAAGGGCAAGTGCAAGGTTATGCATGACCGCGCCTCCGATAGCAATGAAATGATACTGTTTCATGTTGGGAATAGATTGATTTTTTGCTAAGTCAAACTTAGGTAAAAAACCTTTCAGCGCGTCTTTCACCCAAGAATTGTTTTCCAAGGGTATACCCAATTTCATCGAAAGTACGTTTTAAGTTAGGCAAGTAGTGGCAACAGGTAGGCCTTGGATTGTCGCAGTTACCTCCTTTTTGTGCTGTTGATAACTATGGGAAAAATTGTTTAAAACTCTTGCCTTCTAGCAGGTAAATTTGAATCATGACTGAAAACACCCCATCCGCTGGTCGCTACCGTAAAAAGCCTTCTTTTGATAATCCTACCAACTATTTAGGTAAAGTGCCTCCTCAAGCCATTGAACTGGAGGAAGCGGTATTGGGTGCTTTGATGTTGGAAAAAGATGCCTTGACGAATGTCATTGACATTTTAAAGGTGGAGAGTTTCTACAAAGAAGCGCATAAGGTAATTTTTCAGGCCATTTTGGATTTGTTTACTGAAAGTCAGCCCATCGACTTATTGACTGTGACCACGCAACTCCGGAAAAATGGAGCCTTGGAAGTAGCAGGAGGAGCATTTTATGTTACGGAACTTACCTCCAAGGTGGCTTCTGCAGCCAATATTGAATACCATGCCCGCATCATTACCGAGCAGTCCATCAAACGAGAGTTGATCCGCATCTCTTCCACCATCCAAAAAGATGCGTTTGAGGATACCACAGACGTATTTGAATTGTTGGATGCGATGGAGCAGTCGCTATTTGAGATTTCCGAAAAGAATATCCGTAAAAATTACGCAGACATGCGCTCCATCTTGCGGGATGCAATGACTGAGTTGGAAGCTAGAAAAAATCAAAAAGACGGCCTAACGGGTGTTCCTTCTGGATTCACGGCTTTGGATCGGGTAACCTCTGGCTGGCAGAAATCAGACCTAGTCATCATTGCGGCACGTCCAGCGATGGGTAAAACTGCCTTTGTGCTTTCCGTATTGCGTAATGCAGCCGTTGACCACAATCGACCAGTCGCTATTTTTTCGCTGGAAATGTCTTCTGTGCAGTTGGTGAATCGATTGATTTCCTCGGAGGCGGAATTGGATGCTGAAAAAATCAAGAAAGGCACCTTGGCGGACCATGAATGGGCTCAACTGGTTCATAAAACTGCCAAACTTTCCAAAGCCCCTTTGTTTGTAGACGATACGCCGGCTTTATCCATTTTGGAATTGCGTGCGAAGTGTAGAAAATTGAAGGCGCAGCACGACATCCAAATGGTGGTGGTGGATTACTTGCAATTGATGTCAGGTGATTCCAAGGGAGGATTTGGAGGCAATCGTGAACAGGAAATTGCGAGTATTTCTCGGGCACTGAAAAAGATTGCCAAGGAATTGAGTATTCCGGTGATCGCTTTGTCACAACTTTCCAGAGCGGTAGAAACTCGAGGAGGCGATAAACGGCCGCAGCTTTCGGATCTTCGAGAATCTGGAGCCATCGAACAGGATGCAGATATGGTTATGTTTTTGTATCGACCGGAATATTACGGAATCACCGAAGATGAGGGAGGAGCATCTACTGCCGGTTTAGGGGAAGTTATTATTGCCAAGCATAGAAATGGTTCCTTAGAAAATGTCAAACTTCGATTTATTGGACGTTACACCAAGTTTACCGATTTGGATGGGGGCATGGGCTATACGCCTTCCCAGTCCTCTGAGATAGGCTATTCGCGCAAGTTTACCTCTGGCGCTTCTGGTGTAGGCAGTTTTGATTCGGATCAGACATTGTTACGTTCCAGCAAAGCAAATGGAGGCGATATTGAAAGTGCATTTTCTGGAGGAGACGAACCCGCTCCATTTTAAGTGAATTCGATGAAAGGAATTGTACTTCAGCGGGAGCAAGCGGCTAAAATTCAACTTTTAGATCTTCCTATGCCAGTTTGTGGGCCAGGGGAGGTACTCATTAAACTAAAGGCAGCAGCACTCAATCACCGAGATGAATGGTGCAGAAAGGGCTTGTATCCCAACTTGAAAGATGGGGTGGTATTGGGTTCCGATGGGGCTGGAATAGTGCAAGAAGTAGGTGCAGGAGTAGATTCCTTGCTGGTTGGACATGAAGTAATCATTAATGCTGGCAAAAATTGGGGGAGCAACGAAAAGGCTCAAGCCAAGGAATTTGAGATCTTGGGGATGCCTAGCCATGGGACCCTGGCAGAATATATCGCTGTACCTGCAGATCGAATTCATGCCAAGCCCAATCATTTGAATTGGGAGGAAGCAGCAGCACTTCCTTTGGCTGGTCTCACTGCCTACCGTGCCTTAGTAGTGAAAGGACAAGTTCAGGAAGGTGATCAGGTGCTGGTGACGGGTATCGGAGGAGGCTTAGCGCAATTTGCCGCACAATTTGCCTTGGCGCTAGGAGCGAAGCTTTTTGTAAGTAGCAGTACTCCTGAAAAAATATCCCAGGCGATCGATCAAGGGGCTTCTGCGGGCTTCAACTATACCGAGGCGAACTGGAGTGCGGCGGCTCTTCAGCAAACCGGTGGCATGGACTTGGTAATTGATGGGGCTTCAGGGGATACCCTTCCCAATTTGATGGAGGTGTGCAAGCCAGGTGCTCGGATAGTTTTTTATGGTGCCACGCGGGGCAATCCGAGTCAACTGGAAGCACGAAAGTTGTTTTGGAACCAACTCCAGTTAATCGGAAGCACCATGGGTTCTGATGCAGACTTTTTAAACATGCTTCAATTAGTCGAAAAATTCAAGATCAAACCTGTGGTGGATCAGTGCTATCCTTTAGCTCAGGCCGAAGCAGCCTTTGATCGCATGAAGGAGGGAAAGCAGTTTGGAAAAATCACTTTAGTTCCTTAGCCAGGTCATACGTTTCTTCAAATTCCTTCGCGGTAATTCGGTAGGCCTCAGTTTGGTCTACTGGAATCACTAAATAATCACCAGGATGAATTAGTACAGTTTTTTCTCTAGGACCTTGAAATTCAAGTTGAGTAGGGCTTCCAAAAGGTGCCAGGTCTTTTTCCTTAACTTGTAGTGCATAGACCTGGATCAAAGATTGGAACGCACCCCAGCCTTCTCCAAGCGCTTGTCGGAGTTGGTATTTTTTTTGAAAAGTGGTTTCGGATACCAGGTACTGTTCTTGGGTTGCCGTTTGGTTTTCAACCAACCAATCTCCTGGTTTAGCGGTCGTTTCCAATCGTTGTCCATCACTGGTTTCCGTAATCACTTGGGTACCTGGAGTTGCTTTTTTTGCTTTGGTTAGACTTTTCTTGGAATAACGCTGTCCTTCCTTTCGCAGCAAGTCAAAAAAATGGGCGATTATTTGGTGTTGGGAATACAGCATCTTTCCAAATCAAGTAGTACTAAAATTTACATCTTTTTCCTTGAAATCCCAACTAAAAACAGTCCAATTGATCTGATTAATTCGCTGGGGGGTGAATTGGATTAATCCAAGTCGGTTTCAAACAAAAAGTTTTGGTAAGCATTGGCCAACTCTTTTTTGGCTTTTTCGTCTTGTAGGACATGGGCGAGGGCCAGTCCTGATTCAAATAGTTTTTTTGCTTTTTGTAGGGCTGCTTGTTCGTAGAAAAAGTGGGCAGCAGGAAAAAACACAGGGAGATAATTTGGGAAAGTGGTCAGGACGAAATCAAATAATTCGGCTGCTGCAGTTTTGTCCAATTCCCGGTATTCCAAGGCCAAGGCATAAAAATTAAAAGGATCCTCAGGTTCGGCTTTGCAGTACCCTTTTAGAAGTTCAATTCGATCCAAATTGCGCATGAATAGTTTTTTTAATTAACGCTTGCCTGTTATTTTCACGCAAAATAAATCTAAATAACCAAACGCTAAACCAATGAAGATTCTTGTTTGTATCACCCATGTTCCCGATACGAC
>JACCDJ011515749.1_pt1 | contig 10299 bp, 9 predicted proteins | sample 7444481 | NCBI WGS metagenome assembly JACCDJ01 (sample SAMN15323435, study PRJNA562643) | freshwater metagenome | isolation source: river surface water | place: USA:Blue River Watershed | collected 2017-08-15 | reverse complement strand
GCCACATTTCCTAGGAAATGTGGCGATCCGCCATTTTATTCAGGTGGAATTTAGTCAACAAAAACTTCTCAATACTGAGCTTATTATAGGATAAATAAGGAACGCCTAAGTCCAAACGAATCCGCAAACTGCGCAGATTCTTGTGCAAATCGATGATGTAGTCGAATTTGTAGGCCTTTAAATCTTGGATGGTGGCCGAAAGATCTTTGTCAAAATAATGGAACTGATCCACATATGGATTCACCTCCGAAACAGCCTTCATCGACTTCTTTGTCAAGAAATGAATCTCCACACCGGGAATCTGCTGCTTCGCACAACGCAAGGCTGGGGAAGCTAAAACGATGTCGCCGATGGCCGAGAAACGAATAAAAAGTAGCCGCATAGGTAAATTCTGAATTTAAAGTTAATTCATCCCGAGAGAATTTCTATTCTAAATGTTTTATTTTAAATTTAGCTATGCAACGTAGAAACTTCATTAAAGGGGGCCTTTTGGCTTCTAGCCTTTCTTTAAAATCCTCCTCATCGGCTCTAGCACCTATCGAATTTACGTCCATCAGTCCGGAAGAGCGCAAGATGCGTGTGGCTAAGGCGCAAAAATTGATGGCGGAAAAGCAAATGCAAGCTATCATTTTAGATGCAGGGATTAATATAAATTATTTCACGGGCATTAGCTGGCATCCATCAGAGCGGTCGATGTTAGCGGTTATCCCGGTGAGAGGGGAGGCATTTTTTATCTGCCCAGCTTTTGAGGAAGACCGTTTTCTGGAAATGACGCCAGCAGGCACAAGAGTGCATACGTGGGAAGAGGATGAAAATCCATTTGCTTTGACGACAATTAGCCTTAGGAAAATGGGGATTCAAAAGGGCCAAATAGGTATCGATGAATTCTGTCGTTTCTTCATTTTCGATGGGTTGCGTAAATCAGAGGCAAATTTTCAATTCGTGAGTGCAGATCCAATCACAATTCCTTGCCGCATCATTAAATCAGCCGCAGAAATTGCCTTGATGCAAAAAGCGAATGACGCGACAGTTAAGGCGATTCAAGCCGGAATTGCGGCTTTATCAATTGGTTGCACCCCTCGCCAAATATCGCAGAAAATTGCACAAGCTCACGCAGAGCAAGGTGCGATGCACGGTTTTGCGTCGGTGACTTTTGGGGTGGCGACTTCGTTTCCCCACGGAAGTTCGAGAAAACAGATTTTGAAATCAGGCGATGTCGTGATGTTAGATTGCGGCTGTAGTGTGGGAGGTTATGAATCGGATATTACCCGGACGATTGTTTTTGGGGAGCCTAGTGCAAAACAAAAGCAGATCTGGGAGCTAGAGAAAAAGGCGCAACAAGCGGGTTTTGAGGCGGCTAAATTAGGAGCGCCGGCTGAAAACGTAGATTTTGCCGCGCGTAAAGTATTGATTGACGCAGGTTTTGGCCCAGATTATAAATTACCGGGTCTACCGCACCGTACCGGTCACGGAATCGGAATGAGTGGACACGAATGGGGTAATATGGTGCGAGGGAATAAGGCACCGCTGGAGATTGGGATGTGTTTTAGTATCGAACCAACGATTGCGATTCCAGGGGAATTTGGGGTACGCTTAGAAGATTGCGCCTATATGACGGCGGAAGGCCCTAAATGGTTCTCCAATCCAAGCCCATCCATCTCAGAGCCGTTTTAATTCCAGCACCTGATTCACGCAAGATGGAATGTCGCGGTCATAATGACTGACGTAGATCAAGGTCATTTCAGAATTGGCGGCTAAATAATCCAATACCGTTTTAAGGTGTTCCGTTTGAACCCGATCTAAACCTTGGCAAGGCTCGTCAAGTATCAAGAGTTCAGGATTCTTGACCAAAGCACGCGTAATTAATACCATCCGCTGTTCTCCACCCGAAATCTGCAAAAAGGAGCGCTCCATTATATGAGCAATGCCCATAACCTGCATCCAATGATTCACTTGATCCGTTTGCTCTTCAGTCAAGCGCTTGAACAATCCCATCGTATCAAACAAACCAGAGGCCACTACCGAAAAGCAAGATCCACCCTCTTTAAAATACAAATGCAATTCCGGACTCAAATAACCTATCTTGCGCTTTATATCCCAAATACTCTCTCCTGTCCCTCTTTTTCGATCAAATAGCGTAATATCTTGTGAATAAGCCTGCGGATTATCTGCCGTAATTAAACTAATCAAAGTCGATTTACCAGCTCCATTGGGACCTTTGATCGCCCAGCGCTCTCCCCTATTTACTTTCCAGCTAATATCGCTTAAGATGGTTTTTAATCCGTATTTTATCTGCACCTTTTCCATTTTCACAGCAATTTCGAATAGATCCAATGGTCGTAGCAGCGGCGCTGGTTTCGCATCAACCATTCGCGTGAAGGGCAATTCAATTACCTGATTGATAAAGTCTGGCACATCACCCGGCGATGAAACCAGAATAAATTGGATTCCTTTCAATGCTAGGGATAATAATCCTTTGCTTAGGATTTCTCTTCCATTCACATCCAAACCCACATAGGGATTGTCTAAAATCAACCAATCCGGCTGGTAAGCCAGTGATTTTACGATTTGCAAGCGCTTGTTCTCGCCATTAGACAATTGAATCATCGGACGCTTTAGAAGTTCGGACAGCTCAAAAATCGAAACCCAATCCCCTACATCTAATCCGGCTAATTCCTCTTCCACCGTGTAAGCATCCTCGCAATCCGACGAATTAAAACGCTGTTGCAGATAAAATTCTGAGAGATTGCTACGATTCTTAAATTGATGTTGTTGCTCCACAAACATCACATAGGCTCTTTTATCGGAATTTCGCGAAGAGAAAAAGACCTCACCCGTTCTAAATAATCGTCCTGCTAAAGCCTTCGCTAAAGAAGTCTTTCCTGATCCCATTGGCCCTACGATGGCCGTTTTTTGACCAGGTAAAATCTGAAAAGAGATTGCGGAAACGACCGGTTTAGCTCCAAGGGAGACCGAAACGTTTGAAATTTTAGCGAGGCAATTATCCAAGAATATTTCCTATTTTTAACAAAAATAAACCTATTCGATGAAAAAAGCCTCATTCCTTGCCGGACTCTTATTCCTGTGTAGTTTAACCATTCTTGCCCAACCTTTGCCACACAGCACGCCAGAAGCAGAGGGCGTGTCGTCTGAAGCCATCATCAAATTCATCGAGGGCTATTCTGCAGACAAACATGAATTGCATTCATACATGCTAATTCGCCATGGTAAAGTGATTTCAGAGGCTTGGTGGAAGCCATTTGCAGCAGATAAAAAGCATACGATGTACAGTGTCTCTAAAAGCTGGACCTCTACCGCCATCGGGTTTGCTGTGACCGAAAAGCGCCTCAGCGTACAAGATAAAGTCCTTTCTTTCTTCCCAGAACACGCTGATTTGAAAGACAAACCCTTTCTAGCAGACCTACGTGTTCAAGATCTCTTAACGATGTCTGCTGGCCACGAAAAAGAGCCGTTACGTAGTGTCATCGTCTTTTCTCCGGATTGGGTCCGTGGATTTTTAAACTACCCAATCGCGCATAAACCGGGCACGAAGTTTTTATACAATACCTTAGCCACGTATATGTTGTCAGCCATCATTCAAAAGGTGACTGGAATGACGACGTTAGACTATTTAAAACCGCGCTTATTAGACCCACTGCACATCAGTGGTATCGACTGGGAATCAGACCAAAAAGGCATCAATGTGGGTGGTTGGGGCATTCGGGTAAAGACAGAGGATATGGCCAAACTCGGTTTATTGTATTTAAACAAAGGTAAATTCGAGGGTAAACAAATATTACCAGCATCCTGGGTAGAGGAAGCGACCAGCAAACACATCGACCAAGAACCAGATGCAAGTGAAGATAAAAAGGCTAACGGGCAATATGCGGATTGGTTGCAGGGTTATGGCTATCAGTTTTGGCGTTCTAGACATGGGGCATTTAGAGGTGACGGAGCCTTTGGCCAATACATTTTGATGATGCCTGAACAAGATGCTGTGCTTATTATTACATCGGAATCTCAGGACTTACCGGATGATTTGAACCAGGTATGGAAGAACTTATTGCCTGCTTTTCAGGCCAAAGCCTTACCAGCTAATCCTACTGGACTAAAGGCTCTTGCAAAATTCAATCAATCCAGGCAGATAAAAGCGCCTGTTTCCCCTATTCTTGCATCTCTACCTTCCAAACAATATGCATTCGGTACAAATCCACTGGATTTCCGCCACTTCAAAATCGATTCAAAAGGGACGTTAACTATCACAACCAAAGATTCCACACAGCACGAATTTAAACTCGCACAAGGTGCATGGGCCACGGGAAAATCAAACTTGGTAGGTCCGTATATGCTAAGAGCCGCCAGAGTTGATTTAGTAAAAAAAGGTCCATTCGATTACGCTGGCTCCTATCGCTGGATAGATGCCGAGACTTTAGAGATTACGCTTTTGTATTTTGAAAGTCCGCACCATTGGACCTTTACCTTAAAAGGCGATGAAGTGAGCGTGGTTAATTCTTTTGAACCTAAAACGGAGATTAAGATACCCCAACGAAAATAGGTGGGATTTCGTCGCAAAATTTGACTGCAAGGATATGAATTTCAAGATATATTCGTAAAATGTGATCAGAAACCTATATAAACATGAAAAATAATAACAACCCTTCTCGTCGTCAGTTTTTGGCGGCTAGCTCAATGGCCTCTTTAGGCCTTTTGTGGGCATCTAATTCCTCCTTCCGTTTTGCAAAACCAAACTCGGTTTTTGGTGGCGTTCAAGTAGGAACAATTACGTATTCTTTTCGCAGTATGCCGGGAGATATCAAGCAAATCATACAATATTGCGTAGACTCAGGTGTTTCAGCCATTGAATTGATGGGTGACGCTGTAGAGGATTATGCAGGCCGTCCGGTGAATCCGGTACCCATGCGTTGGACGCCAGGTCAACCTCGTCCTACCTTAACTGATGAGCAAAAAGCGCAATTGGCACAATACCAAAAAGACGTTGCTGCTTGGCGTGAGTATGTTTCAATGGACAAATTCAAGGAAGTGCGCAAGATGTTAGATGATGCGGGAATCTCTGTATATGCATATAAACCCAATGCATTCGGTGAAAGAAACTCAGATGCTGAAGTGGAATCAGCTTTGCGTGCTGCTAAAGTTTTAGGAGCGAAATCGGTGACTTTAGAATTACCTACTTCTTCCGCTCAAACACAGCGTTTAGGGGCTTTAGGAGAAAAACACAAGATCTATTTTGGCTATCACACGCATACTCAAGTGAAAGATACAGTGTATGATGAGGCTTTGGCCCAAAACCCATACAATTCCATCAACTTAGATGCTGGTCACTATATCGCTGTGGGAGCACCTCATAATACCGCTTCTTTATTAGCATTCATCGAGGCAAAACATGACCGTATCACAAGCATGCACATCAAAGACCGCACCTCAAAAGAACACGGCGCGGGTAACTTAGAATGGGGCAAGGGTGACACACCACTTAAAGAGGTATTAACACTATTAAAGACAAAAAAATACAAATTCCCGGCAACGATTGAACTCGAATACGAAGTTCCAGCTGGTTCAACTGCGGTAGAGGAAGTGAAAAAATGTGTGGCTTATGCCAAAAATATACTGGCTTAAATGGCATCGATTTACCAAGAGGGCCGCTCATAAAAATGAGCGGCCCTTTCTTTTTATTTATAAGCATCTATCGTTTCAATACTACCATCCGGTCGGTATTTCAACTCAGTTACCTTTACGTTTCTTAAGTGGGTCTTACCTGAGATTTCTACATCGTGGTAATATAAATACCATTTACCATTCTGTTCCACAATGGAATGGTGATTCGTCCATCCTTTAACAGGCTTTAAGATGACACCTTGGTAAGTAAATGGACCATAGGGACTTGTTCCCGTCGCATAAGCAATGTTATGCGTATCTCCAGTCGAATAAGAAAAATAGTATTTCCCTTGGTATTGGTGGACGAAAGCGGCCTCGAAGAAACGGCGATCGTGATCTTCGGACAACAGAATCTTTCCGTTTTCGTCTACAATCTGCACATTGCGAGGAGCTTCTGCCAGCTGCTTCATATTGGCATCTAAACGCGCGACCTTTGCCATCAAAGCTGGTTGACCATTCGCCGGTTGAGACTCATCTGTGGCACTATAGCTTCCTGACTTCCAGCGTTGCAATTGACCTCCCCATATACCGCCAAAATACAGATAATATGATCCGTCTTTATCTTTAAACACACAAGGATCGATACTGAACGAACCTTTCATATAGTCTTTCTCCGCTTTAAATGGGCCACCTGGTTTAGAGGACGAGGCTACGCCAATGCGGAAAACTCCGTCCTTATCCTTTGCTGGAAAATACAAATAATAGGTTCCTTTCGATTCAGCAGCATCCGGAGCCCAAAGCATCTTCGAGGCCCAAGCCACATCTTCCAATTTCAAAGCGACACCATGGTCTATAACCGGACTGGCGGGTGTCTTTTGAGAAAGCACATGGTAATCACGCATGGCGAAATGGCTTCCTAAATCATCTTCTTTCACACCGGCATCGATGTCGTGGGACGGATAAATGTAAATTTGACCTTGAAATACGTGAGCGGATGGATCTGCAGTAAACATATGCGATACTAGAGGTTTTGACTGCGCTAGTGCAGTTAAACTGAATAGGCTTAAAGCGAGTATTTTTTTCATGTTAAATCGTTTATGTTTAAAGGTCTGAATTGCTTATTTTTACTTCTATGAAACCGATCGAAACCGCTTTACTGTCTTTTGGAATGTCTGGACGCGTTTTTCACGCCCCATTTATCCAGCTACATCCTGGATTCAATTTACGTGGATCCTGGGAACGCTCCAAGAAAAACATCGAGAATGCTTATCCTGACTCATCCTCCTACGATTCATTGGAAGCCGTATTAGCCGATCCTTCAATAGAGTTAGTCATCGTTAACACTCCCATCTATTCCCATTTCGAATATGCTACGGCAGCTCTAAAAGCCGGAAAGCACATTGTGGTGGAGAAAGCGTTTACTTGCAACGCAGATGAGGCAGAAAAGCTCGTATCCTTAGCGAAAGAAGTGCAAAAAATGATCTTTGTTTACCAAAACCGCCGTTGGGATTCCGATTTTTTAACCTTGAAAAAGGTGCACGAATCAGGTGTTTTAGGCGATATCGTGGAAGCGGAGTTTCATTTTGACCGCTACAATCCCCTCATGTCCCCTAAAAGACATAAAGAGGATGCCGGTCCAGGTGCGGGAATTGTGACCGACTTAGGTCCGCACTTAATCGATCAAGCTTTGCACTTATTTGGAAAACCAACGCACGTTTTCGCGGATTTACGGAAGACCAGACCAGGTACTGAGGTAGTCGATTTGTTCGAGATTCTCTTGTATTATCCAACCCTACGCGTTCGATTAAAAAGTGGCTATTATTTTAAAGAACCCATTCCTGCCTTCCAATTACATGGCACCAAAGGCAGTTTCATCAAAACTCGCTCTGATCGCCAAGAAGTCGATTTAGACAAAGGCCACGTTCCCATGGGCGAAAACTGGGGTGTGGATGCTCCAAGTGAATACGGATTATTACACGTAGACGGAAGTAGTCCAGAACGCGTTCCCTCTGAAAAAGGCGAGTATATGGCATTCTATGAGAATGTTTTTCAATCTTTGCGATCTGGAGCGGCCCCTGCCGTACCAGGAGAAGATGGAATCGCGAGTATGCGTGTCATAGATGCGGCCTACGAAAGCCTAGAAAAACAAGCAGTTATCACGTATTAAGATGGAATTATTCAAGCAATTTGAGCCAGAATTAAGTAAAAAAATTCAACAAGTGGGCGTCATTCGTAAATTCAAAACGGACGACTATTTGATGAAAACGGGGCAATCCATTCGCTCTGCAGTTTTAGTAACGAAAGGCATCATTAAAGTATTTCGGGAAGACGAAGAGGGCAATGAGGTCTTTATGTACAACCTGCACCCCGGCGAAGCCTGCGCTATTTCCATGACTTGCGCCGCTCGGCAATTATCGTCTCAGATTATGGCAAAAGCCCTCGTAGATACCGAAGTTATCGCCATTCCTGTTGAATTAATGGACGAGTGGGCTACCAAATACAAATCCTGGTACCAATTCGTACTGGAGACCTACCGTTCTCGCTTCGAAGAATTATTAGACACCTTAGATCAAATTGCTTTCAGGAATTTGGATGAGCGTTTACTCTGGTATTTAAAACAACACCAAAAAAGCTTGAAAACAAATATTCTGAAAGCTTCCTTCACAGACATCGCCCAAGAATTGAATTCTTCTCGCGAAGTCATATCGCGATTAATGAAAAAGTTAGCGGAGAAAGGCTTCATCAAAATCAACAAAAACCAGATTGAGATTGTGGATTTACGAAGCCTGTGATTTTCATCACGGAAAAGCTTAACTAAATAAGGGAATTTTGTCACATGATGAAATTCCTTTTTGCTTTACTATTTAGCATTCCCCTTTTTGCCCAAAAGCCCTTTTACGCCCATTTTCGCTACTTTCACTTAGAAACGGATAATGAAAAAGCCCTACCTGATTATGCTGCTAATGCGTTAGGAGTTGAATTGGGTTATACAAAAAACGTAGGTAAACACTTTAAATTAGATCTTTCGGGATCTCTAAGCACCTCCTTTCTAAATTCCTCAAACTTAGCCTCCAGTCGCTATGAAATCGGTCTATTCGATCAAGCAAATACTACTAACATGGATTTTTTAACACGAATTGAAAAAGCTTCTTTGATCTTCCAAAACAAAAAAATCAAAATCAAACTAGGACGCCAAGTGCTCAATACCCCCTTTATTAATCCACAAGATGGCCGAATGAGGCCAAGCGCTGAGGGAGGAATTTATACAGAATTGGGCTCTCTTAGTCTAGGGTACTTATACGAAATGGCTCCTAGAGGAACTATGGGCTGGTCATCTGTAGCAGAGTCCATTGGTTATTTTCCCGTGGGGGTAGACATAGATGGCAAAAAATCAACTTATGCTGGACATTTAACGAGTGTAGGAATACTGATGGCAGGACTCGATCAAAAATGGAAAGGAATAAGCTATAAATTCCATGATCTATTCGTCGAAAATTTACTGCAAACTGCCTTGATTTCGGCAGAATATATAATATCCATTCAAGGTGGTAAATGGGTAAGCGGAATTCAATTCATTAAACAGCATTCTCTAAGCGATAACCTGTACACAGAAAAAAACACCCACGCTTCTGTTATCAGTTTAAAAACAGGTCTAGAATTCAAACGCTGGAATGGAAGTTTAAACTACACGAATATCAGTGCAGAAGGCAGATATCTCATGCCTCGTGAATGGGGAAAGGATCCCTTTTATACATTTATGCCGCGTGAGCGAAACGAGGGTTTTGGAGGCGTGAATGCTTATGTAGCTAAATTTAGTTACGCGATTCCAAACTGGAAAATCAAAATTAATCCAAGTGTAGGCTATTTTGATCTACCATCAGTATCTAATTTTAGTCTGAATAAATATGGAATGCCCTCCTATACTCAATTGAATTTTGAAGTCTTGATTAATGCATCCAAAATTGCCAAAGGGCTTGATTTTCAATTTCTTCTAGCTAACAAAACGAATCAAGGCGACACAATAGAGAACGCAAAGTATATCCAAAATAAAGTGAATATGAACTCCTGGAATTTCGTCATAAATTATCGCTTATAAATTTTTGAACCTTGTGATAAAAATCACGAATAAGGACTAATAAAAGGTTGAAATTTGTATCAACAACAAAAAAAAACACAACATGGAAATTATTGGTTATTTCGCATCCTTATTAATCGGAGTCTCTTTGGGACTTATTGGGGGTGGCGGATCCATTTTAACAGTCCCGGTGCTTGTTTACCTTTTTGGAGTGAATCCTATTTTAGCAACTGCCTATTCCTTATTCGTGGTAGGTGCCAGTTCTTTAGTAGGTGCTATTCCGAAGTACAGACAAGGGCTGATTAACCTTAAAACAGCCGTCATATTTGGAATACCTTCGATTGCTGCCGTTTATGCAACCCGTAAATTTATTGTTCCTTTAATACCTTCAGAAGTATTTACAGTGGGCGATTTTGTTGTAACTAAATCCATCTTAATGATGGTACTATTCGCCATCTTAATGGTTGCTGCTTCGATATCCATGATCAGAGGCAAATGTGAGCAATGTGAAAAAGAAAAATTAGGCACTTATATAGAAGAAGCTCAAGTATTCAACTACCCAATGATCTTGTTAGAGGGAGCGATTGTAGGTACTTTAACTGGCTTAGTAG
>JACCDJ010233139.1_pt1 | contig 10302 bp, 8 predicted proteins | sample 7444481 | NCBI WGS metagenome assembly JACCDJ01 (sample SAMN15323435, study PRJNA562643) | freshwater metagenome | isolation source: river surface water | place: USA:Blue River Watershed | collected 2017-08-15 | reverse complement strand
CTTCCTTGAGCGGCGCCATGGCGCGCTGGGCAGGGGAAGCTGGATCAAATGGGGCGGCGGGATGACGAAAGACGAGGTCCATAGGCTCGATTTCAGTCGCGACAAATTCCTTCATCCAATCGAGCTGGTCCTGAAACTCAGGCTCTGTCGAAAAATCCCATGCCATTTAATGTCATCCTATTCTTGATTTAACATCCGACATAGCTGCCGGCATCGGTTTAAAGCTCTGCGCTGTCTGCATAATGCGCTTCAATTGGGGCGAGGAAAAGTGATCCATAGGCTATATTAACCTGGTCACCGCTGCGCTTCATCGCCAGTATCGAGGATCGCCGCCGCCATTTTCCTAAGAAAATCGCTAGAGAGGTCACCGGTCAAGGCGCGCGCTCCGTGCTGCGCTGAGAGATGTTCTTGCGGCTCGTTCAGGCTGCTGACCACGCCGGAACTCAGCGCTGCCTTGCCTGCCACCTGTCCAGACATGCTTCTCTCCTTTTCGGCGATTCTGCCTAGGCTTATCTATGATACTAGCTTTAAACAAGTAAAATTCTCATCCAAGGGTCGCCTTCGGAAAGGGGCAATGGCGTCGACGTCAAGTGCATAAAAAACGCGAATTATTGGGGAATTCGGTGAGCATTTGTAGCAGCTGGTGCTGTTTGACTTTTTTCATGTTTCATTCACTTGCTCGTCCTCAACAAGTAAGATATATCTTTTCGAGCTAGCTCCGGATCGGCTTGAATTTTGGTCTCGAAATTCAGGCGGATCTTGAAAAAGGGGAGCAGTGCAGGCGCCCTAGATTTTTCGAGATAAGGGTGTCTGCCTTTCTAAAGCCATTGCGTTGATGCGCATGGGGAGGAGAAGGATGGCCATGAAGTCAGCTACATATTTTCGGTCTTTACTCGCAGCGACCGTGTCACTTGCTACCCTTGGGGCAAGCCAAGCCTTTGCGGCAGAGGCTAGCGACAACCAAGGCCTTGAGGAAATCGTCGTAACCGCGCGCAAGCGTGTTGAAAACTTGCAAGATGTTTCCGCGTCGATCAGCGCCTTGTCGTCGGTCGAACTGGCGAGACGTTTTGATGCGGACGTGCGCGATTTTGCCAACTCATCGCCGAACGTCATCATCGACGATACCCAGCAAGGCCCGGGCGGTGTGGCCGCCATTTACATCCGCGGCATCGGCGTCGCTGATGTTGAAAAGTCCGTCGATCCCGCAGTCGGCGTAGTGATTGACGACGTCTATATCGGGCAAAGCTCTGGCTCGCTGCTGCGCGCCATCGACATTGACCGTGTGGAAGTGCTGCGTGGTCCACAGGGTACGCTGTTCGGCCGCAATGCTACCGGCGGTGTCATCAACCTTGCGCGTTCGCGACCCACCGAGGAGTTAAGTGGTAAGGCGAGATTGACCTACGGCCGCTTTGACACGTTTGACGCTCAGGGTGTCGTCAGCTTTGGCGTTGCGCCCAATGTCGCGGTCAAACTCACCGGGGCGTACAACCGCACGGACGGCTATATTTACAACCGCACCCAGAACCGTCCCGGCCAGAAATCAGATTTCACGGCTTTTGGCGGCGTCATTCTCGCGACACCAACGCCGGAGCTGGAATTGTCGGTCAGCTATGACCATCAGCTGACCAAGCAGGATGCGCCGCAGCTGATGTCGATCACCAAATCGACGGACTTGTTCTGCGCAGCCTACAGCCAATGCTCTCCAAAGCCTGGCGTGCCCGTTTCGGGGGACCGTTATGTCAGCCTGGGCAATGGCCCGATTGAAAAGGATGCCCGCTTCAAGCTCGACATGGCGATCGGTAAAGCGAAATATGATCTCGGGAACGACCTCGAAATCATGTATATTCTCGGCTATTTGAAGACCGATGAAGCCGCGACCCAGGATTTCGATTCCTCGCGGTTCACGCTCTATCACACGGATCGTCCCGCACGCTGGCGGCAGACCACCAATGAAATCCGGCTGTCAAAGGGCGGCACCGGCCCTGCCACATTCGTCTTGGGTGGGTATATCTGGGACTCGCAATATACGATCAATCTGAAGAACTATATCGGCTTTGCCGGCCCGCCGCTGTTGACGAGCGCGCAGGACGTGACGCAGACGACCAATTCCTATGCCGGCTTCTTTGAAGGCGACTATAAGCTGACCGATCAGCTGAAGCTGACGGTCGGTGGTCGCTATACCAAGGACAAGAAGAGCAGCCTCGTCAACGACAAGACCATCTTCATTTATGGCTCTTTGGTGGAAGCGAACCCGGTGGCTGTCATTGCGCCCAGCGCTGCTGCGGGCAACATCGTGATGACAACCCCGAAGAAAGAGGATTGGTCAAAGTTCACGCCCAAGGTCAGCTTGAGCATGAACTGGACCCCGGATGTGATGACCTATGCCCTGTGGTCACGCGGCTATCGCGGTGGCGGCTTTAACGGTCGCCCGTCCACCGTGGGTGCAGCGATCAACCCGTATAACCCCGAAACGCTCGACAATTATGAACTTGGTTTCAAGACGGAGTTTTTTGATCGTCGGGTTCGGTTGAACGGCGCGGTCTTCCTTATGAAGTATAAGGATATGCAGCAGGATCTTGACGTTCCGGCGCCAGGCACCTCCACGGGTCGTGAAAATCGGACGATCAACGCCTCCAAGGCGGACCTGAAGGGGATCGAACTTGATCTGTCCGCACGGCCGACCGAGGAACTGACCCTCAGCGCCAAGCTGGGTTATCTCGATGCGAAGTACAAAGACTTCTTTGGGGATATCTACAGCACTGGAAACCCAGTTGATGCGACCTTCCTGAAGATCCGTCGCGCGCCGAAATGGACCTGGGATCTGGGCGCCACGTGGGAACGTGATATGGGGCCGGGCACCTTCTGGATGACCAGCGAGCTCCATTATGTCGGTGCGCATGAGATCACCTTCCTCAACAACCCGAACGTGCGCAACCAGGGCCAGTATCTGCTCGATGCGTCGGTGAATTATAAGGTGAACAACACCACCGTCAGCGTCTTTGGCAAGAACCTAGCAAATGAGGATGGCTGGACGATCGGCTATGACGTTCAGGGCATCTGGAGCTATGCGGCTCCGCGTCCCAGCCGGACCTGGGGCGTTGCGGTGACGCAGACCTTCTAAGCTCGGGGCTGACATTGACGATGAACACGAACAGCCAGCGTCGCTGGCTTGTGACGGGGGCGTCGCGTGGTTTAGGCCACGCGATTGCCGCCCTCGCGATCGCGCGCGGGGACAAGGTATGCCTTGTCGCCCGCGGCGATGATGTTGTGGGCCACGCCCAAGCACTCGGCGAAAATGCAATGGCGGTAAGAGCTGATGTCAGCGCCGCTGACGATCTTGCGGCAGCCGCAGCGGCAATGGTTGACCGTTGGGGTGGCATTGATGTGTTGGTCAACAATGCGGGGCTTCATCGCGGCGGCAAGCTGTTGGCGATTAGCGATGAGGATTGGGAAGCCTCTCTTGCAACCAATCTTTCCGGCCCCATGCGCGCCGTTCGCGCCGTTTTGCCGCACCTTTCAGAAGGCGGGGCAATCATAAATATTGGCGCTGTTGTTGGCTTTCGCGGCTTTGCCGGCGATAGCTGCTACGGCGCGTCAAAGGCCGGCTTGTCTGGTCTGACGCAGGTTCTCGCCTGTGAACTGGCTCCACAGAGCATCCGTGTCAATTTGGTTGTGCCCGGCTTCGTAATGACGGAAATGACTGCCGGCGTGTCCGAGCGCGCCCGTGAAAAGATTGTCGCAAAAGTGCCGCTTCGCCGCATGGGGACTGCAGATGAAATTGCAGATGTGGTTTGGTGGGTGGCCGGCGCCAGCTACATGACAGGATCGACCGTCGTGACCGACGGAGGGCTGATGTGCAATATCTAGCGCCGGAAGCGCAGAGCCGTCTGCTGGATTGGTTGGAGAAGACGGCTGGCTTGGTGAAGCCACGTCTCGGCCCACTCCTCGCCGGTGGCAATGCAAACGTTACCCAATTAATCGAAACAGATACGGGACGCTTCGTGTTGCGTCATCCGCCCTTTGTCGCGATCTCTGATAAGGCTGCAGCGGGCATAACCCGCGAATATACCGCGCTTGAAGCGCTTCAAGGGCTTGCCCCTGTGCCGCGCCCTGTTGCGTGGTGCACCGATACCAGTGTCACGGGGCAATCCTTTTCAATTATCGAATGGCTCGACGGGGTGTCGCTGACAACGGCATTGCCAGATAGCTATCGTCCTGCTTGGGCAACGCATGATGCCGTCTCTGCTCTTGGCGAAGAAATGATCCGGGGCTTGGCCGCCGTCCATCGGGCACCGTGCCAATCGCGCTTGCCAGAACGTTTTGGCCAACCCGCGCTTTTTGTGGAGCGACAAATCCGACGTTGGTTGGACCTGCGCGCCGCGGATAGCGTCCGTTCTCTGCCTTTGCTGGAGGAGGTCGCTGATTGGCTGCTGGCCCATCGACCGGAATGCCAGAACCCAAGCCTTATTCATTGCGATTTTCACCTCGATAACTGCTTGGTGGATAAGCGGGAGCCGCAGCTGATCGGTATCTTGGATTGGGAGATGGCGACGCTCGGTGACCCACTGATCGACCTCGGTCTTTGTCTCTTTTTCTGGCAGCGCGACCCCGATGGCGAGATTGGCTTTCCGCATGTGCAGGCCTTGAGCAATCGGTCCGACATCATTTCTGCAGTGGCGCTGGCAGACCTTTGGGCGCATTTGACGGGCTTTGATCATCGTCATCTTGGCTATTACAAGGTGTTTGCGGCTTGGCGGCTCGCGGCAATTGTTGAGGGGGCCTATGTCGCACATCGCCGAGGGCTCGACGATCGCGACTATGCGCGTAACCTTGAACGCGATGTGCCCTATCTTCTGCGCGAAGCAGCTCATCATATCGATAAAGGAGCGGCATAATGGATGCCACAATGATGCGCTTCCCGCTCTCGACGCAAATGATCCTGCGGCGAGGGGCTCGGCAGTTTGAGAATAGCTTGGTCAAAAGCTTCGATGGCTCGTCGTTGCGGTCAGCAAGCTATGCGCAAGTGGCGATTAGGGCGCGGCAGCTGGCGACAGCTCTTAAAGCCCAAGGACTGGGCTCGGGAGACCGGGTCGGCACTTTGTGCTGGAATACGCAGGAACATCTTGAGGCCTATCTCGCAATACCCGCCATGGGAGCGGTGTTGCACACGGTCAACGTCCGGCTTGCTGCGGATCAAATTGCTTATATCATTGGGCATGCTGAAGACCGGGTTCTTCTTCTAGATGCCTCGTTTCTGCCTTTGGTGGCATCCGTCATTGAGCAGCTGCCGTCCGTTCAGACCATCGTGGTGATAGGCGAAGCTCCTTCGAGCGTTCCAGGCTTTTCAGGCACGTTAATCGAATATGAAACGCTGATTGCCGGCGCCGAGCCTTTTTCTGACTGGCCCGATTTGGATGAAAACAGCGCGGCAGTGATGTGTTACACGTCGGGCACCACTGGCAACCCGAAAGGTGTTGTCTACAGCCATCGATCGATCTTCCTACACAGCTTGGCTTCGCTGGGCGCCGATGCTTTTGCGATCAGCAACCGCGACACGATCTTGATGGTCCCACCGATGTTTCATGCCAATGCATGGGGCACGCCTTTTTCAGGGTGGTTGGCAGGCAGCAATTTCGTTCTTCCGGGGCCACATCTTCAACCAGATAAGCTGGTAGAGATGATCCGGCTGACCCGTCCGACTTTCGCCGCCGCGGTGCCGACCATTCTGAACGATCTGCTTCGAATGCACAGTCAAAGCCCGCTTGATCTTTCGTGTTTCAGGGTGCTGATTTCAGGTGGGTCAGCCGTTTCGCCCGCGTTGATTGAACGCGTGCGCGACGCCTGGGGCGTTGGGCTGGTTCAGGGCTGGGGGATGACAGAAACAAGCCCGATGTGTGTTTTGTCCTTTCCCCCGCCCGACGCAAATGCAGAGGATGAGGTGCTCTGGCGCGCAAAGAGCGGTCGCCCGGTTGCGGGTATGGAAGTGCGCATTGTCGATGATGAGGACCAGCCTTTGCCGGAGGATGGGCGTGCGATCGGGCATCTCCAACTTCGCGGTCCGTGGGTTACGCAAGGCTATTATCTTCAGCCAGAGGCAGAACGACCCGTTACTTCGGACGGATGGTTGCGCACGGGCGATGCGGGCTCGATTGATCCGCGCGGCTATGTTCAGGTTACCGACCGGACCAAGGATCTGATCAAGTCGGGCGGCGAATGGATTTCTTCAGTGGATCTGGAAAATGTCGTCACCCGGTTTCCCGGCGTCGATGAGGTTGCTGTCATCGCGGTGCCTGATCCCCGCTGGGAAGAAAGGCCGCTCGTCATCCTGACAACCCTCGACGGTCATGACGTTGATTATGGCGAGGTCCGTCATTTTCTTGAGGATCAAATTGCCAAATTCATGATCCCAGAATATTGGGCCACGCTTCCGGCGCTGCCCAAAACAAGCGTCGGCAAAATAGATAAACGAAAATTAAGAGAGGATATCGATGCGGGCAGGCTGCCTTTTGTTCGCACTTTAGAGACGAGCCGTCAGGAAAAGTCGAAGAATGCATAGAGCCGCCGTCACGCGTGAGTCCCAAATCCCACGCCGCCGCACTCAGGCTGAGCGCACGGCCTTGTCAGATGCTCGCATGTTCGAAGCTGCGATGCAGCTCATCGTGGAAAAGGGCACGCAGAATACAACGCTGAAGGAAGTCGGGGAACGCGCGGGTTATAGTCGAGGGCTGGCAAGCAATCGCTTCGGCTCGAAAGAAGCGCTGTTCAATCAGATGGTGCTGGGCTTTAACGACAAATGGGCGAGTGAGTTGCGGCGGTTTGTGGGCAATAAGTCCGGGCTCGCGGCCTTTATGGCAGCGCTGGAGGCCGTCGAATATTTCTTGCTCGATCACACCATCGAAATGCAGGCGCTGTATATCTTGTGGTATGAATCGATCAGCAGTCATACGGCCGTACGGCGCAGACTAGCCGCCAACCACCTCGCTTATCGCCGTGACTCTGAACGCTGGGTCCGGCAGGGGATTGAGGAAGGCACCATCCGGCCTTCAATTGACCCGGTGTGTTTCGCCGTTGAATTCAATGCCTTCATTTTTGGCTTGGTCTACCAATGGCTGGTAAACCCGACATCGATAAACTTGCACGCTGTGTTCAGCCATTATCGGCGCACGACGCTTGAGACGCTTGCTGAACGCCGGATTTGACTGCGGCGCTGCGTTCTTCTGACGAGCGCTTTGGATCCCCAGCAGCGGTTAAATGGACTGATCGGCTCAGCTCTGACATGATGTTGGCATGGTGCGATTATTCCAACGTTGCTGATGGTGTAAAGATATCTTGACATCTTTAATCGAATTATGTCAAGAGCTCTTGACACTTTGGAGTGACCGGTTTGGAAAACAGATTGCGGATTACCCGTGAAGCAAAAGGGTGGAGCCAAGGCGAGCTGGCCCGCAAGCTGGGTGTTTCGCGGCAAACGATCAACGCCGTAGAAACGAACAAATATGACCCAAGCCTGCCGTTGGCGCTTCGATTGGCAAAGATTTTTGGCTGCCAGGTAACGGATCTTTTCATCGATAGCTGGATGCCAAGTGGAGATTGACCTGAAAGGACTTTTACAATGGCCTCTCAAATCAAGTTAAGAAAACTGTTCCTTCAAACTGCTTTAGGCGGGATTTTTGGCGGAACGGCTGCCTCAATTCCCGTTTTCTTTATTGATATGCAAACGATGGAGCTCGATGCACTGGCGCTTTTGACGATCGGCATCATCTATCTTGTTATTGGCGTGATGTGCGGGCTGGGTGGCCTGGAGCCAAATATTGGCGCCAAATTATTAAATGTTGAAGACACTGAGGAGTTGCTGGAGCAGCGAACCATCCTGCTCGGATCCTCTGGGTCGATGATCATGACTGGATGTGGCCTTATCGCGGTTATCGCGGCGGACGAAGGAACGATTTCTGGTCTTTGGGCTATCGCCCTTTTCGTGGCTTCGGTTATCGGCAGCATCATCATTTATATCGTTCAAAGGAAGCATTATGATGAACTCCTCAATGCCCTGGGCACTGAGGCTGCAGCATTGGCCTTTTACATGATTGGCTCGGCCATGCTGCTTTGGTCTGCATTTGCCGCCTTCGGATTTGTTGTGCCGATTACGCCGTTCGCTTTGATTGCAATGACTGCCGGTGGGCCCATGGTGTCAACGTTCATCGTGGCTTCGCGAAAAGGGATGATGACGCCCAGATAGGGATGGGGACCTCTACTGAAGCAAGAGGGTGGCGCCGATTAACGCGGCAACAAAGCTCGCGCACGTGGCGGCAATCACCGGCACGGTCGCTCGCCACCCCATCTTCATTAATAGGTCCATTCGAGACCGCATGGCGGTGGCCGTAACGGCCAGCAGCAAAAGTGTTTTGGAGCCGGTTAACGCCAAAGGGCTAACATTCTCGGGTATTTTGACCAAGCTGTTGAGCAGGAGAACCGCCAAAAACGCGGCGATGAACCAGGGGAGGGCGAGCCTTCGCCAAATCGGCATTGCTGTCCCAGTACCAGCAGTTTGACGGCCAAGATAGAAAGAGGCGAGCGCCACGATCGGTGCCAGCATCGCAACGCGCGCCAGCTTCACGATCGTGGCATAGCTTCCAGCCTCGTCAGAAAAAGCATAGCCGCCCCCGATCGCCTGCGCCACATCATGCACGGATGCACCGATCAGAAATCCAGCTGCCCGATCATTCAACTCTAATTCTGCTGCGATTGTCGGGTAAATCGACATGGCAAGGGCGCTCGCCAGCGAAATGCTAACCAAAGTCAAAGCGAATTGCGCTTGGCTCAGCCGTTCTTTTCCAATAACGCTGTAAAGTGCAAGCGCAGCGCTGGCACCACAGATCGCGGTTGCGCCGCCAGCGAGCAGGCCAGCATAGCCAGATTGGCGTGAGGCAGCAGCACCGAGCATCGCCCCCAAAAAAGCAAGCAGCATAACGCCCAGTAAGGCGAGAAAAGGCGCGGTACCCAGCGTGCCGATCTGGCTGAGTGTCACTTGCAACCCCAAAGCCACGATGCCGAGGCGCAGGAACGTCCGCGCGGCAAAGTCCAGCCCAGCATGGGTGCGCGGATCCTGGGAGATGAAGTTGAGCGATAGGCCGATAAGCAGGCCTAACAAGATGATCGGAAACCCATAATGGTCCGAAAGCCAAGCCGCCGCCGCGGCGCCAACCGCGCAGACGGCCAAGCCCGGAAACAAATTCGCCCGACCTGTGTCGGCCTCTTGAGAAATAGACTTTTCGGCAAGGTAGATTTCACCAAATAGATCATGACCCTGCGGCAATGAGTGCCAATCATCTTCTCGTTGGTTTTTCATCTACCCCCCCCCAATCAATGCCGCGACAGCGTTGCGCCACCCTTTGTTTTGCCATTCTTAACGCAACATTGGACGCGCTTAAACTCTGAGGCAATTGCTCGGTTTGATGAATACCTCGATGACCCTTGAAGATCAGGCGGTGCCGCGCGCAACAAGCTTGGGAGGCATGACCAAACTTTCAGTGTCTTCGCCTGCCAAGCGGCGCATCAGGAGGTCGACAAGAGCCCGCGCACCGGCGCCAATATCCTGGCGGATGGTTGTTAGCGGCGGATTGGTTTGCGCGGCGATGGGCAGATCGTCAAAGCCGATCAGGCGAACCTTGTCGGGCACGGCGATCCCAAGATGGCCAAGGGCGTGCAGGCAAGCAACACCGATTGCATCGGTTGCTGCAAAAATACCATCATAGGAGGCGACAAGATCGGGCAGGTGCTGCGACAAATCGCGAGCCATGGTTTCTTGCGACAAATGGGTCGGCAGATTGTGGATCTCGATGCCCCTCTTCTCCGCAACCTCCCGTGCACCGGCGTATCGCGCGGCAAATTCAATGGGGTCTGTATCGCCCAAGAAGACAATTCGGGTTGCACCCGACGCGATAAGGCGTTCGGCCGCCAGCTGCCCGCCTAAATGGTTATCTGTACCAACAACACAATGCCGCTGGCCCTGTTGATGATTGCCCCACACGACCATGGGGCGATAGCCTTCGGCGACGTCTTCGATCCGTGCGAATTGATCTGACTGGCCGATCACAATCACGCCATCAATCATGCCGGGGCCAATGAAGCGGTCCAGCCAATCTTCGTCCCGGCCTGGGATCACCCGGCGCAGCATCAAATCATAACCCCGGTCTGTCAGCTCATCTGCAAGCTGCCCCAATAAAGTCATGAAAAAGGTATCTGAAATAGGTTGCTGCTGGTCGTGCCCCAGCGGAATGGCAACGCCGATGACCCCCGTTTTCT
>JACCDJ010747734.1_pt1 | contig 10303 bp, 10 predicted proteins | sample 7444481 | NCBI WGS metagenome assembly JACCDJ01 (sample SAMN15323435, study PRJNA562643) | freshwater metagenome | isolation source: river surface water | place: USA:Blue River Watershed | collected 2017-08-15 | reverse complement strand
AGTGAGATGAGTTCAATCACCGCATCGATTTTATTGAGTAAGCTAATTAAATCCCGCGCATCGGGTAACGCTTCCCATGGGATAGCTGAGCCGCCGAGCTGAGCATTGATCTGAAACCACTCGTCGAGAATCTCACCATTACCATCAACGTCTGTTTCAGAAAGCTGAAACAAAATTTCTTTTACCAAGTTATCTGGCAAAGCTGGCCACATAGTTTCGGAGCGTTGGCGAATAGAACGCACCAAAGAAGAGAGAATTTTTTTTGACCTGGGTAAATCAATGGCCAAGTTATGCATCATCAATTCCACAAACCGTTGCGCTGCTGCCCAATAACAACGCTGAACTAATTCGGGATGCCTCAAGCAAATTTCAGTAATTGCACTGAAAATAACCTCTACTGCTCTGTATAAATTTTCAGATTCTGGCTCAGCACGTAGTAACTCAAGTAAAGCTTGCTCTACCTCTTCAGTTGAGACAATCGCTTTCGATGTATCCACTGGGATCTGGTTGAGCATGACCTCTGCGCGCGACAGATCCAGCAAATCGAGTGATAGCAGGCACGCAGGTGTTATGGCGTGATCCACTAAATAGGGACGCAATTGCTGCAAGATAGGCCGCAACTGATAGGCCATCACTTTACGACCGCAACTCACCTCACCCAAGAAAAAAAATAGCTTGGCAATGATTTCATCAATCGTTTGAAAAAGCGGCGTGGATTCTTTGTGATCAGGGTATTTTTGACACGCTTCTCTTATCGCAGCCAACAACCCAGCTAACCCGGGTTGTTGCATGAAATTGAATACTCCTTCAATCTCACGCAAACCATGAATGATCTTTTCACTTTCTTTCGACGTAAGCTGATCGCTCTTGAGTACCGTTTGAAGTTCTTGAAATGCCAGTGCCAACGCATCACAAAGAACGCGCTGATAAAACAATTTTGGAATGTGTGCCGACAAAATTAAGCCTTATGGCATGCGCTCAAAAAGGAATGAAGAAAATTCAGTACAACAGATCAGGTATTAAACACTCAGCCGATTTTAAAACGCTCAATAGCACTTTCGAGTGCCCTGGCTAATTCTGCTAACTCGTGTATTGACTCGGCTGTCTGCTGAGTGCCGTGGCGGGTATGTTCAGTGACCGTCAATATGCTGTCGATATTACGGCTGACTGAATCCGACACGGAGGCTTGCTGTAACGCCGAACTGGAAATATCGGTAATCAATTCAGCCAGGTGTTGAGAAACACGGCGTATATCTGCCAGCACTGTTCCTGCTATATCCGACAAACGCGCACCTTCGACCACGCCCTGAGTTGATCGCTCCATTGCCACAACGGCTTCTTGTGCATCTTCCTGTACTGTTTTCACCAATAGAGAAATCTGCCGTGCAGCACCACTACTACGCTCAGCTAACCGCTGCACTTCCTCCGCTACGACAGCAAATCCACGACCGGCTTCCCCTGCAGATGCAGCTTGTATAGAGGCATTTAAAGCAAGCACATGAGTTTGCTCGGTAATGTCAGAAATCAGCTCAATAATGTCGCCAATTTCTAGTGATGAATCTCCTAAACGTTTTATACGTTTAGAGGTCTCTTGAATTTGATCGCGTAGTTGTTGCATGCTGCGTATCGCATCTTGCACTGCATGCTCACCCTCTTGTGCTGCTTGTAATGACGACTGCGCAACATCTGATGACTCAGTCGCAGCGCGAGATACCTGATGTATCTGCGACGTCAGCTGCAACACCATTTGACCGGTTTGCTGAATTTCTGTGGATTGACGTGCAGATAGCGACAGCAACTCGGTCGACATATGCTGCGCATTTTCACAAGAGGAACCAACCTGAAATGCCGTTTTTCTTACTTTGGCTAATAAAAGGCACAGCTCTTCTAGCGTGACGTTTACTGAATCAGCGATTGCTCCGGTGACATCTTCTGAGACGGTAGCCTTGACGGTGAGATTACCTTCTGCGATTTCTTGTAACTCATTCATTAGACGCAAAATTGCAGCTTGATTTTGCTGATTAATCTGGCGTGCCGCTGTTTCTTCCTGCACTGCTTCTATTCGTCTACTTTCAGCTTCAATGCGATTTTGCTCAGCCTGAGTCGCTTTACGACGACTTTCCATTAGCAATGTCCACGCAACCCCTGCTGCAAGCAATAGAGTGAAGACTCCACTCAGCGTTAAACCCCAACTGGTCCAACTACTTGTTTGTTCTTGCTCCCGATAGCCCAACTGTAAATTAATCAGCTGCTCGCGTAAGGGCTCATTTTCTTGAAATAAGATACGCTCTGCATTTTTAGCAGCGATGAATTTTCTGATGTTAGTTAGGGTGCCCGCCAGTTCGCGACGATAATTTTCAAACGCAGCTTGCAGTTCGATCAGACGCGCGCGCGCATCGGGTTGTGTCGTTGCAGGCAATCTCAATACAGGACTACCTTCCAAAAATCCCATCAAAATATCGTTAAAAGTATTCGCATCTTTTCCCAGCATGAAGGCGGTCTCTTGATTGATTCCCTCGGGTGTCATGAATTCATTCATGCTCTTACCTAATCGCTGTGTCAGCATCACGAGTTGCCCTGCAGCTGCCACTTCGCGTGGCGAGGCTCCAGTCTGCGCCAACAAACTTGCGATCTGTTCAGATAACTCTAGCAATACTGGAGCAATAGTATTGGCGGTTTTAAGCGTCGATTTAAAGCCCGTGAGTGCTTTTTCCATGTCTAAAATCTGACCCGAGGCCTGATCAGATTTAACCCAGGAATTTTTGATTGCGATAATTTGCTCAGAGCTTGCGCCCTCAGCCGCAGGTATAGTTCGGCCCTGCCACATTCCACCGGCCACCAATACATTAATTTCTTGAGCGATAGCATTACGACTTTGCGCGAGTTGAAGAAATGCTGCTGGATTACCTTGTATGGCGTTAGGAGCGGCCTTACCCAAGCGCTGTGAATGCATTAACAGATCGCTGGCGACTTGAGTGCGACTTACTGCCATGTGTGTATATCGGGCATTCAACCAAGAGAATAAAATAAATGAAAGAAAAAATATGGGAAACAAAATGAATAACAGTCGCTTGATTCGAGCTAAGGACCATGCTGGCCATAGCTGCGTACTGCGCTGTATTAGATGCTGAAAAAACTGCGAGAACCCATCCAAAGTTCTGAATCCGGAAATCATCGTATCTCCCTTTGATGGGCTGGCTTGATTGGATTGAAACTCAGGCATCTGGTCAACATTCATACACACCACTCCAAACAAAATAATTAAGAAAAGTAGCGCTAGACATTAGAAACAACAGCTACTCTGCATAAGCTTTTAAAAACACAGGATCCGTCAGCATCTGTGTCAAATTCAATTCATACCAGTCAACATCATCGATGACATAGCGCGCACCCAACCATGGATGATTCGCGGTTGATCTGGATTTTGGTTGTGAATAATTTAGATCAAGCAATCCTCGCAAATCGGCTACCTGCAAGGCGCAAGGCACAGATAAGCGATCAGATAAAACGATCAAGCGATCATTGTGGTTGTGTGAGTTACTGGGTCCAGCCAGCAGTCGATTGAAGTCAATCACACTGACTAATCTGCCACGGTAATTCATCAAACCTTTAAACCAGTCATGGGTTCCGGGCACAACTACCACGGGCGGCATGGGCATGATTTCTATGGCATCTTCCATTTGAATCAACCAGCGATATCCTCCGGCTGAAAATGCCAAACGTTTTTGCGAAACAGAATTTGACTGCTGAGCCGACTGAGTACGCGTCAGCAGATCGCGCTGATAGTCTCGTAAGGCCAGCTCTTTATCGGGTTTGGATAGCGCGGTATCAGACACAATTCGTCATCACTAAGCGCTGACGTTACTGAGCAGTGTTGCGATTTTTTGCAACAACAAGGCTTGATCGACTGGTTTGACCATAAAATCACGCGCACCTTGGCGTATACCCCAAATACGATCTGTTTCTTGGTTTTTGCTAGTGCAAATGATGACGGGCAAAGAACGCGTCGCAGGATCACGGGTAATTTCACGCGTGGCTTGAAATCCATTTTGACCGGGCATCACCACATCCATAATCACCAGATGGGGTGGGTTACTTTTAATAGCTGCAAGTGCAGCTTCACCGTTATCTACCGCTGTCACTTGATATCCCTGCGATAAAAGTAATTCACTTAAAAAGTGTCTATCCGTCGGTGAGTCATCTACTACCAAAATACTGTGTCGGGTCATAAAAGCTCTTTATAAAAGTAATTGAAAGTCCGCCGATAAAATCCACCCTCGGTATGTAAACAAATCAGGTGTCCACTGCTTTAGGAATCAGATCCATGACTGTCTTAATCAGACTGTCTTTGGTGAAAGGTTTGGTGAGATAGGCGTTAGCACCCGACAAAACGCCGCGTGCTCTATCGAACAGACCGTCTCGAGAGGAAAGTAAAACGATGGGGATATGGTGATACTGCTCGCTGGCACGAATCAGACTACACGTCTGATAGCCATCGAGTCTAGGCATAAGGATGTCGCAGAAAATCAGCGCGGGCGCCTGCTCAACAATACTCGACAAGGCCTCAAAACCATCGTGGGCCAAACGAACGGAGTAGCCCGCTTGAGAAAGAAAGATTTCCGCTGAACGACGAATCGTATTGCTATCGTCGACGACCAACACATCAGGTCGGATATTTGTCTGCGCTGTTAGAACATTCATTACGCCACCCGCAGCAAGCTGTACGAAAATGGCGCAACTCTAACAAAAAAGGCAACTACTTAAAATATTGGCAAATAAAATTCCTGCAGTCGGGGCTTTTTGGCGACAAATCTTATAAAACTAGCCTCACACCACCCGACTTAAGCAAGTTAGCGTAAGGCTTGAATCGATCAAATCAATTAAATCGCAACCATTTCAAAATCTTCTTTACGCGCACCACACTCAGGACACGTCCAATTCATTGGCACTTGATCCCAGCGAGTACCTGGAGCGATGCCTTCATCCGGCAAACCAGCTGCTTCATCGTATACCCAGCCACAAATAAGGCACATCCATGTCTTGAATTCTTGCTCAGTCTCTTTATCGCTCACAGTACAGCCCTTAAAGTAGAATACTTGGCCTTATATAGTAATCTTTTCCTTGTGCAAAACCAAACTTCTCCGCTTGTTTTAACCTTTGGGGTCGCTGATCCCGTCGGCGCGACTGGCATACAAGCCGACCTTGCCGCATTCGCTGCAATGGGATGCCACGGTCTATCTGTAATTACTGCATTGGCGATCTCTGATACCACCGGGGCTGAAGACGTGCAGGCTGTTGATCCTGATTGGGTTGCGGATCAGGCCCGCGTACTACTCGAAGATATGCCGGTATCTGCATTTAAAGTGGGTTATATGGGCATCATCGAGCATGTGTCTGTGATTGCTGAGATTGTCTCTGATTATCCAGAGATACCGCTAGTGCTGGATCCCTTCGCCACGATGCTGCCAGACCAAGACGCTAGTGAAGAAACATTGATGGCGATGCGTGAGTTATTAATACCTCAGACAACCTTGCTGCAGGTGTCGGTAGATGAATTGTCACGCCTCGCCGAAACTTGGCGCGAACCCAGCACAGACAATCTGATTGAGACGGATGCGCTGCAATTAATCGAATTCGGATGTGAGTATCTGTTTGTGACCGGCGCACCCGGCGAAGCGGCTGAAGTCACGAATTTACTTTTTTCAGAAGATGGCTTGGTGCGCAGTGCAGGCTGGCCCAGACAAGCAGGCCCATTCGTCGGTGCAGGAAATACGTTATCGGCGACTATGGCGGCGATGCTGGCGAATGGTCTGGATGTGCCAGAAGCAGTCTCAGAAGCTGAAGAATTTACCAACGCCGCACTGACTCACGCTCAGCGGCTTGGTATGGGTAAGTTAGTACTTGATCGCTTTTTCTGGGCGCGCGAAGGCGATATCGATCCGTCCGCATCCTGAAATAAAATAAAACACTACACTTAAAAGCTTCAGTGCAAGAAGCTATCAATAACCACGGGAGATAACGTGTCGAATAATGAAACCCTGTTTGCCCGCGCTCAGCGCAGTACGCCCGGTGGCGTCAATTCACCGGTTCGCGCATTCCGCTCAGTCGGCGGCACACCCAGATTTATTACGCATGCCGAAGGCGCATCGTTCTGGGACGCTGATGGCAAACGCTACATAGACTACATAGGCTCATGGGGACCGGCGATTGTGGGACACGCGCATCCCGATGTGGTTAAGGCCGTTCAAGAAGCTGCTGCGCGCGGCTTATCGTTTGGCGCACCCACCGAGGGTGAAATTTTAATGGCCGAAGAAATTTGCCGTATCGTGCCATCCATCGAACAAGTACGACTCGTTTCATCAGGCACCGAAGCCGCGATGAGTGCATTGCGACTAGCGCGTGGCGCAACCGGTCGTGACTTAGTGATTAAATTTGAAGGCTGCTATCACGGTCACGCTGATTCCATGCTGGTTAAAGCGGGCAGTGGCCTTCTAACCTTTGGCAATCCAACGTCGTCGGGTGTGCCGGAAGATTTCGCTAAACACACGATGGTCTTGGATTACAACAATCCAACCCAGCTCGATGAAGTCTTCAAAAAAATGGGGCATCAGGTGGCTGCAGTGATTGTGGAACCTGTAGCAGGCAACATGAATCTGTTACCGGCTACGCCAGAATTTTTAAAAGCGATGCGCGATCTCTGCAGCCAATACGGCGCGTTGTTGCTGTTCGATGAAGTGATGTCGGGATTCCGTGTAGCTCTGGGTGGTGCTCAGTCATTGTATGGAATACAGCCTGATATGACTGTATTGGGCAAAGTCATCGGTGGTGGTTTGCCCGTGGCAGCGTTTGGTGGTCGCGCTGATTTGATGAAACATCTCGCTCCACTCGGTCCGGTATATCAAGCAGGTACGCTATCTGGTAATCCGGTCGCCGTAGCAGCCGGCATGGCTACACTAAAAATTATTCAAAAGCCCGGCTTCTATGACAACCTAACCAAGCAAACTCGTAAACTCATCGATGGCTTATCTGCACAAGCGGCAGCGAGCGGCATTGCATTTTGCGGGAATGCTGTTGGCGGTATGTTTGGTATTTATTTCAAAGACAAAATACCCACCAACTACACTGAAATGATGACCTGCAATAAAGACATGTTTAATCAATTTTTTCACGCCATGCTGGATGAAGGTGTCTACCTCGCACCGTCTGCCTTTGAAGCTGGCTTTGTGTCGGCAGCACATGATGATGCCGTCATTGAGCAAACGATTAGTATTGCTAAAAAAGCGTTTGCTCAGTTAAGCAAATAATCACATTCCAAAATAATTAGGGTGCATCGCGCACCCTAATTAAGCATTACTTCAATAAACATACTATGTAGTGCGGGTCATCTGCCTAGCCCAAATTATTTCAGCCAGCCTCGTCGACGGAAATACCAAAACGGCGTAACAGCACTAATGATCATCAGCACAAGTGCAAGCGGATAGCCCAGCGACCAATTTAGCTCAGGCAGTATGCGGAAATTCATTCCGTAGATACTAGCAATCAGGGTGGGTGGTAAAAATGCCACCGAAGCCACCGAGAAAATCTTAATGATCTTATTCTGATTAATATTAATGAAACCGACTGTGGCATCCATTAAAAAGTTAATTTTGTCGAACAAGAACGCAGTATGACCATCCAATGATTCGATGTCGCGCAAAATCTGTCGTGCATCGTCGAATTGATCTGAGTTTAACAAGCGGCCACGCATCAAAAAACTTACCGCGCGACGCGTATCCATCATGTTACGACGAATGCGACCATTCAAATCTTCCTCACGAGCCATAGCGCTCAAGGACTCGGCGGCATCTTGGTCACTAAATTCTTTCTGCAATACGCTACGACTGACTTCTTCCAGATTTAAATAAATCCCCTCAAGTGCATCGGCTGAATACTCAACATCGGTCGCATACAGATCAAGCAAGACATCTTTAAAATCACCAATAGATCCCGGGCGTGAACGCGCGCGCAAACGCACTAACCGAAATACAGGAAGATCATCGTTATGTACGGAAAACAGTAACTCTTTGGCCAAAATAAACGCGACAGTGACTACGCGAGATTCGCCTTCATCTTCTTCTAAAAGAAAATCGGAACGCAGATGCAGATCGCCGTTGTCAGCTTCGTAGTAACGAGCAGATGCTTCAATGTCTTTGACTTCATCTTCATCCGGCAGCGTCACGCCATAAATTTGACGAACCCAGTCGCGTTCTTCATCGCTAGGATCAGTCAAATCAACCCAGATCGGCGATGTTTTTTCCAAGTCCTCTCGGGTCTCGATGTTGGCCTGACTTAGTCGGCCATTTTGCAGCACGAATACATTAATCATCACTTCTCCCAGCCGCGTAGCACGCAACAACGACAGCAGCGTGGCTATCTGCAAAAAAATAAAACCAGGAAACGCGGCCGTTAGGCCCTGCGCGCCTGCTCACCGGAACCCGGCCAGCGGCGCAGTGAAGTGCACCTTAACTTGCGACGGGCCCGTCAAATGACGGTCGGTGAAATGAAGAGGAACTGCCCAAAGAGGGTCTCCGTTGTTCTAAACCCCGCGAGTTTACTGAGATAGCGCAGCGGAGGCAAGGTCAGGAGCACTCGGTTTACAGATAATTTGAATTTGTATGATCAATTTGGGTTGACCAAAATTAGGAACTTACCGAATGACGTCTGGCTTACGGCAGTTCTGAGCTATTCATGCGCTGCTGTATCAGAGCGCTGCGACGGGCGAGATAATTCGAATCCATGTGTTTGCCAAAGTAGCGCGGATTGGGCAGCATCACCGCCAACCGTGCCGCCTCCGAAGGACCTAGCGCTGCGGCCGAAACGCCAAAGTAGCGTCGCGCACCGGCTTCTGCGCCAAATACACCTGAACCTAATTCGATCACATTCAGATAGATCTCAAATATACGACGTTTGTCCATCACCATTTCCAACATGAACGTAATCGCCATTTCCTCGGCTTTACGCAAATAACTGCGCTGCCCTGAAAGAAATAAGTTTTTAGCGAGTTGTTGAGTGATGGTTGAGCCACCGGATACCACCTTGCCCTTCTTGGCATTTTTTTCGTACGCTTTCTGTAATGCTTCCCAGTCCACGCCATCGTGCTCGGCAAAATTAGCATCTTCAGCCGCAATGATGGCGCGCTTAAGATGAACCGAGATTCGGTTGTAAGGCACCCAGGTGTGCTGTAATTTTGCGTTCGGATTTTTTTCTTGAAGTTTTTCTAATTGCGTTCGCATAAACGCTGTGGACGTCGGATTGTGATTCACCCACCAGCATATATGCAGCAGATACCACGCCTGAATTAATAGCAGCAGCACCAGTGGCAACACCACCAGCCACAGCATGATTTTGCGCCGTAGTTTCATAGCTGAGTTCTAAGCCACTGATAAACAGAAGCAGTCTCGGGGCGTACGCCGCGCCAAACAAAAAATGATTCCGCTGCCTGCTCGACCAACATACCCAAGCCGTCGCGAGTAATCGCTCCGTGAGACGTCGCGAGTTGCATGAATAAGGTAGGAAGAGACGAATACATCATGTCGTACACAAAACTCTGCGATGAAAATATCGACGACGGTACTGAAGGCAGTTCAGACGCCAAACTCGCTGATGTAGCATTGATGATTAAATCAAAATTCGATTTTAAATCAGCAAAGCTACTCGCTTGCAAAATACCCTTCGCTTCATGAGCAAATTGCTCGACCAATACGCTAGCGCGCTCGGGGGTTCTATTTGCAATGACGAGTTGCGAAGGACTTTCAGCCAGCAACGCTTGAATAACGCCACGTGCCGCACCGCCTGCGCCGAGTAAAAGTACGGTCTTGCCAGAGATCGTAAACTTGGCATTGGTAACAATGTCGCGCACCAAACCGACACCATCGGTGTTATCACCAAAAATCTCGCCCGCATCAAATCTCAAGGTGTTCACTGCCTCAGCAGCACGCGCACGCGCACTTAACTGGGTCGCTGCACGAAAAGCATCCAACTTAAAAGGCACGGTGACATTGGCGCCGCGACCTCCTGTTGCGACAAATGATTTCACGGTCTGATCAAACGCATCCAGAGGTGCCAGCAAACGTTCGTACTGTAACGATTGTGAGGTTTGCTCGGCGAATCGCGCATGTATTTGAGGCGATTTACTATGCGCGATAGGATTGCCAATGACTACATAACGGTCGTTCAAAATCACCACTTATCCCCCGGCAGCGCTAGTTTCAAGAATTTCATCGCGCGTGAAACGAAAACGCGTGATTATCTCCCAAACATGAGT
>JACCDJ011242363.1_pt1 | contig 10306 bp, 10 predicted proteins | sample 7444481 | NCBI WGS metagenome assembly JACCDJ01 (sample SAMN15323435, study PRJNA562643) | freshwater metagenome | isolation source: river surface water | place: USA:Blue River Watershed | collected 2017-08-15 | reverse complement strand
TTTGATAAGGAATTTCATCACTACTTTTCCAGTTGGTGGTGGTGCCAGCACGATAAATGCCATGCCCAATATATAAATTACGTTTTAAATTATTTTGATCCCACCATGCAAGTAACTCATCATAATCTGCAAGCGCATGTCCATGCTCCCAATACAATTGGGGAATGATGTAGTCCACCCATCCTTTGTTCAACCACAATAATATATCTGCATATAAGTCATCATAATTGGTAACGCCGGCTTTAGAATTACTTCCTCGAGGGTCTTTTGATTTGTTTCTCCATACGCCAAAAGGACTTATCCCAAATTGTATACCTGGTTTTATACTATGAATGGTAGCAGACAATTGTTTAATGATGGTATCGCAATTGCTTCTTCTCCAGTCTTCTTTATTTAAACCACGACTGTATTTTTTATAGGTAGCTTCATCTTGAAATTCTTTTCCTGGAACCTTATAAGGATAAAAATAATCATCCAAATGAATGGCGTCTACCTCATATCTACTTACGATATCTCTCACTACTCTATTGGTATGTTGCCATACTTCTGGTAAACCTGGGTTGAATATTTTCTTATCATCATAAGTAACAAACCACTCTGGATGTGTTTTAGTTAAATGATTCGGTGCAACACTAGATTTTTGCGTGTTAAAGACAGCTCTGTAAGGATTGATCCATGCATGAAATTCCATTCCTCTTTTATGTGTTTCCGCAATCATAAAACTTAGAGGATCGTAAAACGGACTAGGAGGTAGTCCTTGTTGTCCCATTAAGTATTCACTCCAGGGTTCTAAATTGGATGGATAAAAGGCATCGCCAGCTGGACGTAATTGCATAATGATGGCGTTCATCCCATTTTTTTGATGTAGGTCTAATAGGGCAATGAATTCTCTTTTTTGGTCCTCATTACTTAAACCTCTTTTGCTTGGCCAGTCTATATTTACGACAGTGGCTATCCATACGCCTCTAAATTCAAAAACATTTTTATCCTCCAAATTAGGTTGTGCTTGTGCAAAAAGGCTACACCCTAATAGTAACATGCTTAATAGATAGCGCATATATTCATTTAATTATTTGTGTGCTGGATGGTCTCGCAATTTGTCTAATATTTGATTGACAATGATTGCGTCTTCTTTAGATACTCCTTGTAAGATGGAGTCAATTTGGTCATTAAATTGATCTAGTCTTGTAACCAATTCCAATCCCTTTTGGGTAAGGGTAATGTCTACTAATCTTTTGTCTGTCTTACATGCTGATTTTTGAACCAGTTCTTTTACAATGAGTCTGTCTACAATTCTACTCGTATCACTCATCTTATCTAACATACGTTCTCTTATTTGTAAAGTGCTTAAGGGCACTTCACTCCCTCTTAGAATTCTTAAAATATTATATTGCTGCTGGGTAATGTCTTCCTGCATTAAAAAGCGACCGATTCTTTCATTCAACCAACTTGCTGTATACATTAGATTGATACCCAATTTCTGGTATTCATTTCTAAAGTTGGTTTGTTGTATGTCTTTTTCTATTCCCATTATATAGGCTTATTTTGGAATTTACGAGTCCAATAAAAAAATGGAAGTGCTAACAAGGATCCAACTGCATCTGCTAACATATCACTTACTTCAAATCCTCTACTGGGTACAAAGTATTCTTGATAAAACTCCATTCCAATGCCGTATAAAACGCAAAAAATTAATACCATGGCTTTAGCCCTAATCGATTGCAGTGCAATTATTTTAGTTTTTTCAAAATGAACGAAAAAACTAAATGCCAAGGAGCCAAACAATGCAATGTGCACTAATTTGTCCATAGGGAAGTCGCCAAACCATTGAGCGTGATTTTGAAAATTGCTACCAGGTAAACTTAAAAGGATAAAAATGGCAATTATTTGTGCAACTACCCAAAGCAAGGTTTTCATTGACTTCAATTAGTGTACCAATTGAGCGTATGCTTCACTTGTCAATAATTGCACAAAATCTGCAGCATTGTTTACAGTTACTTTCACCATCCAGCCTGCTCCATAAGGGTCAGAATTTACCAATTCTGGATTGGCACCTAATGCTGGATTTACTTCCGTAATCGTACCTGCCATTGGCAAGAACAAATCACTCACGGTTTTTACCGCTTCAACCGTACCAAATACAGCTTCTGCAGCCAAACTTTTACCAACTGTATTAATGTCTAAATACACGATATCACCCAATTCGCTTTGTGCAAAATCGGTAATACCAATGGTAGCTGTAGTACCTTCTAATTTAATCCACTCATGATCTTTTGTGTAACGTAAGTCGGCAGGAAATTGCATAGGTTCGTTTTTTATTGTTGCAAATATCCATAAAATAGCTAAAAAACCAATCTGCTAATAGCGAATATTGTCAAAATAGAGTAAAATATGTTCTTTTAAGAAGGTCTCTTGCTCCATTAGGTTCATTACGGGCAATTGCTTTAATTGTTTAAAGTGGGGCCAGCCTTCCTCATCCTTTCCTTCCAATAAATAATAACCGCTAGGGGACAGGATGCTACAAATTGCTACATGCATTAAGTCTTGCTTTTGCTCCTTGGTAATTTTTTCCCTTATAAAACCAGTTTCTTGCAATCCAATTAGGAAAAGTACTGCTTCTGTATCTGGCTTCTTCCCAAACTGATCCATCAATTTTTTCTCTAAATCCCACCACCTGGTCTGTAAATCATCTTGTATATTGGCCATATGATTATTGCTAATTTTCAGCAAAGGTAGGGGATATATAGGCGTAGTAGCTTGGTTTGATTATCTTTGCCAAAATTTGTTCTATGTTACAAGTAAATTTTTTACGCCAAAATACGGAGCTCGCTAAAAAGAAATTGGCAGTCAAGCACTTCGCTAATTTAAGTTTAGTGGAGGAGGTTATTGCGATTGATGATCAAAGAAAGCAGCTTCAGGCTTCTTTTGATGATATTCAGTCCAAGGTGAATGCGGCGTCTAAGGAAATTGGGGGACATATGGCAAGAGGAGAAAAGGAACAAGCCGAAGCTTTGAAAAACCAAGTTGCCGAATGGAAGGTTCAGTTGGATCCTTTAAAAGAACAAATGACTATCGTGGAGGCCAACTTGCAACAAGCAATTGTGCAGTTCCCTAATCTGCCCCATGACTTGGTTCCCTTAGGAAAAACACCAGAAGAAAATGAAGTAGTACGCGAAGGGGGGGTAACACCCCAATTGCCTGAAGGAGCTGAAGCCCATTGGGATTTAATTAAGAAATACAATTTAGTGGACTTTGAAACAGGTGCTAAAATTACAGGAAGTGGGTTCCCTCTATACATTGGTAAAGGGGCCAAGTTTCAACGCGCCTTAACACAATACTTTTTAGATTTTAATACAGCGGCTGGTTATACAGAATATCTTCCTCCATTTATGGTAAATGCCGCTTCTGCATTTGCAACGGGTCAATTGCCAGATAAAGAAGGACAAATGTACCATGCAACAGAGGATGATTTTTATTTAATTCCAACTGCGGAAGTACCCGTAACCAATGTGTTTCGAGATACTGTTTTAAAGGAGGCTGATTTGCCTATTCAAATGACTGCGTATTCTCCCTGTTTTAGAAGAGAGGCAGGAAGTTTTGGGAAAGAAGTGCGCGGTTTAAATAGAGTGCATCAATTTGAGAAAGTAGAAATCATTCAAATAGTACATCCTGATAAAAGTGATCTTGTGTTAGACGAGATGGTGGCACATGTCGAAAAACTATTAATTAGTTTAGGATTACAGTATCGTATTTTAAGATTATGTGGAGGAGATATGGGATTTGCATCGGCCATCACTTATGATTTTGAAGTGTATAGTGCTGCTCAAGAAAGATGGCTAGAAGTGAGTAGTGTAAGTAATTTCCAAGCTTACCAAACCTACAGAATGAAATGTAGATTTAAAGATGCTGACGGTAAGATTCAGTTTGCACATTCTTTAAATGGTAGTTCCTTGGCCTTGCCAAGAATTTTTGCCGCCCTAGTTGAAAACTATCAAACTGCTAATGGCATTGCCTTACCAAAAGTATTGCAACCTTATTTTGGGGCTGAAAACTTAGTATAAGTATTGTTTTAAGATACTTAGATCAAATAAAAATTAGCGTACAAGAAAGCCCCTCCAATTGGAGGGGCTTTCTTGTCGTGTATATCTACTCAAGCTTTCAATCGCTTAGAACATAGGGTTTAAAATCTGCTAAATCGAATACCTACTGCAAAAGGAGCCATGTCGAAATGAGTTAATTTATTATCGAACAAATTGGATAAACCGTAAGAACCGTATAATCTTAAGGAACCAATTCCCAATTCACCAATGGTAGCAAGTCTAAAGTTATTTAGGTTAAAGTTTCCGTTCACTTTTTGTTTGCCCCTTTCTTCGCTAATTTGCTTGGTTCTAGATTGTAATAAATAGCCGGCACTCATACCCAAACTAGCATAGAAACTTTTGTTATTTTGTGGGTTGGCTTGGTAATTAATTTGAACAGGGATGGTTAAATATTCAACAAATAATTTATTCTTTGAGAAGTTAACATTGTCGAAGTAAACGTAATTGCCTGCTGTATTACTAAAGCTAATTGGGTTTTCGAATCTAAAGTTAAACATCTCAATACCGATACCATATTTCAAATTCCAAATATGCTTGTATAAATCTACTTTTTGTTGCACAATCCAAATATTAACGTTACTTGTTTTTACATTATGCAATTTCAAATCAGTTGAATTAGGAGCATTGCTGGAAATTAAATTATTACTAACCATGGTTCTGTAAGCAGATTGATCTGTGTTGTCAATTAAATTTGCAAAACCTAAGTCAAATATCCACCAGTTGGTAGTAACGGGCTTTAACTTTTTAGGTGCTTTTTCAATACTGATTTTTGTTTTCTTAAAATCGCCGTCTAAGAAAGATTCCCATGTTGTTTGACCAATGGTAGCACGTCCTTCTCTTTTGTTAATTATATTAATGCGGCCTACTTTAACAGTGTCATCTGTAATAGTAATTAAAGTGTCATTAAAGCTTTGAATGGTAACTCCATTGTTTTTGGATCTGTTTTTTTGTTGAGGATCATTTCCATTTACAATTACCATATTGCCCACACGTATAGTGTCTTGTTGTTTGGGAAGGGTAGAATCTTTTTGTGCGCTCGCGCCCAATGCAATGCATAAGCATCCTAGTAAAATTGTCTTTTTCATAATTCTTATTTTTCTTTATCTGTTTTTATTTTTTCTAATTAACGCATTAAAACGTCTTCCAAGTCCTCTTAATTTATCTCCGTCTATCTCAAAGTTGGCAATATAAATACCTCTATCTGTATTGTCGGTATTGTATTCTTCATAGCTTACAGCCGTTTCTGTTTTTGTCTCTTCGGTAGGGATAATCGAAGTGGTAGTAACAATCGGGTCTATATTGGTTGCTGCTGGGGCGATGTTATTGGATTTATCCATGGACGCCAGGGCATTCCTTGTATCATCTTCGGCTCTAACATAATTATTGTCTTCTGCTACAAGGGCATATGCTTTTTCTTGAACGGGGTTAGTTGAATGCGTATTTGTGGATTCAATGAAGCTACCTGTCAAAGGCAAATTGGCGTTCGAGGTTTTAATGGCTGCTGCCACTTTTTCTTCCTTAGCCATTTCAACGGTAGATGGGGTGTTCGAAATTTCGGTATTCGTATTCAACGCCACGCTATTTTGTGAGGTGATGCCTTGTGCAAGATCCTTGTTTTGAGGCAACCACTGATAGCCAACAAAAAGCAAAAGCAATGCAGCAACGGCTGTGAGCGAGCGTATGCGGGTTCCGTTGAAATAGCCTCTTAGGATCGGGGCTTCTTTTCGATATAAGTTTTGTTTAAATGAAGGACTAAGACTCGCTTCCATTGCTGGGTGACGATACAAAAGTGCCTTGTCTTCATATATGACTTCCTCTGGAGTTAAAATAGCTTTTTTCAATAAAGCCATTTCGCTTGCATAGTTGGGATATTCCTTTAAGAAAGCCGCTACTTCCTCTCTTTCGGCAGCAGATAGCTCATTGTCAATATAAGACAAGAAATACGTTTCGTAATTATGGATATTGATTTTCATTAGGCACGCATTTTTTCAAGGTGAACTAATTTTCCTTTCAATATTAATCTAGCACGATGTAAGTATACTTTTACTTGACTCTCGGAAAGATCCATGATTTCCGCTATTTCTTGATAACTATATCCTTCGTAATCTTTTAATAAAACCAAGCTTTTTTGCGTGGGATTTAATTCGTTAATGGCGCGTAATAAAATTTGTTTCAATTCGGCATTGGACTGCAAATGCACCTGTCCAGTTACTTCTTCAAAATTATCGGTCGTAGCTTCTTTTTTATCCTTTCTAATATGATCAATCATTTGATGATAGGCCACTGTAAATAAGTAGGACTTTTCTTTTCCGGCTTCCACTTTTTTGCGGTTTACCCATAATTTCTCAAAAGCCGTTTGGACAATGTCCTGGGCATCTGCTTCGTGGCCAATATTTTTGACAATAAAACGGTAGACCCCATCGGAGTAATCATCTACACATTTATTGAAATCTTGATCGGTCATGCTGAATCCCTCGTTTTAGTGCTGAGTATAGATATAACGAAGGTGGGTCTAAAATGTTACAATAAACGACTAATAATTTACAATCTGTTCTTGAATATCGGCCGGAAGTTCACGCCATTCATATTGTTGATTGCGCAATTGAGGCTCAAAACCTGCTTCTTGGATAGCTTCTTGGATGGTTTTATAGGTAAAACGGTGGGGTGCACCAGCGGCACTTACCACGTTTTCTTCCAACATAATGCTTCCAAAATCATTGGCCCCTGCTTCCAAACATACCTGAGCGGTAGCCTTACCCACTGTCAACCAGCTAGCCTGAATATTTTTAATATTAGGCAACATGATTCGACTAATGGCAATCATACGAATGTATTCTTCGGTAGTGGTTAAATTGTGTACCCCTCTAATTTTAGTTAATAAGGTATCTACATCTTGGAAGGTCCAAGGAATAAATGCTAAAAATCCTTTTGCGTCTTTTGGTTTTCTATCTTGTGTTTCACGAATGCGCACTAAATGAATAAATCTTTCTTCCAAAGTTTCTACGTGACCAAACATCATGGTGGCACTGGTAGTAATATTTAATTGATGGGCAGCAGCCATTACTTCCAACCACTCATCTGCGCCGCATTTACCGTTCGAAACTAATTTTCTTACTCTATCTACCAATATTTCTGCACCCGCACCTGGAAGAGAATCCATACCTGCCGCTTGTAAAGCTTTCAGTACTTCCGTATGTGTCATGCCTTCTAACTTTGCAATATGTGCAATTTCTGGGGGCCCTAAGGTGTGCAATTTGATAGTAGGAAATTCTTGCTTGATTTGGCTAAAGGTATCTGTATAATATTTTAATCCTAATTCAGGATGGTGACCTCCTTGTAATAACAATTGGTCTCCGCCCCAAGCTAAAGTTTCTTTAATCTTAACACGGTAGGTATCCATATCGGTAATGTAGGCTTCAGGATGTCCCGGTATTCTGTAAAAATTACAAAACTTACAGTTAGCAATACATACATTAGTGGTATTTACATTGCGATCAATTTGCCAAGTTACTTTACCGTGTGGAACTTGCTTTTTTCTTAACTCATTTGCGATATAACTTATCTCGTTTAAAGGAGCCTGTTCAAATAGAAACATACCCTCTTCCTTGGTCAAATACTCAAAATTCAGGGCTTTCTTATATAATTCTTCTAATTGCATAATCATCTTTTAAGAGTAACAAAGTTAAGGCTTAAAGGGTTCGCTTACTACCCCTGTTTTTTTTATCTATATTCGATAATTGACTCTTGTTTAAAAGGAGTAATTTTACCCTTTATTATGATACAATTTGATCGATTTCAACTAGAGAATGGCTTAAAAGTATTGGTACATCCCGACACGACCACACCTATGGCTGTAGTCAATATCTTATACAATGTTGGCGCTAAGGACGAAAATCCAGCCAAAACAGGGTTTGCTCATTTGTTTGAACATTTAATGTTTGGAGGAAGTGTCCATATTCCCGAATATGACGAGCCCTTGCAAAGAGCAGGTGGCGAGAACAATGCCTACACGACCAATGACCTCACCAATTATTATTGCCAATTGCCCGCTGAAAATATTGAAACTGCTTTTTGGTTAGAGAGTGACCGTATGTTGTCTTTGGCATTTAGTCCAAAGAGCTTGGAGGTTCAAAGAAAAGTAGTTTGTGAAGAGTTTAAAGAACATTATATCAATAAACCTTACGGGGATGCATGGCATAAAATGCGCAGCTTGGCCTATACACAACATCCCTACAAATGGATGACCATTGGAGCTTCTTTAGAACATGTAGAGCAAGCCACCATAGAGGATGTAAAAGCATTCTTCTTTCAATTTTACAGACCCAATAATGCCATTTTAGTAGTGACAGGGAATGTAAAAACAGAGGAGATTAAAAGGTTGGCTGAAAAATGGTTTGGACCCATTCCAGCAGGCAAGCCTTATGAAAGAGCATTGCCGGTAGAGCCAAAACAAACTAAGAATAGAAGTTTAGACATACGTGCCGATGTGCCCATGGACATGCTCATGATGACCTGGCATATGGGAGGCCGTTTTGATGCTTCTTATCACGCAACCGATTTATTGACAGAAGTATTGGGTGGGGGGGCGTCTTCTAGATTGTATGAACAATTGATCAAAGTGAGACAATTGTTCTCTTCTATTTCTTGTTTTCACTTTGGCACCATTGATCCAGGTTTGTTTGTGATCACCGGTAAGTTGGTAAAAGGGATTAGTATGTCGGTGGCAGAAAAAGCGGTATTGGAAGAAGTAGAAAAAATAAAGCGTGAATTATTGGATGCGAAAGAAGTGCAAAAGGTGATTAATAAAACAGAGAGCATGATTTGTTTTGAAGATATGAGTATTATGAATCGCGCACAAAGTTTGGCTTTTTATGAATTATTGGGAGACGCGGCTTTAATGAATGAAGAACTTTCCAAGTATCAATCGGTTACACCGGAATTGATTCAATCCACGGCCCAAAGCATTTTTGCAGAAGGCAATCGTAACACATTATATTACTATAGTAAATCATAAGCTAGTAATAGCATAATCATAACAACATGGTATTAGACAGAAATATTGCACCTGCTATCAAAGACGCTGTAGATTTTGACATACAACTTAAAGCTTGTCAAAAATATAGTTTAGATAATGGAGTAGAAGTATATGCATTTGAAGGCGGTGCACAGGAAGTAATGCTTATGGATATGGTTTTTTTTGCGGGCAATAATTTTGAAACTAAAAATTGGGTAGCCCCTGCTACTAATTATTTATTAAAGAATGGAACCAGTACAAAAAATGCTTTTGAAGTAAATGATGCTTTTGAATTTTATGGAGCTTATTTAAATAGATCTTGTTATAATGAAACAGCAACCATTAGCCTACACACTTTAACCAAACACTTTCAGGAACTCATTCCTGTGGTAAGTGAATTGGTGGCGGATGCTGTATTTCCTGAAAACGAATTAGACATTTATGTAAAGAATCAAATTCAACAACTTACTTTGAATTTGAAAAAAGGAGACTTTATTGCCAATCGTTTTATTGACGAATATTTATTTGGCATTGACCATCCCTATGGTAAATATTCAAGCGAAGCAAGTTATCAAGCACTCACTAGGGAGGATTTGGTTGGTTTTTACAATCAATATTATAAGGAAGGGAAATGTATTGTTTTCATGGCAGGAAAATTTCCCCCGAACATGGAGTCTTTGTTAAATAAATACATTGGTAGTTTACCATTGAATCAAAAAACGATGATCACAAAGGAGCACCCTATCGTTGCGGCTGCTCAGAAAAAGTACAGTGTAGTGAATGATCCAAATTCAGTGCAAGGTTCTATTCGTATTGCTCGTCATTTTCCCAACAGACATCATCCGGATTTTGCGGGTGCTCAAGTACTGAACAATATTTTTGGTGGCTTTTTTGGATCTCGTTTAATGAGTAATATTCGGGAGGACAAAGGATATACCTATGGCATTCATAGTTATTTGCAAAACCATATTCAGCAAAGTGCTTGGATGGTAAGCACGGATGCAGGAAAAGATGTATGTCGCGCAACCATTGAAGAAGTGTATAAAGAGATGGCTATTTTAAGACATGAATTGGTAGATGAAGAAGAGTTGAAGTTGGTTAAAAATTATATGCTAGGTTCATTGCTTGGCGATGTAGATGGTCCTTTTCAAATTATTGGCCGCTGGAAATCCTATATCCTCAATGGTCTTAA
>JACCDJ010697657.1_pt1 | contig 10306 bp, 6 predicted proteins | sample 7444481 | NCBI WGS metagenome assembly JACCDJ01 (sample SAMN15323435, study PRJNA562643) | freshwater metagenome | isolation source: river surface water | place: USA:Blue River Watershed | collected 2017-08-15 | reverse complement strand
GATCGAAGCATTCGATCCAACTCAATACGGAATGGCTGCTCGCTACGATGCTGATGGAAACTTCATCTATCCAGAAGGTTTCGATCCTGATACTCAGGAATGGAAGCCTGGCTTTGATGCTCAACGTGAAGAGTGGGAGCGCCAGTACCAAGAGGCGCAGACTCGCTTCCTTGCGCATAAGAAGCAGAAGGCAGAAGCGAAGGCAGCAGATGCTGCAGCTCCTACTGCTGACGAAGTTGTTGCGGAAGCAGCTGCTGAGTAATTTAATTCAAATAAGAAAAGGCTCACCTGCGGGTGGGCCTTTTCTTATGCTCGCATACTTCAGCCCAGGAGTAGAGTTGGCGATATGTTGATCGTTGCTCTCACTGGCGGAATTGGTGCAGGCAAATCTCTTGCGGCGCAGTACTTCTCAGAGCTCGGTGCACGAGTCGTCGATGCCGATCAACTTGCTCGGGTGGCTATAGAGCGAGGCAGCGCAGGTTTCGATGAAGTCATCCTTCGATTCGGAGAAGAGATTACGCGCAATGGTGATATTGATCGCAAAGCTCTTGCCGAAATAATCTTTGCAGACCCCAAGGCGAAAGAAGATTTAGAAGCGATTATTCATCCACGAGTACGCGATCTCTTCGCTGAAGTTGTTGCAGATCTAAAAGCAGATGAGATTCTGATCTACGAAATTCCGCTTCTAGTTGAAACCGCTGCGGCAAAGAATTTTGATGTAGTAATCACCGTTGAGGCCGATCTAGAGCTTCGCAAGGAACGTTTGCGCAAACGTGGCATGTTCATCTCTGAAATAGAGAGACGGATAGCCTCTCAGGCCAGCAGCGAAGAGCGAATAGCGCTGGCAGATTATGTGCTTATCAATGATGGCGATGAAGATGGGCTCTTGCGAGCGGTAGAAAACCTCTGGGAGGAATTACCGAGCCGAGCGAAGTAGGCTTAGAAAATGCGCCCGATCTCTGACCTGCAACGTAGGGTCGAACCATTCCAGGTAATTAGTGATTACGTGCCTGCTGGAGATCAACCTCAAGCGATCGAAGAGATCGCCCGCAGAATCGATGCTGGTGTTCAAGATGTCGTTTTGCTTGGCGCTACTGGTACGGGTAAATCTGCAACAACTGCCTGGTTAATCGAGCGTTTGCAAAGACCCACCCTTGTTTTAGCGCCCAATAAAACTTTGGCAGCGCAGCTGGCAAATGAATTCCGGGAACTCTTGCCTAACAATGCAGTTGAGTACTTCGTTTCTTATTATGACTATTACCAACCAGAAGCTTACGTTCCTCAAACTGATACCTTTATTGAGAAAGATTCCAGCGTCAATGATGAGGTTGAACGTCTGCGCCACTCGGCTACAAACTCATTGCTGACTCGCCGCGATGTTATTGTCGTAGCCACGGTCTCCTGCATTTACGGACTCGGAACACCGCAGGAGTACATCGATCGCATGATCCGCCTGAAGGTGGGAGATGAGATTGAGCGCAATAAGTTACTGCGCAAATTTGTCGATGTGCAGTATCAAAGAAACGACATCGCCTTTGAGCGGGGTACTTTCCGAGTGCGCGGCGACACCATTGAAATTATTCCGATGTATGAAGAACTCGCAATCCGCATTGAGATGTTCGGCGATGAGATCGAGAAGATAATGACTCTGCATCCACTCACAGGTGAAATCCTGCGAGATGAGACTGAGATCTATATCTTCCCTGCCACACATTATGCCGCCGGACCAGAAACAATGAAGCGGGCGATGGGGGAGATCCAGGATGAATTGCAGATCCAGTTAAACCTTTTTGAGAAGCAAGGCAAACTTCTGGAAGCGCAACGATTAAAGATGAGAACCACCTTTGATCTAGAGATGATGGAACAGTTAGGTTTCTGTTCGGGAATTGAAAATTACTCCCGACATTTAGATGGTCGCGCTCCGGGTTCTGCCCCGAACTGTCTTCTTGATTATTTCCCAGAAGATTTCTTATTGGTAATCGATGAGAGCCACGTGACCGTGCCACAGATCGGCGCCATGTTTGAAGGCGATGCATCTCGTAAACGCACCTTAGTAGAACACGGCTTCCGCCTGCCTAGCGCAATGGATAACCGACCGCTGAAATGGCCGGAGTTCCTCGAGCGAGTTGGGCAGACGGTTTTTCTCTCTGCTACCCCTGGAAAATATGAGATGGCCAAGGTTGATGGCGATGTTGTCGAACAAGTAATCCGTCCGACCGGTTTGGTGGATCCAGCGATCATCATTAAGCCAATTAAGGGCCAAATAGATGATCTTTTAAATGAGATCAATATCAGAGCTGAAAAGAATGAGCGCGTACTCGTTACAACGCTGACAAAGAAGATGTCAGAAGATTTAACTGATTATCTCCAAGAGCGCGGGGTTCGGGTGCGCTACCTGCACTCGGAAGTCGACACACTGCGCCGCGTGGAATTACTTCGCGAGCTGCGCACAGGTGAATACGATGTTTTGATCGGCATTAACCTACTTCGCGAAGGTCTTGACCTTCCCGAGGTCTCACTTGTTGCGATTCTTGATGCCGATAAAGAAGGATTTTTAAGATCGGCTACTTCACTGATTCAAACGATCGGGCGCGCTGCGCGAAATGTGTCGGGTGAAGTGCATATGTATGCCGACAATATTACGAAGTCAATGGCGCAGGCGATTGATGAAACAAATCGACGCCGTGCAAAACAGGTCGCCTACAACTTAGAGCGAGGCGTTGATCCGCAGCCGCTGCGTAAGAAGATCGCTGATATTACCGACCAAATCAATCGCGAATGTGAAGATACCGAAGAGCTACTTTCTCACGAAAAGGGGGGAGCGAAGAAGTTAGCCTCGTCCTCAGGACTTTTCGATAAAACTTCTACCTCTTTGCCACGCAAGGACCTCATCGCGTTGATAGGCTCGCTCACCGATCAGATGAAGAATGCAGCAGCAGAGTTGCAATTCGAAGTCGCAGGGCGCTTACGCGATGAAATCAAATTGTTAAAGAAAGAGCTACGAATGATGGAAGAGGCCGGGGTTTGAGCATCGATAAGTTGGTAGTACGCGGAGCGCGCGAACATAACCTTAAGAATGTTTCGATTGAACTCCCGCGCGATGCCTTAGTTGTCTTTACTGGACTATCTGGATCCGGTAAATCATCACTCGCCTTTGACACGATCTTCGCCGAAGGCCAGCGTCGCTATGTTGAATCACTCTCTGCATATGCGCGTCAATTCTTAGGGCAGATGGATAAACCAGATGTTGATTTTATTGAGGGGCTTTCGCCAGCGGTTTCAATTGATCAAAAATCAACCAACCGAAACCCGCGATCTACTGTGGGAACAATTACCGAGGTTTATGACTACCTACGTCTTCTCTTTGCGCGCGCCGGTCGGCCCCATTGCCCCAACTGCGGAAAGGCAGTTACCCGCCAATCACCACAACAAATCGTGGATCAAATTCTGGAGCTACCTCCCACAACAAAATTTCAAGTACTAGCTCCGGTTATTAGGGCACGCAAGGGTGAGTTCGTCGAACTCTTCAGCGATCTAATTACCCAGGGATACTCACGTGCGCGAATCGATGGTGAAGTCATACAACTCGTTGATGCGCCAAAGTTGAAGAAGCAAGAAAAGCACACAATTGCAGTTGTGATCGATCGCTTAACTGCGAAAGAAGAGAGCAAGACTCGCCTGACTGACTCAATCGAAACTGCCCTGAAACTTTCATCCGGAATAGTCGTTCTTGATTTCGTTGATGCCAAAGGCGCCGATAAGGAACGCACATATAGCGAGCATCTGGCTTGCCACGATTGTGAACTCTCTTTCGAAGAGTTGGAGCCTCGCTCTTTCTCATTCAACTCACCATTTGGAGCTTGCGCTGAGTGTTCAGGTATCGGAACTAAGAAAGAGGTCGATATCGATCTCATCATCCCCGATGATTCAATATCGATTAATGAAGGGGCAATTGCTCCATGGTCTGGTGGGCAATCATCGGATTACTTTTTACGTTTGCTAGAAGCCCTCGCCAAGGATCTGCCATTCTCGCTCGATGTACCGTGGAAGAAGATCTCGCTCAAAGCGCGCGAAGCGATCCTCAACGGGTACGAGTATGAAATCAAAATGAAGTACAAGGGCCGTTACGGCGCCCGTAATTACACAACTGGCTTTGAAGGGGTAATTCCATTTATTCATCGTCGCCACGAAGAGACCGATAGCGATTACAGCCGCGATAAATACGAGGCATATATGCGCGAGATTTCTTGCGAGAAGTGCAATGGCGCGCGACTAAAGCCTGAAGTTCTTGCCGTGACTATCGATGGAAAAAATATTTCAGAGATTTGCGATCTTTCAATCGCAGACTGTGCAACATTTTTAAAGCAGATCAAACTCAATAAGCGTGAGGCGCAGATCGCTGAACGTGTAATGAAAGAGGTAAATGCGCGTCTAGGCTTCCTGCTCGATGTCGGCCTTGATTACCTGTCTTTGGCGCGCCCAGCCGGTTCTTTATCTGGCGGTGAAGCGCAGCGAATTCGCTTAGCTACGCAGATCGGCAGCGGACTTGTAGGTGTTCTCTACGTACTTGATGAACCTTCAATCGGATTGCACCAAAGAGATAACAAGCGCTTAATCGAAACTCTCACTCGCCTGCGCGATTTAGGAAATACTTTGATCGTTGTAGAGCATGATGAAGAGACGATTCGAACCGCCGATTGGATCGTTGATATCGGCCCCGGCGCAGGCGAGCACGGTGGCAAAGTTGTGGTTTCTGGAAGTTACGAGGATTTAATCGCCTCCAAGGAATCTATTACAGGTGCTTATCTCTCAGGGCGTAAATCGATTGAGATTCCTAAGAAGCGTCGCCCATTGGACGCCAAACGTAAACTCGTTGTTAAAGGCGCTAAAGAGAATAACCTTAAAGATATAGAAGTAGAGGTTCCACTCGGGGTCTTTGTATCAGTAACCGGAGTAAGTGGTTCAGGTAAATCTACGCTGGTAAATGACATTCTTTATACAGTTCTGGCGAACAAACTCAACGGCGCACGACTAGTCCCTGGTCGCCACCGAACCGTTGCAGGCATTGAATTATTGGATAAAGTCGTACACGTTGATCAATCTCCGATCGGACGTACGCCGCGCTCAAATCCTGCGACATACACCGGTGTCTTCGACAAGATTCGCGCCCTTTTCGCTGAGACTAGTGAAGCAAAGATTCGCGGATATCAACAAGGACGTTTCTCTTTCAATGTTAAGGGCGGTCGCTGTGAGAACTGCTCAGGTGATGGCACGATCACAATCGAGATGAACTTTCTGCCAGATGTATATGTACCTTGCGAAATCTGCCACGGTGCTCGCTATAACCGAGAAACTTTGGAAGTGCATTACAAAGGTAAGACAATCGCTGAGGTCCTCAATATGCCAATCGAAGAGGCCAGCGGCTTCTTCGAATCGGTTCCGGCGATTGCTCGATATTTGAAGACTCTTAACGATGTCGGATTGGGCTATGTTCGATTAGGACAATCGGCGCCAACACTCTCTGGCGGTGAGGCGCAGCGCGTCAAGTTAGCAACTGAGTTACAGCGCAGATCAACTGGTCGCACTATCTATGTTTTAGATGAACCTACTACAGGGCTGCACTTCGAAGATGTGAATAAGCTATTAACGGTTCTAAATCGCTTGGTTGATACAGGTAATACCGTTGTTGTTATTGAACACAACCTCGATGTAATTAAGAGCTCCGATTGGGTAATTGATATGGGCCCTGAAGGTGGATTCCGCGGTGGGACCGTTGTCGCCGAAGGAACGCCAGAAGAAGTTGCCAAGATCAAGGCTAGCTACACAGGTCAGTACTTGGCAGAGATTTTGAGTAGCAATCGTGCGCCAGTTAAGAAAAAAGCTGCCGTGAAGTAAATGTCTGATCCCGCAAGTTATCGCCCGAAAGAGATTCCAGAACTTCCTGGCGTTTATAGGTTCTATAACGGAAAAGATAAAGTCATTTATGTCGGCAAAGCGAAAAATCTTAAGAATCGCTTAACTACTTACTTTGGTTCAAATCTAGCGCGCAAGACCCACCGCATGGTTCACGAAGCGGTGCGGGTAGATTGGACGATCGTTGGCACGGAGTTAGAAGCACTCGCCCTGGAGTTCTCTTGGATCAAGCAGTACCAGCCGACTTATAACGTCCAGTTTAAAGATGATAAGTCCTATCCATATTTGGCGATCTCAATGCAGGATGAGTTCCCACGGATCTTCATTACCCGAAAAGAGAAGCGACCAGGTCTGAAGTACTTCGGGCCTTACACAAACGCCTGGGCGTTGCGAAACACCTACGAAGTTCTGCTTAAAGTGTTTCCGGTTCGATCTTGTAGCGAAGCTAATTTCAAACGAGCCCAGCGGAGCAAACGCCAATGTTTACTTGGAGATATCGGCAAGTGTGCTGCGCCTTGCGTAGGTTGGGTAACGCCAGAAGAACACCGTGATATCGCAGTTAAGTTAGATGCCTTTATGGAAGCAGGGATGGAAGATATTCTCCCGAAACTCCGCGCAGAGATGGAGCTTGCTTCAAGCCGTGAGGAATTTGAACGCGCCGCTCGGATACGCGATCAAATTGAATCGTTTGAAAAGGCGCAGCGATCGACTCAAGGTAATCTTTCTGATGATTTAGATGGAGATTTCATTGCAATCCACGAAGAAGGGTTGCACGCAGCAGGATCGATTTTTATGGTTCGCCGAGGATCCATCAAAGGTTCTAGATCTTGGATAGTTGATCAAGAACGCGCACTTGAGGGAGACGATCAAGTCGCATCGCTCTTCTTCTCGATCTATAGCGGTGCAGCGCCGGCCGATATCCCTAATGAGATTTTTCTTAATCGCGCACCAAACGATCAGCAGGCGCTTGAAGGATGGTTGAGCGGACTTCGTGGTGCCAAGGTAGCGATCAAGGTTCCCCAGCGAGGTGAGAAAGTAGAACTCTTGCAAACCGTTGATCGCAATGCACATTACGCCTTAATTCAATTCTTAAGTAAGCGCGCTACTGATGCCGCAGTCAGCGGAAAAGCTCTTCTCGAGATTGAAGAGCAGCTACAGCTAGCGCGAACCCCACTGCGGATAGAGTGTTTTGATATCTCGAATATTTCGGGAACTTCGGTTGTCGCATCAATGGTGGTATTCGAGGACGGCCTAGCCAAGAAGAGTGAGTACCGTCGATTTATTATTGACACTAGCACCGCATCTGATGACACCCGCGCGATGCACCAAGTGATAACCAGAAGAATGAAACGCTTTCTTAACGAGCGCGCCGCAGATGAATCTGACGTCGCCGAAATTGGCGGCAAGTTAAGTAAATTCTCTTACCCTCCGCAGCTAATCGTTGTTGATGGAGGTGCGCCGCAAGTGGCCGCAGCGCAACGAGCGCTAGATGAACTAGGAATCACCGATGTCGCGCTGTGTGGGCTCGCCAAACGTCTTGAAGAAGTCTGGTTGCCCGATAATTCCGATCCGTTGATCTTGCCACGGACCAGCGAAGGAATGTATTTACTACAGCGAATTCGTGATGAAGCCCATCGCTTTGCGATTACCTTCCATAGATCGTGGCGATCGAAGGTAATGCTCGAATCTGTTCTTGATGAAATTCCACAGATGGGTCGATCACGCCGCGCTGCGCTGCTGGAGCGTTTTGGTTCAGTGGCTGCGCTTCGCAAAGCGAGTTTGAATGAGTTGGCACTTACCCCTGGGATTGGTGAAAAAAGCGCCGAAATTATCTTTGAGCATCTACAGCGCCAGCGCGAGGACGCGCAGGGTGTTGATATGCAGACGGGGGAGATTCTATGAATTTAGCGATCCTTGACAGTGCAGGCAGAATATAGACATGGCCAATAAAGAGTTATTGATCGTAACTGGAATGTCCGGCGCTGGTCGATCCACTGTGGCGCACGCTCTAGAAGATCTAGGTTGGTATGTCGTTGATAATCTGCCACCGGCTTTATTGCCAGAACTTGCGACGCAGACCAACGCCTCTGAAATTGCCTCACTAGCCGTTGTAGTAGATGTGCGTGGCGGTAAGTTCTTTGATGCGCTTAATAATTCGCTGCAAAGCCTTAAGGCAAGCGGTGTTGCCTATCGCCTACTTTTTCTTGACGCCACTGATCAATCGCTAGTTCAACGTTTTGAATCTACGCGCCGCCCACATCCTTTGCAGGGCAAGGATCGGATCGTCGATGGCATAGAACGAGAAAGAGCAAAACTTGAAGAACTTCGCTCTCAATCAGATGTTGTGATCGATACATCCAATCTAAATGTCCATCAGCTAGAGAAGCGAGTCGGTGAGATTTTCTCTGCCGGGATGCTCAATGCAATTCGTATCAACGTACTTTCTTTCGGCTACAAGTATGGGATTCCAGTCGATTCTGATCTCGTTCTAGATTGTCGCTTTATCCCAAACCCACACTGGATTCCTGAGTTGCGACCACTCACCGGTTTAACAAGTGAGGTTTCAAATAAAGTCTTAACTAGCGAAGGCGTAACCGAGTTTGTCAAAAGCTACGTCTCGGTTATTCGTCAGATGATGCCGGGCTACCTTCGCGAGGGCAAGAAATATGTAACCATCGCAATTGGATGCACTGGTGGAAAACATCGCAGCGTTGCAATCGCAGAAGAAATTGCCCGACAGCTATCTGCCGAACCCAGCGAAATTGAGATATCGGCACACGCAACCCATCGCGATGTTGGTCGTGAATGAGTGAGCGAAGCCTTCGCGTAGTTGCTCTCGGTGGTGGCCACGGTTTAGCGGCGACGCTCTCTGCGTTGCGCGGAGTTACCTCAGAGATAACAGCAATTGTTACTGTCGCCGATAACGGTGGTTCCAGTGGGCGGCTGCGTGATGAATTCTCAATAATTCCGCCTGGTGATTTACGAATGGCCTTAGCTGCTCTTTGTGCAGATGATGAATGGGGCCGCAGTTGGGCAGAGATAATGCAATATCGATTTACTAGTGGTGGCCCACTAGATGGCCACGCAGTCGGAAATCTACTTTTAGCAGCGCTCTGGGATATGGGTGAAGATAGTGTGGCTGGATTAGATCGCGTGGGTTCGCTATTGAAGGTAATTGGTCGGGTCTTACCAATGTCAAAGGAGCCGCTAGATATTGAGGGAACTTTTGTAAATTCCACTGGAAGATTTGTCGTTAAAGGGCAGGTAGAAGTCGCAACGGCAAAGGGGCGCTTAGAGTCGCTGCGACTTCATCCAGATAATCCCGCTGCACACGAAGAATCTTTAGCAGCCATTGATAGCGCCGATTGGATTGTTATGGGCCCGGGTTCTTGGTTCTCTAGTGTTCTGCCTCATTTATTAGTTCCTCAACAACGCGAAGCAATCATTAGATCTAAGGCGAAGAAATTGCTTATTTTAAATTTGGATTCAGCGAGTGTGGGCGGTAAAAAATTTGATGGAGGCGAATATGCCGGTTACACCCCGCTAGAACACATTAATATTTTGCAGCAGTACGCCCCTGGCTTGAACTTTGATTATCTAATTGCAGATTCCAGCCTGGACATTCAGGCAGATATGGTAAATCCGAATCTTTCAAGTACAGGTGGAGAGTTATTGGTGGCAGATCTACGCGATAGCACCACGCAGATCCACCATAGCTCTAAAAAATTGACCCCACTTTTGGCACACATTGCTAGCCAAACCCTGCTTGGATAAGCCCATGGCAATGACCGCAGCAGTTAAAGACGAGTTAAGTCGTCTCTCAGTAACCAAACCATGCTGTCGCAAAGCCGAAGTCTCTTCACTTCTACGCTTTGCTGGTGGTTTACATATCGCAGCTGGAAAAGTTGTAATTGAGGTTGAACTCGATACCTCACAGAGCGCTCGTCGATTGAAAAAAGATATCGCCGATATTTATGGCCACGATAGTGATTTAGCAGTTCTCTCATCAAGCGGCCTGCGCAAAGGAAGTCGATACGTTGTTCGCGTAATTGAAGCCGGTGATGCCTTGGCTCGTCAGACAGGTTTAATTGATAGCAATGGAAGACCCGTTCGTGGACTTCCGCCGCAAGTCGTAGCAGCAAATATTTGTGATGCTGAGGCTGCTTGGCGGGGAGCATTTATCGCACACGGTTCACTCACTGAACCGGGTCGTTCATCTTCTCTTGAAATTACCTGTCCCGGACCTGAAGCTGCTCTTGCGTTAGTTGGCGCTGCTCGCCGTTTAGGAATTACCGCAAAGGCTCGTGAGGTGCGTGGAGTTGATCGAGTAGTAATCCGTGATGGCGATGCAATCGGTGTTCTTCTAACTCGCTTAGGTGCACACGAGAGCGTG
>JACCDJ011757978.1_pt1 | contig 10316 bp, 8 predicted proteins | sample 7444481 | NCBI WGS metagenome assembly JACCDJ01 (sample SAMN15323435, study PRJNA562643) | freshwater metagenome | isolation source: river surface water | place: USA:Blue River Watershed | collected 2017-08-15 | reverse complement strand
CTTGAGGCATTCAAAGCCAAAACCATTATTGTTAACAAACGCTCAATGGCTGCCGGTTATGCCGGTCTTGATAACGAACTCTTCTACATGGACAAGACTATGATGGTCTTTGGTGATGCTAAGAAGGTTGTAGAGGATATGGTCAAGGCGGTTGATTGATTTGATTTAGGTAATAAAAAAGGGCAGCCTAGGCTGCCCTTTGTTTTTGGATTGATTTGGATTACATCATTCCATCCATACCGCCCATACCACCCATACCACCCATACCGCCAGGCATTCCACCGCCAGCAGACTCCTCTTTTGGAGCTTCTGCAATTGCGCAGTCAGTAGTGAGTAGAAGCGCAGCAACGGAAGCAGCGTTTACCAATGCGGTCTTAGTGACTTTGGTTGGATCAATCACACCTTGTGCAACTAGATCGCCATACTCGCCAGATGCCGCGTTGTAACCATGATTGCCCTTGCCTGCAGCAACCGAGTTCACTACAACACTTGCCTCATCTCCAGCGTTCGAAACGATGATGCGAAGTGGCTCTTCCATTGCACGCATCACAATGCTGATACCAGCATTTTGATCAGGGTTGTCACCCTTAAGTCCAGCAATACCTTGCTTAGCACGAATCAGAGCAACGCCACCACCAGGAACAATGCCTTCTTCAACTGCAGCGCGTGTAGCGTGTAAAGCGTCATCTACGCGAGCTTTCTTTTCTTTCATCTCAACTTCGGTAGCTGCACCAACACGAATAACTGCAACACCACCAGCAAGCTTTGCAACACGCTCTTGGAGCTTTTCGCGATCATAGTCGCTAGTTGCCTCATCGATCTGTACGCGAATGTTTTTAACACGCGCTTCGATCGATTTTGCATCACCAGCACCGTCAATGATGGTGGTATTTTCTTTACCAATCTCAACACGCTTGGCTTGACCAAGATGCTCAAGGGTTGTCTTCTCAAGAGTTAATCCAACTTCTTCAGCAATTACTTGTCCACCGGTCAAGATCGCGATATCTTCCAACATCGCTTTACGACGATCGCCGAATCCAGGAGCCTTCACGGCACAGGTCTTCAAGATGCCACGAATGTTGTTCACAACCAAAGTTGCTAATGCTTCGCCTTCAACATCTTCAGCAACGATCATGAGTGGACGCCCAGACTTTGCAACTTGCTCGAGAACGGGCAAGAGATCGCGAATGTTACTGATCTTCTTGTCAAACAAGAGAATGTAGGGGCTTTCGAGAACAGCGGTCTGTTTCTCTGGCTGGTTAATGAAATAAGGGGAAAGGTATCCACGATCAAACTGCATACCTTCAACAACCTCAAGTTCATCCTCAAGTGATTTACCGTCTTCAACCGTAATAACACCTTCTTTACCAACCTTTTCCATTGCTTCTGCAATGCGCTTACCAATGCTCTCATCACTATTCGCAGAAATAGAGCCGACCTGTGCGATTTCTTTCGTTGTGGTGCAAGGTTTGCTGATTTTCTTGAGTTCTTCAATTGCAGCGGCAACTGCCTTATCAATACCGCGCTTTAGATCCATTGGATTATGACCAGCCACAACGTATTTCATACCCTCACGAACGATGGACTGCGCCAATACTGTTGCGGTGGTTGTTCCGTCTCCAGCAATGTCAGCTGTTTTAGAGGCAACCTCTTTAACCATCTGAGCACCCATGTTCTGGAGCTTGTCTTTTAATTCGATTTCTTTGGCAACCGAAACACCGTCTTTAGTAATGGTTGGCCCACCAAAAGAGCGCTCGATTACAACATTACGGCCTTTGGGGCCAAGGGTTACTTTCACTGCATTAGCGAGGATATTTACACCCTCAACCATCTTGACGCGGGCGTTATCGCCAAACACTACATCTTTTGCTGCCATGATTTAAATTCCTTTCTGAGTACCAAATTACTTCTGAACGACAGCCATGATGTCTTCCTCGCGCATAACGAGAAGCTCATCGCCATCAACCTTTACGGTTTGTCCTGCGTACTTGCCAAATAAGACCCGATCGCCGACCTTAACGTCTGGAGCATTAAGCTTTCCACTGTCATCACGTTTTCCAGGCCCAACAGCCAAAACTTCGCCCTGATCAGGCTTCTCTGCTGCGTTGTCTGGAATCACAATTCCAGAAGCTGTTTTTGTTTCTTGATCCAAGCGCTTAATAATCACGCGGTCATGTAAAGGACGTAGATTCATTCCCTCTCCTATGTTAGTAAGTATTAACTAATGTGTTTAATCGTTTAATTTTCATCCCTGCACAAAGTTCTAAGTTATTGATTTATAAGTTTTATTCCATGAATTAGGAATAATTTATAATCATTATTAGCACTCTAGTGTAGCGAGTGCTGATTATATAGGTCCTAAGAATTTCTTTTCAAGACCTTTCATAGAACGTTTTTTCAGCGCTTGGCCCAAGGGCAACGTTGAACCGTGTAAGAAATTTCCTACACATAAATCAGCTTTATGCCATTACGTAAATGCTTTGGCATCCATAGACTCTTTTCTATTGGATTGGAGAACAAACAATGACCTCAAAATCACCCTTTAAGAAGCTTCTTGATGCTTGGACAAAAAAGCCCTTCTGGGAACTGCGCGATATTGAAAAACCTCGGTGGGGAGGATCCTCAGATAATCAGCTAACCCTCGAAAATCCAACGATTGATCGAACCCTCAATGAGACACCCTATCGAGGCATTGATTTCGAGCCAATATTCAATCGTTCAGGAAGCTCACTGAAAGGGGTTCTTTACAGGCCGCTTTTTAATATTGAACATACGGAACTATTGCGGCATTGCATGGAAGCGATTGATGCCATTCATTATTGGCAATGCAGCAACCGAATCATCCCTCTCATTTTGCCGATTCAGAGCCGGCATTTAATACAACAACATCACCAAGATGGATTATGCGATTTAGTGCTGAACTCTAGATTGCCAATTGGTCTAATCAATATTGGGCTGATCCATCCAGAGGAATCAAGCACTGAACTCATCAATGCGATTACCAAACTCCGCCGTCTAGGGGTGCTATTTCATGCACTTCATTTTGATGGTAATCCTAAGACCATCAAATTGATTAGCCAATTCCAATTCGAGGCAGTTCATATTGATGCGCAATTAATTCGGGAGCCCGAATATCTTTCTAATACCCAGTTAATTGATCAAATTAATTTGTTCAAAAAATGGTCATGCAAAACCTATCTTAGCAATGTTACTTTTGTACGCGATAACGAACTGTCCTATGAATTGGGTATTGATTACTGCTATGGCAGTTTGATGCTCTCACCAGTCAATCGCCATCAAGTGATTCATATACAAAACAGTCGAATTGGTAAAGCACTGTTTTCTATTCAAAACTCAAAAAAACTTAACCACAAAGGAGACTCGCAATGAGAAAAAAAGTGATATTGGTAGACGATCATCCCGCAATGTTGATGGCCTTGAAATCCATGCTATCGAATCAAATGCCTTTTGAGGTGGTTGCACAAGCTCAAAGCGGCGAGGAGTGTATGGCGCAAATCAAAGAAATGCAACCTGACTTGGCCATACTCGATCTGGACATGCCAAGTACTGATGGCTTTGATGTGATTCGAAGAATTGGAATTTCACATCCTTACATTCGAATGCTGATTCTTTCGAGCATGGATGAGCAGGTTTATGGTGGCCGCGTTCGATCCTTGGGCGCCCATGGTTTTGTGAATAAAACCGCAAGCGCAAATGTAATTTTGGCGGCATGTGTTGCGGTTACTCAGGGCTATACCTTCTTTTCAAGCGGACGCAATGGTCATGCGGCTTTGTCCGATGCAGAAAAAATGGCGCTTATTTCTGATCGAGAACTACAGGTCATGAAGTTCTTGAGTCGCGGTAAAACAAATCAAGAAATTTCAGATACCCTGAATATCAGCAATAAAACGGTCGCAACCTATAAACAGCGTTTATTTGACAAGTTGGGCGTGACCAACATCCCCGATCTAATACTTTTCTGTCGCAACAATCGAGTGATCGAGGGATAAAAGGCGTGGCTCAGATAATGCATTTTTCTTGGGGTATTTTCCGTAAAACCGGAATTCTCCTGTGCGTAATGCTTTTCTCTATGGGGGCGGTTGCTGGCGATCGCTTCCCAATCTTTACGGATACCGAGAAAAAATGGATTACCAATAACCCAATTGTCAAATTTAGCATTCATGAAAAATACCGTCTCTATTGGGATAGTGGTATTTATCCAAAGTTTTTCGCAAAACTAAAGGATTGCTCTGGACTTCACTTTGAACCCATTTGGCGAGAGAATGAACAAGCTGGCATTGATCAAATTCGTAAGGGTGAGGTGAAGTTCATTATTGATCCAAATAATGATTTACCTTCACTTGGGTTAATGTCTGATCCTGTATTTTGGGGCCAGGATGCCATGATCAGCAGTCATCCAGATACCCAAAATTACTCGCTAATCGACAAGAACACCGCTATATTCTTTGATCGAGGCTATGAGTTTCATCCAGCAACCGCCTCAATCAAAAAACTTGATTCAATCGAGCTTATCATTAAACGATTACTTTCCGGTGAGGCGCATGTGGCAATCATGCCCCTTCGCTTAGCAATCCAACTGGTCAAGGAGATTGGATCAGATCGATTTCACATTCGTCCGTTTGGTCATCAACCCTTTGCCTACCGCTGGCTAATAGCAGAGCCTGACAAGGCATTAAATTCGATCGTACAAAAATCCTTACAAAGTGCTGACCCCGTATTGATGGGTGATTTTCTATCAATTCCCAAGCTAGGTGTTACTAATCATAAAAAATCTACGAGTTATCTTTGGGTGCTTTCATCCGTTTTAGTAACTTTAGTTTCTTTTACATTCCTCTTTTTCTTCTATCAGCGAAAGAATCAGAGCAAAAAAGAAGCGGATTTATTGGCCGTTGCAAAACAGGCAAAAGATGCTAATCAGGCTAAATCGACTTTTTTGGCAACAGTCAGTCACGATATCAGGACGCCCATGAATGCAGTGATCGGCGCACAAGAACTTTTGCTCCGAGATGCGCCATTAAATATTGATCAACGCGAACTATTAAAAAGTGCTAACGCCTCTGCAGCGTCACTGCTGGGAATGCTCAACCAGGTTTTAGATCTTGCCAAAATTGAAGCAGGAAAGTTTGCGATTGAATTAGAAATAGCTGACTTAAAAAAAATTCTTTCTGAGATTAATCAAACATTTTCCATTGATGCAAATAATAAAAATCTAAACCTCATTACCTTTGTTGACCCAAATATTGCAGATTATTTGTTACTGGATCCATTGCGCCTGCGCCAAGTTCTCCACAATCTTCTCAGTAATGCAATTAAATACACTGAGTCTGGTGCAATCTTCTTTGAGGCTCGTATCTTAGCCAATGATCACGCCGGTCAATTGATCGAGTTAAGGGTGATTGATCAGGGCATTGGCATGAAAAAAGAAGATATTGATCGGGTTCAGATGCCCTTTGAGCAAGTTCGATCCCATTTATCCGCTCATCCTAATAGCCCGAGCACAGGTCTTGGTTTAAGTATCAGCAATCACTTAGTTCATTTAATGGAAAGTCAACTCATCATTGAAAGTGTTCCAAATGTAGGAACGAATGTTCACTTTAATGTGGCATTTTCTAGAACATGTAGTTTATTCACCAACGATGCTCAACAACACTATGTTCATCCATTGATTACACTTAAAGGCTTGCGTGCTTTGGTGGTTGAGGACCATCCTGCTAGTCGACAAATTCTTCTCCTGCAATTACAAACTCTAGGAATTCATGCGGATTCCTGTCGAGATGGCGAGGAAGCTCTCAGGAAAATCCAAACCAATATATATGATCTTTTACTGACAGACCATTCGATGCCTGGAATGCACGGCCCGGATCTTGCAAACAAAGTCCGTGATATAGGTTACAGAGATCTCATCATTGTTGGCATCACTGCCGATATTTATGCTAGTCAGGTTCGTGAAGATTTAATCAATGCAGGAATGGATTCTGTTCTTATTAAACCGATTAGTCTTGAACGTCTTCAGTCTGAATTACAAAGGCTATTTGGAGGACAAACCAATCATCAATCCAAAAAATCAACAGCATTCTCAAAAGATATGGAGACATTAATCTTAGAAGAGGTTCTAAAGGTTCAAGAGGAAGCTTTAGGATTAGTGTCTAAACCATTGGATCAAGGCGAGTTACGATCCCTGATTCATAAGATCAAAGGTGGGGCTTTATTGAGTAACGATGAACTACTAGTCAATCAATGTGCCCAATTAGAAGAATCAAAAGCGTCTTCTGAAACGATTCAAAAATCTTTTTACGGTTATCTAACAAAAAGTAATCAATTTTTAGAAAAACAAATCCGTAAATTAAAGTCTGAACCGTCTTCCCAAAAGTGATTCTATTTTTTCTAACGCTTATTTAGGGCATCTTTAAACGATTTACCCGCAGAGAACTTGACCGTTTTGGTAGCAGCAATCTTGATTGCTTCACCAGTTTTAGGATTGCGACCCATACGCGCCGCTCTTGATCCCGGAGCAAAACTACCAAATCCAACGAGTTGCATCGTATTGCCCTTTGCCACGGTTGATTTAATGGTGTCTAAGGTTAAATTAAGAATTTCTTCTGCTTTTATTCTGCTTAAATCAGCCCCATCGGCAATCACATCGACTAAGTCTGCTTTTGTCATGATCTATTTCCTTATGGTTACCCGCTTACATGCTCATTAAAGAAAACACTTCATTTGTCTAAATTGGGCCTTCACGTTTATCCTAGCAAAGATATGAAGAAAAACTGTAAATACTTTTTGACAAACTAAAAAAATAATGGGCATCAATCGATTCAAACAAACTAAAAAGGATTTATGTGCATCATTTTCAGGGTTAGTACTAGCCCTATTCCTGACTAATCTACTTGTGATTGAAGATGCTGCAGCGCAATCTTCAATACCAAATTCTGTTGAACAGGCAATTAAACGCAGCGGCATTCCCAAAGAGTCCATCAGCATTGCAGTCACTGAGATTCCCTCAACAACAAATCCGAAGCCTGCTGCGCGAACAATTATGAGCTGGCGCGATGAGGTTGCGATGAACCCAGCCTCAACTATCAAACTTCTCACAACACTGGTTGCCTTGGATATTTTGGGACCGAAATACCGTTGGAAAACTGAGCTGTTTACAGATGGTGCCATCAAAAATGGGACGCTCAAAGGAAATATTTATTTTGTTGGTCATGGTGATCCTAAATGGATTCCCGAGGAACTCTCGGGGCTCACTAAGCAATTACGGCAACTAGGGGTTCAGCGTATTGATGGAAATTTAATCTTTGATCGAGGCGCCTATACCAAACAGGTCATGGAAGAAAACACCATCGATGGGGAGACTTTAAGGGCCTACAACGTACCGCCTGATCCCCTGTTGTATGCATTTCGGACGCTCTCTTTTCAAATTAACCCCAATAAAAATGGTGATGCACTCAACATTACCTATACGCCCAAGCTGGCACGCTTTACGATTCAAAATGAACTTACCATGAGTTCAGCGCCATGCGAAGGTGCAAAACGGGATATTCGATTAGAAATCGTCCCGAATCCAACTGAAATTAATAACTCTCAAATTAAGAATAAAACTGCCTTACAGTGGCGCGCAGTATTTACGGGCGAAGTGCCACAAAGTTGTAAAGGCATCACTTTTAATGTCGTTCAATTTGACCCCGATACTTTCTTAACGCTTGGTTTTACTGCGGCCTGGGAAGAGGCTGGCGGTCAATGGGTTCGACCACCCCGCGGTCAATCCGGCTCTGTCCCGATGTATGCAAGGCCATTATTAACATTCGAAGGTCTCAGTCTGTTAGATGCCTCCTTGGATATCAATAAGTTCTCAAACAATGTCATGGCGCGACAGGTGTTTCTAACTCTGGGATTAGAGAAGATTGGTAAACCGGCTGATATTGAGTCTTCAGAAAAAGTGATGCAAGCTTGGCTCAATCAGAGGGGGCTAAATTTTCCAGAATTAATTATTGAGAATGGTTCTGGGCTATCACGCAACGAAGCAATTTCAGCGCGTAATCTCAACAGCTTATTAATTTCTGCGCAAAATTTGCCGATTGCAGAGATTTTTACCAACACTCTACCGGTTGCCGGAACCGATGGAACGATGCGAAATCGATTAATTAATCAAATGCGTAAATTTTTGCATCTCAAGAAAAAACCAGAAGCTCGTATCAAAACAGGCTCATTGAATAATGTGCGGACAATCTCTGGCTATGTTTTTAGTAAATCAGGGCGTATCTATGCCGTAACGTCTTTTATCAATGACCCGAAAGCAAATCGGGGCCAAGAAATCCATGATCAACTACTAACCTGGTTGCTTGAGGACGGACCTGAACCAAAAGAAGCACGCTGAAGTCGATCACGCACCGCATCCCATGATTCTTCGAGCGGTGGATTAGGTATAAAAATAGCCCCAAAGTTTTTTTGATCCAAATCGCGTAATAAGCGATACAAAATTTGCCCAAATTGCTTCGGATTTTTTTCGACCGACGAAAGTTCGAGTTGTGCCGATACATCAGCAAAATTTTTTCGATACAGATCAAAACAATCGGTCCAAACAATCAGTGCAATTTTTTTAGGGCTCTTTTTGCTTTGCTCCGTAATTTGCTGATTAACATCACCCTCGTGATACAAATAAAGCGGTGTATAGGGTGCATAGTGAGCCTGGTGGCTACCAGAAACTCGTGGCGACTGCGAATGCTGATGATGATCTGCAACAACCTCGATTCCAGTCGCTGTTTTAATTTGCGATGGGGTGATTGTTCCGGGACGTAATAACTTGGGGTTACCCTCTTCCGAGACATTCAGAATGGTTGACTCAATTCCGTGCTCACACGGACCTCCATCCAGAATTAATAGTTCAGGATTTTGAGGAAATTCAGAGCGAACATCCGCCGCGGTCGTTGGGGATATGCGCCCATATCGATTCGCCGATGGAGCGGCAATTCCTCCTCCAAAGGCTCGCAATATATCCTGGGTTAGGGGGTGAGCTGGCGAACGAATAGCAATCGTGTCTTGACCACCAGTAACGCAATCCAAAATAGATTTACTTCTCTCAAATACCAGTGTGAGTGGCCCAGGCCAGAAATACTTAATCAAAATTAACGCAGTCTTTGGTATATGACGAGTCCACGGAGCGAGGATAGAAATCCAATCCCGCTCAAGTTGGAGACTGCTCGCTATGGATGCTGGTAACGGTGCTTGTACATGAACAATCAACGGGTGATTAGAGGGTCGCCCTTTTAGTTCGTAAATTTTTTGCACTGCTTTGGCATTGCTCGCATCTGCTCCTAATCCATAAACCGTCTCAGTAGGAATGGCGACTAGCTTGCCTGAGCGTAAAGCTTCAACCGCTTTATCTATCGTTTGCGAATCAACCAAATGTATCTCAGAGCTGATAAAAATTAAGGATCAATGCCTAGGCACTTGGCAACATCAGCACAGGCGAGCTGCGCCTGATCAACTGTTTCACCCAAACAATTAATGTGGCCCATCTTGCGACCCATTTTGGGGCTTGCCTTGCCATACAAATGAAGCTTAGCGCTCGGATGCGAAAGAACTTGATCCCACGCTGGCTCTTTTGCTTGCCCAGAAATAAACCAAGCATCTCCCAATACATTCAGCATCGCTACTGGCTCCATCAAATTAACATCGCCCAAGGGTAGGCGTGCCATTGCTCTTACCTGTTGCTCAAACTGACTGGTAACACAGGCATCCATCGTGTAATGTCCAGAGTTATGAGGACGCGGAGCAATTTCATTCACAACGACCGTGTTGTCATTCAAAACGAAATATTCAACGCATAAAACGCCCACATATCCCATCTGCTCGGCAATTTTTTTAGTGGAATGAATAATTTTTTTAGAAAGCTCCAAGTTGCCCTTCAGAGAAGGTGAAGGAACAGTACTGGTATGCAAAATACCATGACGGTGAACGTTTTCAGAAATAGGATAAGCAACTGATTGCCCATCAAAGCCTCGGACAACAATTGCGGATACCTCAAAGGCTAATGGCATTCTTTTTTCAAGAACGCAACTCACCTGCCCTAAACTTTGCCATGCAGTCATTAAATGGTCGGGGCGCTCAACAGTTATTTGTCCTTTGCCGTCATACCCCATGCGGGCAGTTTTTAGAATCGCAGGAAATAAAGAATGCGGTACCGAATGAATATCAGAAGCTGATTTCAATACATGGTGTGGTGCTGGGCCAATTCCAGAGTGAGATTTGCACTCCTCCAAAAATTGTTTTTCTAGGATGCGATCTTGGGCGAT
>JACCDJ010302072.1_pt1 | contig 10318 bp, 11 predicted proteins | sample 7444481 | NCBI WGS metagenome assembly JACCDJ01 (sample SAMN15323435, study PRJNA562643) | freshwater metagenome | isolation source: river surface water | place: USA:Blue River Watershed | collected 2017-08-15 | reverse complement strand
TCGACTTGACGTCGATGATTTCGCGGATCGTGCCGGGCCGACGCGTCATGACGACGATGCGGTCGGCCAGGTAGACCGCTTCCTCGACGGCGTGTGTGATGAACAACACCGTACGCGGGTTCTTGCGGGCCAGCCGCACCAATTCTTCCTGCATGACCACACGGGTCTGGGCATCGAGCGCACCAAAGGGCTCGTCCATCAGCAGCACCTTGGGGTCCAGCACATAAGCGCGCGCAATCGCCACCCGCTGCTGCATGCCGCCCGAGAGCTGGTGCGGGTAAGCCTGCTCGTAGCCTTGCAGCCCCATCAGTTCGATGTACTGCTCGATGCGGCGCTTGGCCTCTTGCGGGTCCACGTCCAGCGACTTGAGCCCGAACTCGATGTTGTCCCACACCGTCTTCCAGGGGAACAGCGCAAACGCCTGAAACACCACCGCGCGGTCGGGACCGGGCGCGGTGACCACCTCGTTGTCGACCCGCACCTCGCCGCCGGTGGGGTGCTCGAGCCCGGCGGCCATGCGCATGCAGGTGGTCTTGCCGCAGCCGGAGGGGCCGACGATGGCCACGAACTCGCGGTCTTGCACGACCAGGTCGATGTCCTTGAGCGCGACAAACTCCTTGCCGTTTTGCTTGAAGACGCGCTGCACGCCCTGGAACTGGATATTGGCCACTCTGATCCTCTTAATGTCCGCGTTTCTTCTCGATGGCCGCATGCGCCCGGCGCAGCACGACGTCGATCACCAGGCCCACCGCGCCGATGGCCAGCATGCCGCACATCACGGTGGCGGTCGAGACCGATGCCTGCCCCTTGACCATCATGTAGCCCACGCCGCTGGAGGCGACGATCAGCTCCGCGCCGACCAGCGACTGCCAGCCTAGACCGGCCGAAATCCGCAGGCCCGCGACGATGGAGGGCACAGCCGCCGGCAGCAGCACCTGCGTCATCACGCGCCAGGAGTTGGCTCCGAGCATGCGGGCCGCCTCGATGTATTTGCGATCGACCTGCTGCGCCCCGCGGTAGGTGTTGATCAACGCGGGCGGAAACGCGCCCATGAAGATGATCAACACCGGCCCGCCGATACCCGTGCCAAACCACAGGGCCGCAAACGGCACCCAGGCGATGGGCGCCACAAAGCGCACGGCCTCAAAGGCCGGCGTGACGATGCGGTCCAGCCACCGGAACCACGCCATCAGCAGGCCCAGCGGCACGCCCACCAGCACCGCCAGCACAAAGCCCATGCCAAAGCGCTGGAAGCTGGACAGCAGGTGCTCGTGCAGCACAAAACCGGCGAAAGGCTGAACAAGCAGCTCGCTCAGTCGCGTCACCACATCCCACGGCGCGGGCAGGAAGGCCCGGGAGGTGATGCCCGATACCGCCGCCAGCGTCCACACGACGAGAAAGCTCACCGCTCCGATGAACGTGAGCCGCCAGAACTGCGCGGCGGGCAAGGGGGCCGCGATCATGCGATGACCTTCCAGGGCATGACCCGTTTCTCGATCCAACCCAGGCCCACCGTCATGAGCCATCCGCACAGCGCCACGCTGATCATGCCGACCAGAATCATGGCGGGGAAGATGTCCTGGGCGGCCTGGTTCAGGATCTGCCCCAGGCCGTTGATCGCACCCACCAGCTCGGCGGCCACCAGCGTGGTCCAGGAGGCCTGCAGCGACAAGCGCAAGCCGGTGAAGATGCTGGGCAGCGCGCCCGGTACCAGCACCTCGCGCCAATAGCGCAGGCCGGTCACGTTGAGCATGGCCGCCGCTTCGAAGATCGGCTTGTCGATCTGGCGCACGCCGGTGTAGCTGTTGATCACCGAGGGCACGAAGGCGGAAACGAAGATGACCATCATCTTGGCCGCATCACCCAGGCCCAGCCAGACGATGGCCAGCGGAATCCAGGCCAGCGGCGGGATCGGGCGCAGCACCAGAAAGACCGGGTTGATCAGCGCCTCGGCCTTGCGGCTGGCGCCCATGGCCAGGCCCAGCGCCACCCCGACCGTCGAGGCCACGGTGAAGCCCATCGTCACCAGCAGCACGCTGCGCAACACATGCTGGTGCAGGTGGCCGTTGCTGTAGCCGTCCAGGGTGATCTGCTTGAGCGCCGAGCCGACTTCCGCCGGCGTGGCAAAGCGGGCCGGCGAGATGAAGCCCGTCACCGCCGTCAGCAGATGCCACAGGGCCAGCACGACGGCCAGCGCCAGCACCGCGGTGGCCAGTTGCGCCGCCAGCGCGCGGCCAGGACGGCCGCCGGCAGCCGTCGGCGGCACCGTGCGAGCAGGGGCGGTGGACATCGAACGCATCATCTTGTAAATGTTTTCAGTTTCAAGGGGTCAGGCGCGGCTGTCAAGCGCTCCGGCGGGCTTGTTTCCCCAGGCTTTCCCTAGCTAGCCCCGACATCGAGCCTGCACGCGCGCGTTGTAAAGGGTTACAGTGCCAAGCGCCGTGTCCACCGATTTCCTTCCCGTCCCGACGATCAGCGACGTGGCCCGCCTGGCCAAGGTGTCCATCGCCACCGTGTCGCGCGTGGTCAATGCGCCTGAAGGCGTGCGCGCGACGCTGCGTGAGCGAGTGCGGGCCGCGATCGTCCAACTGGGCTATGTGCCGCACCCCGGGGCGCGCACCCTGAAGTCGCGCCGCACCGGCACGATCGGCGCCATCTTCCCCACGGTGGACAACGCCATCTTTGCCACCGCGATCAACGCGCTGCAACAGCGCCTGGCCGCGGCCAATCACCAGTTGCTCATCGCGACCAGCGGCTACGACCCCGCGGTCGAGGCCCGCCAGGCGCTGAACCTGCTCACGCGCGGCGTCGACGCGCTGGTGCTGTGTGGCTGCGCCCAGGGCGCGCCGCTCATTGATCGTCTGAAGGCGCGCAGCGTGCCTGTCGTTCATGTCATGAGCTGGCCCCTGCCGGCCGGCATGACGGGTGTGGGCTTTGACAACGCGCGCGCCATGCACCAGGTGGTGCGCTACCTGCTGGACATGGGCCACCGCCGCATTGCGATGCTGGCGGGCATCACCCAGGACAACGACCGGGCGCTCGCACGGGTGCAGGGTGTGCGTCAGGCCCTGAAGGCGCATCGCCTGACGCTGCCGGCCGAACGACTGGTCGAGCGCCCCTACGGACTGGCTCCGGCCCGCGAGGGCCTGCGCCAACTGCTGCAGGCCAAATCCCCACCCACGGCGGTGGTCTGCGGCAACGATGTGCTCGCCCTGGGCGCCTTGCTGGAGGCCCAGCACCTGGGCCTGCAGGTGCCGCGCGATCTGTCCATCGTCGGCTTCGATGACCTGGAGATGGCCTCGCACATGCAGCCTGCGCTGACCACCGTCCAGGTGCCGGCACAGGCCATGTGGCAGCGCGCGGCGGACTATGCCCTGGCGATGGCGCGCGCAGAGGCACCGGCGGCCAACCACGAAGTGGAGGTCTCGCTCGTGGTGCGCGGTTCCACCGCACCGCCCCGCCGACCCGTACGCGACTGAAGGCCGACTCATCGGGGCACCATCAGGCCCCGCAGCAGCAGGCTGACCGAAGCGGCGAGCAACAGCATCCAGATTACGCGCCGTACCCGGGCCTGCGGCATCCGCGCGTTCACCCGGTTGCCGATCGCGTAACCGGTCAGGGCGCAGGGCACCAACATCGCGGCCAGCAGCGGGAGCCCCGGCTGCATCAGAAAGCCGCTGCCCGTGAACAGCACCAGGCGCACCAGCGCCGAGACCAGGATGACCGTGCCCAGCGTGGCCCGCAACCGGTCGGTGTCGGTGATGCGGTTGGCCAGAAACAGCGTGTACACCGGCCCGCCGGTACCAAAGACCGTGCTGAACGCACCACCCACCAGGCCTGTGGGCCAGACCCAGCCCGGCGCGGCCGCTTGTCGATTCGCCGCACCCCACAGGCTCCAGAGGGCAAAGCCGCCCACGAACACCCCCAGCAGCACCAGCAGCCAATGCTCGGCGGCGTGCTGCAGCAGGGGCAGGCCCAGCACCATGCCGACCCCCATCGGGATCATCAAGCGTTTGAGCTCGCCCTTCTCCACCGAGGCCCGGTGCCGTGTGCTCATGAGCGTAGCCGAGAGCAGGTCCAGCGCCAGCAGCATCGGCACCGCAAAGCGCAGGCTCATCACGTGGGCCAACACGGGCAAGGCCACCATGTTCGCGCCGAAGCCAGTCATGCCGAAGACGGTGTAGCCCAGCGTCACCGCCGCACAGGCCACGACCATTTCCAGGGCAGACAGCTCGTTCAAGCATCCACCAGCAAGCTCTGGCCCGGCGCGATACGGGTAAAGCGCACAGGCTCGCGCGTCATGCGCAGGTCATCGCCTTGCTGTCGCACGACGATGAAGTGCGAGCTGTCCATCGCGCCGGCTTCTGGAAAGTCTTCTCGGAAATGCGCGCCGCGTGAATCCTCTCGCGCCAGCGCCGACAGGGCGATCACGCGACTGACCTCGATCAGGCTCTTGAGATTGAGCCAGTCATGCCAGCCCATATGAAAGGCCCGGTCGGTGTCGGCCACGCCGGTGCGCGCCAGCTGTTCGTCCAGGTCCTGCAGCCGCCGCAGGCCGCGCTGCAGGGACTCGGCGGTGCGCAAGATGCCCACGTCGTCCCACATGCAGGTGTAGAGAGCTTCACGCACCGCCTCCAGGTCGCCCGGCGGCAGGCGCAGGGGCGCTTGCGCGCGGTCGACGGCGGCGGCCAGGGCCGCTTCGTCGGGGGCGCGCCAGGTGCCTTCGCTCAGCACCCACCGCGCCATGGTGTCGCCGGCAATGCCGCCGAACACCGTGGAATTGGCCACGCCGTTGCCGCCCAGTCGGTTGGCGCCGTGCACCCCGCCGGTGTCTTCGCCCGCAGCGAACAGCGCGGTCAGGGGCGTGCGGGTGTCGGGCTCGAAGACGACGCCACCCATCATGTAATGCGCGGTGGGCACCACTTCCACGCGGCCGCCGGCCAGGTCAAAACCGCAGTCGGCGCAGCGCTCGACCATGCCCTTGAACTGCCGGCGCACGTTGTCCACGCCCAGGTGATGCATCTGGATCCAGACCCCGCCGTTGGGCGTGGTGTGGCCGCCTCGCATCTCGCGGTAGATCGAGCGGCTCACGATGTCGCGCGTGGCGCGTTCGCCCCGCTCGTCATACCGCGCCATGAAGCGCTCGCCCTGGCCATTGAGCAACCAGCCGCCCGCGCCGCGCAGGCCCTCTTCCAGCACGGTGCCGGTCATGCGGGTGCCGGTGCCGGCCAGCAAGCCGGTGGGATGAAACTGCACCATCTCCATGTCACGCAGCGGCAAGCCCGCGCGCAGGGCCATGGCCAGGCCGTCGCAGCTCTTGTCGCCCGAGGGGGTGTGGTACTTGTACATGGTCGGCCCGCCGCCGGTGGCGAGCAGGACGGCCTGCGCCTGCACGAACACGAACTCGCCGGTGCGCATGTCGATCATCAGCACGCCCGCCAGGGCGTCGCCCGCCGGGGTCTTGATCAATTCGACGGCGCGATGCTCCTCGAGCCGGTCGATGCCACGGGCCCAGACCTGTTCGGCCAGACGGTTGATGATCTCGATGCCGGTGAGGTCGCCCTTGTGCACGGTGCGATCGAAGGTCTGGCCGGCGAAGGCTTTCTGGTGAATCGTGCCGTCGGGGTTGCGGTCGAAGAAGCAGCCCAGTTCGTTTTCGAGTTCGCGGATACGTTCGACGGCGGTGGACACCAGCGTCCAGGCCAGGTCCTGGTCGGCCAGCCACTTGCTGCCGTCGATGGTGTCCATGAAATGGCGTTCGACCGAGTCGCCTTCGGCCAGCGCCACGTTGTAGCCGCCCTGGACCATGCGGGTGCAGCCGGACTTGCCCAGCAAGCCCTTGACGGCCACGGTGATCTTCAGGTTCGGCGCGTGCTGGTGGGCGTGCAAGGCCGCAAACAGGCCCGCGCCGCCCGAACCCAGGATCAGGATGTCGGTCTGCACACGGCGAATCGCCGGGGTGTTCATGCCTTCACCCCCAGCGAGGCCAGCACCTGCGCACGGCGTGATGCCGTGTCCGCCTGCACCGTGCGATAGAGGCTGCCGCCGTGGCTGTCCATGGCCACCAGCAGCGGGCCGAAGTCGTGCAGGGCAAAGCGCCACAGGCTCTCGGGATTGAGGTCGTCCAGGTCGACGTCTTCGATGCGCTCGATCCAGGTGGTCTCCAAGGCCGCCGTGCCGCCGACGATGGCGAGGTAAGCGCCGCCCAGGTCGGCAAAGGCCTCGGAGGAGCCTTCACGCAGACCCCCTTTGCCGATGATCAGGCGCACACCTTCGCGCTCCATGAGCGGACGCGTGAAGCGTTCCATGCGGTCGGAGGTGGTGGTGCCGATGCACACCGGCGCGTAGCCTGCAGGATGTTCGGCACTCACGGGCACCTTGCGCACATTGGGTGCGGTGTGGATCACGGCATGGCCCTGGAGGTCAAAGCGGGTGCGGCGCGCGCGGTCGAACATATGAATCTGCGTGGCGTCACGGATTCCGAACAGCGTGCGACGCAGCGTCACGGTGTCGTTGATCCGCAAGGCACGCACCTGGGTCTCGGTGGCCGGCATGTCTAGCACGTGGTGGGTCACGGGGTGCTCCGTCGATCAGAAGCCGTAGGCCACGCCAGCGGTGGTGAAGGTGGCGCGCGCACGGCGCGCCGAATGGCATTGCATGTTCACCGCAATCGGGTTCATGGTGATGTGGGTCGCGGCCAGCTCGATGTGCACCGCGAAGGCGGTGGCGTCGCCGCCCAGGCCCTGCGGGCCCACGCCCAGTTGGTTGACGGCGGCACTGAGTTCGCGCTCCAGTGCGGCGCCGTTCGCGTCGGCGCACTGGCTACCCAGAGGGCGCGTGGCCGCACGCTTGGCCAGGGCCACCACCAGATCGGAGGTGCCGCCCAGGCCTACGCCGACGATGGTGGGCGGGCAGGTCTTGCCCCCGGCCGCCAGCACGCAGTCGATAACGAAGGTCTTGATCGCATCGATGCCCTCGGCCGGGATCGCCATGCGCAGAAAGGACCCGTTCTCGCTGCCGCTGCCCTTGGGGATCATCTCGATGCTGAGCGTGTCGGGCGTGGTGTCGAAGTCGATGTGGATCACCGGCACGCGGATGCCGCAGGAGGTGTGCTCGTTCTGGCGGGTCAGGGGGTGCACCACCGAGCTGCGCAGCGGGTGCTCGCGCGTGGCCCGCGCGCACCCGCGCGCGATGGCCTGCTGCAGTTCGTAGCCGTCCACCTGCACGCCGCGCCCGATCGTGATGTTGTAGATCGGGATGCCGGTGTCCTGGCACAGCAGGTTGTCGGTGTCTTCAGCCACCGCGATGTTGCGCACCATGGTGTGCAGCACCGATTTCGCGGTGGCCCCCGTTTCATGCTGCGCCAAGTGGGCCATGCCCTCCTTGATGTCGGGAGGCAGTACCTTCAGCGCCCGGATGTAGAGCGTCTTGGCGGCCTCTTCCACCGCGAGCAAGTCGATAGGCAGGGTCACGTATGGCCCTTAGTTGGCTTGCAGCTTGCGCGCGGCCACCACCTTGGCCCAGCGCTCGAATTCCTGGTCCAGCTGGCGGGTGAAGTCGGCGGTGCTGTTGACGGCCGGCGACATGCCCTGCACGTACAGGCGCGCCTTCACCTCGGTTTCCGCCATCACGGTGGTCACATCGCGCTGCACCTTCTGGAGCACCGCAGGCGGCGTGCCGGCCGGCGCGAACAGGCCGAACCAGCCCACGTTCTCGAAGCCGGGCAGGCCGGCCTCGTGCGCGGTGGGCACATCGGGCATCTGGGGCATGCGGGTCTTGCTGGTCACGGCCAGCGCCCGCAGGCGGTTGGGGCCCACCAGGGCCGACGCCGCCGCGAAGTTGCCCACCATCATCTGCACCTGACCCGCGGCCAGATCGTTGTAGCCCAGGGCCTCGCCCCGGTACGGCACGTGCTGCAGGTCCACGCCCGCCGCATCCGCGAAGTTCTCTGCCGCCAGGTGCACCTGGCTGCCCACGCCGGCTGAAGCGAAGTTGACCGACCCCGGCTTGGCCTTGGCGGCAGCGATCAGGTCCTTGAGGCTTTTGTAGGGCGATCCGTCCTTGACCACCACCAGCATCGGGCCTTGGGCGACGTTGGTGATCGGCGCCAGGTCTTTCTTGGTGTCAAAGGGCATCCGCTTGTACAGCGCCGGGTTGATGGTCACCGAGCCCGAGGCCATGAGCAGGGTGTAGCCATCGCCCTGGGCCTTGGCCACCACGTCAGCGCCCACGTTGCCGCCGGCGCCAGCGCGGTTCTCGATCACCACCGGCTGGTTCCACAGGGTGGACAGCTTCTGGCCCACCATGCGGGCCACCACGTCGGTCGAACCGCCCGGCGCAAACGGCACGATGAGGCGCACCGGCTTGTTGGGCCAGGCGTCCTGGGCCAGGCCAGGGCCGCCCAGGCCCATCAGGGCGGCGGCGAGCAGAAGGTGGCGTCGGTTCAGTCGGGTCATGGTGAAGGTCCTTCAATAAAGGGAAGACAACAGGTTTTCAGCCGACGAGGGCCAGCGCAAAGGCCAGTCCGGCGGCGGTGGCAGCGCCCAGGCCGCCGGCAATCCAGTTTTTACGCAGGCCCGAGGCGGGCCCGTACTCAATCAGCAGCAAGCGCACGCCGCCGGTCAGGTGCAAGGCCAGCAGCGTCACCAGCCCCCACTCCGCCACCTTGACCAGCGGGTGGTCGGTGAATTTCAAAACGCCGTCGAGCGCTGGGGTGCCCATGAGCGCCTGACCGAGCAGCATGAAGTGCAGCGGCAGGAACAGGGCCAGCAGCAAGCCCGAGACGCGGTGCAGCCAGAACGCCCACCAGGAGGCGTGGGCATGGGCGCGGTGGTCATTGCGTCGCATCGTTCAGACCCCCGCGGTGTAGACCGCCCAGACCGCGCGCAGGCCCAGGACCAGCAGCACCGCTGCGGCGGCGCGTGACAGCACTTGCGCCGCGCGCTCGCCCAATTGCCACCACTCGCGAGCGATCGTGGCCAGGCCAATCGGGACATGCACCGCGCAGGCCACCACGAACACGGTGTAGAAGCCGGCGAAGGCCAGACTGCCTTGCGTACGCCCGAGGATTTCAGCGGCGGTCAGGCCCCCGCGCACCGCCAGGATCATCGTGATCAGGTGCACCAGCACGCAGAGCGCCAGCACCATGGCGCTGATGCGTTGCCAGTACCAGCGGCGCGCCTGCGCCAGCACGTTCGGATCGAGGGTCACAGCGTGCCTTTCACCGCGGCGCGGGCCACCGTGCGTTTGAGGCCGGCGATCGCCATCGTGGGCGCCAGGCCCTTGGGGCAGCGCTCGGTACACGAGCCCTGGGTGTGGCAGCTGTGGCAGCCCGCATCGCCCGCGACCGCGCGCAGGCGCTCGGTGAGCTCGGTGTCGCGTACGTCATTGACCAGGGTCCAGGCGCGGTTCAACGCGGCAGGCCCCAGGAAGTCGGGCCGCCACGCCACCACGTCGCAAGACGAATAGCACACGGCGCAGCCGATGCACTCGATGCCAGCGTCCACAGCCTGGCGCTCGGGGCTGTCGGGGCGCACGCGAGCGAATGGCTCGTGGCGGGTCTGCTCGCCCTGAAAGCGCCCGAGGGCTCCCGCCCATTTGTCGAAGAAGGGGCGCATGTCGGTGGCCAGGTCCTTGACCACCGGCAGGTTGGACAGCGGCGCGATCTCCAGCACGCCATCGTCGTCCACCACCTTGGCCACATGGGTGCGGCAGCTCCAACGCGCCTGGCCATTGACCGTCATGGCGCAGGAGCCGCACATGCCCACACGGCAGGCGAAGCGGTAGGACAGGGTGGGGTCCAGCACGCGCTGCACGTGCGTGACCACATCGAGCACCGTCTGGTTCTCCTGGCGCGGCACGGCGTAGTCGACGAAGCGGCCGCTGTCCTCGGCGCCCGTACCGCGCCAGATCTTGACCTTCAGGGTGGTGTCGCTCATGTCGCGGCCTACATCGATTGCACGAGCAACGCGCGATAGTCTTCGCGGCTCGCTTCGCGCGGATTGAGCTTGTGGCAGTGGTCGACCATCGCACCGTCGATGATGCGGTCGAAGTCGCCCGCCGTGACCCCCAGGGCCGCCAGGCCGGTGGGTAGCTTCAGGCGCGCGTTCAGGGCCTGTACCGCTTGCGCCAAATCGTTGCCGTCGTCATCGCAGGTGCCCAGGCCCATGGCCTGCGCCATGCGTTGCAGGCGACGCTCGCCACGCACCGAATCGGCTTGGGCGTTGAAGCGAATCACCGCCGGCAGGAACAGGGCGTTGAGCGTGCCGTGGTGCAGCCGGGGGTTCACACCGCCCAGGCTGTGACTGAGGGAGTGCAC
>JACCDJ011357829.1_pt1 | contig 10321 bp, 11 predicted proteins | sample 7444481 | NCBI WGS metagenome assembly JACCDJ01 (sample SAMN15323435, study PRJNA562643) | freshwater metagenome | isolation source: river surface water | place: USA:Blue River Watershed | collected 2017-08-15 | reverse complement strand
GACTACAATTTGGGTCAATGTTAATTCCATCCGGCGATGCCCCAATAAAGGAATATGCTGGGTGTTGAATGCACCCAAATTCGCCCACTTTGGTTTGAAACATTGTTTCGTAAATCATCACCGTAACCGGTTCATATTTCACACCCCAATGCATAGGAGTATTCGTATTAGATGTTCTAGTTTCACCTGGTAGAGGTTCTGTCGGTTTACATTTTTCATAGATTAAACTGTTTATTTGAGCCTGACTTCCAAACACTTTCCATAAATTGCTAGCAGTAATCAGTCCATTTCTAAATGCATACCATTCAGGCGTTCGTTGCTCGGGTTGTGGGATAGATTGCAAATGGGCAATCTGTCTAGATAATGCATCAATTTCATTGGAAGACAACGCGGAGATTGTGTTTAGTGTATACGGCATTGACCGCTGGGGTAGCCCGTTGCACACATTGTACGTTTCCATAACCTCCTCCACCATTTCAAGAATATCATCATAGTCGTCTTCCTCACATAGACCCGCATTTTCCCATTCTTGATATAATAGTTCGGCAATATCTTGGCAAATATCCGAATAAAATGTGGGAGATGATAGTTTAATAATGCTTTCTTGAAAGTACTCATCAATTTGTTGATATACATCCATAATCGTTTCGGCAACATCATCATCGGTTATATTTTCCAATGAAAAGACATCACATTCTGATAATTCACTACATACATCTGATATACCTATACTTCTGTCCGGGTCACTCGACCCAGACGTTGAAACATAATCCGAGTCATTATCCATTTTGTATTTGTACTATAATAAAATATACCTTCTATATATTTTACTAGAATAAAGCCTTTGTCTAATTCAATTTTGCGTACGGACTAAACCGGCGTTTCCTTCGCGGATACCCGTTTCGGAGTAAGAGATTTCAAAGTGGAAACGCGTTTTGCATCAATAATACGAAGAGTAAAGTTATGTGTGGTTTGGTTAAAATGGAGCGCGGGGATAGCCTCAATTTCTTGCTTATCTTTGTCATAAGAAACTTCTTTGGTTTTTTGTAATTTGTTTTTTTCCAGACATTCAATAAAAAACGCTTTTAACAGTTTAATGTCTTTTGCCGGATATCCGTGTTCTTTGCCATATCGTTCGGCGAACTGATGTAATTTTTGGATTTTAACCGTTTTATCAATTTTATTCCAATTGTCAGATTTATTACGCTGCTTTTCTTTTTCAAGCAATCGTTCAATTTCATTGTAATTATTTTCGTCCCGGTTCATCTGTGGTTCGCTAGGCACGATAGAGGCATTCGCCGCTTCGCTAACCGGTTGATTGTTATTTGAACTGTTAGTAAACATAGTAATGTGTCAACGCTTTATATTATATGTAACATAATGTTTATCTTCTTTTTTAAGTGTTATATTTTACTATGCGTATACATTGCACTGTATAAGATATAGCCCTATTCTATCTAGATGGAGAACATAAAGAGAATACAAATAGATGTGACAGAGGGCGCAAAATGGATACCCACACAAGACAATGTAAAACATATAAATGTAGATTTAACACCAAAGAAAGAGCGGCGAGATGGGAGATGTGAAGACCCCGACGAAGAAATGGAAGAAGAACCAGAACCAAAGGTTCCCCGCAAACGGGTAGTAACGAATATGAGTGATTGGACATTTACCGAAGCGGAACTGTCACCAGAAAATCAATTAGAATACATCCAACAAATATACAATGATGCAATTACCAAACAAAACGAAAATAAATGTAAATTGGTAGTGCAACAATTGAAGGCGAAGTTGTATGGGTATCGCAACCAAGACACAATAAAAAAAATCTATTCTGAGGAAAATTTTATAACAATGAAGAGAACCTTGCAACTATTAATAGAGTGTAAATGTAGCTGTTTTTACTGTAATACAAATACAAAGGTTCTCTATGAGTATGTTAGAGAACCAACACAATGGTCATTAGAACGCATTGACAATTCAATCGGACACAACAATGACAATGTGGCAATCGCCTGTTTAAATTGCAATTTGCGTAGGAGAACCATGAACCAAGAACGTTACGTTTTTACAAAACAATTGGTCTTGCTGAAAAAGGAATAAATAATAAACAAATATAAACCGTATGTAATATGTAAATACAATAGAATATGGAACCGTTGTCGCATCACGCAGGAGTTTATGAGAAATTAAATAGTTTTTACACATCGGGCAAAATACCACATATTATCCTGCACGGACATCACGGTACGGGCAAAAAGACAATATTAAATTGGTTTATTAGCAAAGTATACGAGGAGAACAAGACCATCATAAAGAACAATGTTATGTATGTGAATTGTGCGCACGGAAAGGGTATCCGATTTATACGAGAAGATTTGAAATTCTTCGCAAAGACCAATATCCAATCGAATAATGGATCAAACTTCAAATCTATTATATTGTTGAATGCTGATTTTCTAACGATAGATGCACAGTCAGCACTAAGGCGATGCATAGAATTGTTTAGTCATAATACACGTTTTTTTATAGTAGTGGAGAACAAGGACAAGTTATTGAAGCCCATATTATCCAGGTTTTGCGAGATTTATGTCGCCGAATGCATGAATGAAAATACCGTCGTAAATCTAAATCGGCGATTAATTGCGGGCATAGAAAATGCGTTAGATGCCGAACAAGTGGAGAGAATAACCGACTGTTTATCCAGGTTAGAAGAAGAAACCGTCACACACACCGATATAATACAAGCGTCCAGCGAGTTATATGAAAATGGTTATTCCGGACTGGACTTGATTAAATACATTAGCCAGACGAAACAGTTTGATGATAAGAAAACGTCGGCAATTGGAGTATGTTTTAATATAATCAAATCAGAATATAGATGTGAGAACCTATTGTTATTGTATATGCTGGACTATATATATTTACGTTCAAAAACAGATATAAAAAGTGTCTTGACATTATAATATAATTAATATGGACGATTTTGTTTTGTCAAATTTGCAGGAATCAAGGAATGAGTGGTGTAGTAGGTTGGTCAGCATTTTTACACCACTGATATTGGGCGGTATTCGTTCAATCTTTAATGAATCGTGGAAGTTGTGTTTGGACAATGATGAGGCGAACAAGTATTTGATGACTTTTCAAAATTTGCTGTCACGCATTCCGAAATGGAATAATGAGATCATTGAAGAAGAACGCAAACGTATTATTGAACGAAGCGGATGTAATTATTTAGAAGATTTGATTACGTGTGTTCATATTATCCAATTGAAGGTCTTGACGTGCATTCGCGTCGGTAACAAACAAAAGAAGATTGACATTTCCATTCCCAAATTAGACAGTTTTATTCACAAAGTATACATTCACGTCGCCCGCAAGACATATTCAAATGTCTATTTGTTTGATAAAAACGTTACTCCCTTGCAATATCAGAAGAATACTCGCGAGATTGAGAACATTATTCAAGAATGCATCTTAATCGCGATACGTGAAAGCATTCCGACCGAGGCAATTATCCGAGCATATATGGATGAAAGCGTAGAACAAGAGGAAGAGGTGATTATTGAAAAGATTGAAGACGATGCGCCTGAACCAGTTGCCGAAAAACCAAGTCAGGACAAGCCTGCCGAAACGGTTATTACGAAAGAAGAAGATTTACCTGCTGTTGTTCCAGCAATTCAAAATATTAATAATGACGCGGTTATAACAAAACTATCATTTAACAACCTGGATGATGTATTAGACGATACCAATATTATAAAGAAAATAGAAGCCCCGAAGACCATTGAGCGATTGGAGGAGATTAGTACGTCGCGAGCCATTCAACGTAAGTTAGACGAATACGAGTCGTCTGACGAAGAAGATCGTATACAAATACACACGGATCCGATTGCATTGAATGGTATATCTGTTTTGGATAACGAGCCAGCAATTAAGCCGGTTGCCGACTCCTTTGTATTGAATGATGTGGAAGAATTGTTTTAGAAACGTACATATTTAGGGATGTGCGTAAAAATAAATAATATATAATCGTCGGTGAATTATATATTTCATAGTAATGGAAAAGTTGTTTATATTGGCTGCTCTAATTACCTTTCTGTTTTGTTCAATCAAGATTATTGAGATGAAATACATTTCAAAGGAATGGAAACCATTAAAGACGATCATTCGTGATGCCGTGGTTGTCTTTATTTCTGGTGTAGCCGCGATTTTTGCCTTTAATGTGTCAAACGGATCAATGACCGATTTCTTTAACATTGTTACGGATAACACGGTTCTCAATCCGTCAGCTACCGAAGTGTTTACCGGAGAACCTGGGTTCTAGATTGTATGGTTATAAAATGTCATTCTCCACAATGAATGACACTTTATTTTGTGAATTCAGGAATTCCTATAACTACCTGAATATTACTTGGCAGCGTATGCATATCAATGTAACGCGCTACATCTTGTGCAATATACAGCGTTAATTGCATATCTGAATTGTTCGCTAGACATTTGCTCGTCCATTTGTCCAATTTCAACACGTCATTTAGTCCGACAATCCGTCCATTTACGCCTAGATGCTGGGTGGGTCGTTTTCCTGGCTTGCCATTGGTATGTTTTATTCTCCATTCGCACGACAATGCGTTTCGGTGGTCAGGAAATCCCGTCAATAAAGCATATATTTCCCACCCTCCCCCACGCCCGTGCGTATAAACTGCACCCCCCGAAATCTCTTCATTGTGTTGTCTGAGACGACGATATGGGTTATTCGTAGAGCCATTGTACGTTAAATGACTATATTGTGGTTGTTTATTTCGCAGAATGTAACAATACCATTGTTCTGGCGGAGTTGTTGCCTCCACGTTCTCAATCATCTACTATGTAATATAGATAGTAGATAATTCAATCATTCTAAACACAGCAAGGCAAATTATACCATTGAAGATTTACACCATTGAAGATTAAAAATAAACACAAATATACAGAACAATGATTGTTTATATTGGTCGATGGATGCACCTTCATTTTTCACGTCTACACGATAGACATTGTGCAAGGCCATAGAGAGTTGGGGGGGGGGCGCCGCTCTCCTCTGCTGTTCCTTCTTTAATCGCTCTTTGTCTCTATTAATCCTTCTCTGTTTTCTTTTTTGGATATGTCTGCTAGGCTGACACTCAGTATAGTAATGCGGTGATCGTGTGCGCCAAGACCGGCGGATACTACATCTTCGCCTAAATCACAATAGTGCGATTGGTGACATTCGTCGGCACCCACAACTTCGTCTGCATACTTTTCAAAATACTCCAAATTGTTTGTAATTTCTCCAATCTCTACTTCGACTTGTTTCTTGTAAACCCTTGTGGTGAGCTCGCATTCTCCGCCACTACAATACCCACTATGATCCGACACCTCTTCCTTGAAAAGAATCTCGATACGAACGCTCATTTGCTTCTTGATAAATGCTGATTGTCATAAAACAAAATCAAATGTTTCAATTTTTTATATGTATGTCCCATTTTAATTCTTCAATCATTCTAAACACAGCAAGGTAAATTAAACACAACAAGGCAATTTGTCAATGTCCATACATTTGAACGCCGTATTCTTATCAGAAGAAGACTTAAACTGTTTAAAAAATGGGTATTTTAGTTGTGCTTGCGGGGTGTGTTCGTGCACGGTTCTCGCCGCCATCTTATATAATTTGAAATTAGGATAGCGTTCGTCCCCGTTTCTCTTATACAATACATTCTTACCCCTATCATCTAAACACCAGCGATGTATTGTTTTTTGCAGTTCATCATACTTGGAATAGTCTTCATCGTCGGGAATGATAAAATCATAGATGGAACATCCCAAACGACACAAATCAAAACTGTAATTGGGTTCAAGTACTGGTTTGGTATTGTCAAAAAATGGTTCGCAGTTATATTGTGTGGCGGCATCTCCACCTGGCGCAAAACTGTCACTGCATATGGTATTTCCGTTGAACTTGTAAATACTGCGCCCAAAGTCTATTAATTTAAATATTCTGCCATAAGTTGGCACCTTGTATGTGATGTTCTCGTACTTGTAATATAAATACGGTTCGTCAGTTTCAATATACATAATATTGTTTGTGTGCAAATCATTGTGTGTGAAATGAAACATCTTTTGATAAGCAATTAATGTCATTATAACTTGAAACAATGCAGCGGCGGCCTTGTTCTCGTCTAGTTTGCGTTTTATAAGTAAATCGTCAATCGTTCCAATGCACTTCTCTAAACATATTAGTTGCACAGGGAAGTTATTGATGTAACCATGCTGCACGTCGTCTGACATACTTTCGTGATCACAATCATTGTCATTACTATCGCTGTCACCACATTCACTATCGTCTTCCTCTGTTTCCCAATCTTCATCATCATTACTATCGTCACAATCTCCGTCGCTGTCAGAACTATCATTATAGTCGCTGTTGTCCGAACTAGAAGAGCTATTGCTGGATGATTTATTAGACGTTTCTGTTTTGCCGTGGTTCTCATATACAGTTTCGGTTTCCCCCAAATCGGCGGTGGGTTCGTCCACAGTTATGATATCCGTCAATGAAATAGCGCTAATATTATGAGTGTTTGCACTGGATATTCGCAACTTGATCCGATTGGCACGTGAACTATCCGCATAATACGAGATAGCATCGTGGTTGCATATGGTAAATAGTTTGTTTACATTTTCATTGAAGAATGGCGAGGTATTCAGATATTCAATGTCGTCCGCCACATTCATTTTATATTTATCCTGCACTCCGAGGAAACTACCGTAAAAGTCTATGCCATTCACAAAACCATATTCGTGTAGTGTTTTGCTTGTAAGATAAGAGAAAAAACAATCAGTGTATGCTGCATTATTCTTATCATATATTTTGGGAAACCCACTAGCATTAAATTGCGGCAACTGGCGCACAAGATCTCCTTCGGCAGCATATTTTCCAATCATATATCGAATGGGATCAAGCAGTGGCGAATATTTAATAAAGACGTTTTTTTGGTGCATAGTGTCATCAAGACAGTCCTTCACGGTAACTGGGTTTATAAAATGATATTTATGGTTTAATTGGATAGAATTGTAATTTGTTTCAGTTAACGGTAGAAACCTGTCATACATTGGATTATATGATTGGAAACTTTTAATCCGGAAAGGATTATAATCATATGTAATGTCATCGGGACTACTATGATAAGATTGTTCTAAACTATCCATATCTAAGTTATTGTGATTACATAACTGAATGGAAAATATGGGTAAAGATGACATTTATAACTAAATAGTATATTGGTTTTATATATTAAAAAACACATATCTAAACTCATTACATTTAGTGTGGTCTAGCTGCGTTTAGGCATAAGCAAGAATTTATCAATAGTATCTATACACCGAATGACACTAGAATTAAAAAGATTTAATATGCGTGATATTACATTTAAGCCCGACGAGAACAAAGGTCCAGTAATCGTTATGATTGGGCGACGTGATACAGGTAATTCATTTTTAGTAAGAGATTTATTATTTTATCATCAAGATATACCAATAGGAACCGTCATATCAGGAACAGAAGCCGGAAACGGTTTCTATGCAGCCCACGTCCCCAAGTTGTTTATCCACGAAGAATATAATACAGTTTTAATTGAGAACGTGCTGCGACGTCAAAAAACGGTGCTAAAACAAGTGAATAAGGAGATTGAACAGTATCGCAAGACGACGATTGACCCACGTGCATTTGTTATATTAGATGATTGCTTATATGACCAATCGTGGACACGTGATAAAATGATGCGTTTATTATTTATGAATGGTCGTCACTGGAAGATTATGTTGATTATTACAATGCAATATCCATTGGGCATTCCTCCCAATCTGAGAACAAATATTGATTATGTATTTATATTAAGAGAACCTTATCTTACAAACAGAAAGCGTATTTGGGAGAACTATGCGAGTATGTTTCCGACATTAGAAGCATTTTGTGGCGTAATGGACCAGACAACGGAGAACTTTGAATGTTTGGTCATTAATAACAATGCCAAATCTAACAAATTAAATGACCAGATTTTTTGGTACAAAGCAGAGAAACATCCTGATTTTAGACTGGGGTCAAAGGAGTTCTGGGATATATCAAAGGGTATGGGGTCGGATGATGAAGACGAGGCGTATGATCCCAGCAAGGGTAAGAAACGTACGGGGCCAGCGATTAACGTAAAAAAGAATAAATGGTAAATGAACTATTGCATAATAATGAACGAACGAACTATTTATGGGTCATACATATCCTCGTTTTCTTCTTCTAAATCCGATTCAAAATCAAAGGATTCATTGTCTATTGGCAATGCGAACTGCTCGTGTCTTTGTGTGACCTCACTATATACATTTCTAGCAAGTAGATTAAATTCATCGTCACTGTTTTGTTCGGCATCGTCATTTTCTTCTTCGGTTTGGTCTATGTCGGACGGTGTCAGTTCAGCTGCGTTTTCTTCTGCTGCTAATTGAGTATCTTCATCGAATTCTGCTTCTTCCTCATCATCTTCATCCTCGTTGATAAAATGTATATGCGAATTTTGTGTTTGGTAATCGTCATTTTCTGAGCGGAGTGTAGCGTGTGAACTTAGGAAAGATCCAGCATCGTCACGTGACCTTTTAAATTCAATATGGTCAGAATTAAACGTAGCCTCCCCGACCACTCGTTTATTCTTTAATTTATATAAACGTCGTCCGAATTGGGGATTGTGCATATGAAATATATGCAACTTGTGCAGTAATAAGCATTTGGAACGATGTCTAACACTACTGTCAACGGAATAATTCATTTCTAAGTATAATCGCAAATAGGGTTTGAATATACGAACCAACTCATCTTCTGGAAAATCATCATCAATCTTAATATGTGTATTAAACGATAGAGCATTGTAGATATAATCAACCAGCGTTTCTTGGTCTTCATTCTCAGTGAACCGATGAATGTATTTTTCTCGTATCAAGACTTGATTGTTTCGTTTGAATTTGGAAAGATTGAAGTTGCTGAGAAAGAATTGATACAAGACATCGGGTGTTCGTATTAGCCGATCTTTAATTTGGAAATAAATATTATATAGATCTGATTTTGAAAATGGCAGTTTGTTATAGGGATTTTTTACGGGTATCGGCTCGGAGATAAAGTAGGGCGAGTTGCACAATGATGTTTCTATAATTTTATTCAGATCAGTGATGGTAAACAAGTACCGATAATTATTTTGTAATAGGACAATGACATTGCGTTCAGTGATTTGTATTTCATTTAAATATAAATCGGTTTTCATTATTATCGGGGCACGCTTTACCTTAAATATACGTGCAAATTTGCGCAATGCAGCGTAATGCCGTTGACTGCGAATATGCAAATCAGATATGTATTTTTTTACATCATCAGATATAAAAGCCAGACCGGTTGCCATTATAAAATGTTCAAATTTAGTTAATATTCCTGTCGGGGGTAGATTGTTTGCTGTCTTTATGTGAAATATCATATTGTGCACCAGATTACTACTAGAATGGGAACCGAACCGCTTAATCACATTGTCGATGTCTATTTTCATATAATCTGCCCGATTATTAATGCTTAAATTAGTCATATCAAAATTATATTGTTCATCGCTTAGCGAATGAAGTTTGTGGACGATGTATGAATAGGTGTTCATTTTGTTTGATTGTTGATGCAAATGTAAGATACAAACCGTAATCAATTTTCTAACTGGAATGTCGTGTAAAATGTTGTAAACCTTTCTATTTTACAAAATTTTTAATGGGTGTCACAATCGATTTCTTCCAGTGCTTTATTGCAACAAATTGCAATGTCGCTCATAAAAATGCATAATTTGGACAATGATACACAGCAACACTCAATTCCATTTAATGAGATACACCAAGAATATGCACAGCATTTAGCGGCAACGTGAACGTTTTCTTTTTTTGTTACACAGCAGGTTTTAACCGGAACTTCATCACGAACCATGGGCGTAATCTCTTCTGGTTTAGTGGGTTCCACAACCGGTTCTTTGACCGGTTCCTTTAAAGGTTCTTTGAGTTCTTCTTTGTCGGACATGTATATATTTTCTAAATATATTTATTGGTAACTACTCTAATAATTGCCTATGATTTCACGTAAGTTGTAAATACGTATGATATAACGTATTTACAATATACACCTTTGAAGATTTAAGTTCGCACAAAATACGAATTAAATATTTCAAAGTTTAGTCTTTACTGACTTGTAGTATATTTTGTTTATAGCAATTCGGTAAAACTGCTTGATTACTTTTGATTT
>JACCDJ011541372.1_pt1 | contig 10322 bp, 10 predicted proteins | sample 7444481 | NCBI WGS metagenome assembly JACCDJ01 (sample SAMN15323435, study PRJNA562643) | freshwater metagenome | isolation source: river surface water | place: USA:Blue River Watershed | collected 2017-08-15 | reverse complement strand
TCAGTTTGATCTCATCCAGTCCATCGAGAAAGTCATGCTTGGCCCCGAACGCAAGAGTCATCTTTTATCAAAGAAAGAAAAGGAACTCACCGCATATCATGAAGCCGGCCATGCGCTCCTAGCATCGGTTCTCGAACATGCCGATCCGGTACACAAGGTGTCGATCATCTCCCGCGGTCGCGCTGCCGGATATACCCTGAAGCTTCCACTCAATGACAATAAGCTTCAGTCAAAAAACGAATTCCTTGACGATATCGTCGTATCGCTCGGAGGATACGTTGTTGAAAAGCACATATTCAATGACCTGACGACAGGATCATCAAATGACTTGCAGGTTTCATCCGCTCTCGCTCGCGATATGGTTACGAAATACGGCATGTCTGATGAGATCGGACCGATCGCCCTCGAATTGCATTCAAGCCGATCTATTACAGGGCAGGCGATGGAACAGAGAGAATATTCCGAGACCGTGAGCACGAAGATCGATCAGCAGGTCGCGCAGATCATGACCGATTCGTACAAGCGTGCCCTTAATCTCATCACTGAAAAAAGGCCCGTTCTCGATGCGATTGCCAAGGCACTCATCGCCGCCGAGACTTTGGAACAGCCGGAATACGAGCAGATTCTCGTCGCTCATGGAATCCAGCTGAAGAAAAAGGACATTATTTCTGAAGTGGAGGCGCCTGGTCTCAAGCCTGATTCGGCATTGTCTGAATCTGGTTCGGAGACAAGCATGGCTTAGGCGACATCAGCTTCATGAAGACGCAGTTGCGAAATATCTTTCTGAAAGATTCAAGTATTCACGTGTCGCGAATCGACATATGCTTATTGCATGGAAGACATGACGCGCAAGGAATTAAAGCAAAAAGCAATTGAGATGAGAATGAGGCAGATGAGCTATGCCGAAATCAAAGAGGCTCTCGGCGTTAGCAAAAGCACGCTCCGTGATTGGCTGCGAAATTTGCCTTTGGGGGAGAGGAATATCGAGTTGATCGAAAAAAGAAAGCATCGTCAGATAGAAAGATATAGGAATTCCATGAAAGCGAAAGCGCAAAAGAAGTTGGATATTGCGTATGCGAGTGTGTCCGAAAGAATCGGCTCGTTGTCCGAGAGGGAGATAATGATTGCAGGACTGTTCCTTTATTGGGGAGAAGGTGGAAAGGCTACGAATAGCGATGTCTGTCTCTCAAATACCAATCCTCACATGATGTCATTTTTTGTACATTGGCTGAGGGTCCTTGGAGTCGGCAAAGATATGGTGAAAGTCGCCGTTATCCTGTATTCGGATATGGATATCGAGAAAGAAATGCTTTTTTGGTCCAGCACTCTTGGGTTGCCGTTATCTCAATTCTATAAGCCCAGAATTAAGAAATCGAAGATTTCATCCATTACGTATAAAAACGGATTTGGACATGGAACATGTTTGATAAGGTACGGGAATAAACAACTGTGGGATTTCATCCTAATGGGTATCAGAAGGTTGGAGGACATGCAGATTGAGGCAGCCTTCCAAATGGTATATCCAAAAAATGTGCGCGTACTAGGACTCGAACCTAGGACCAAGACCGTATAAGGATCCCGCTCTACCAACTGAGCTATACGCGCGTCGAGGGTGCATGTGTATGCCCTCGATATAGTACCCAAAAACCGCCTTTATATCAAATGCCCCTCTTGGGCATGATGTGGTATAGTCTAGCCATCATGCAAGAAAGAGCCTGGGAACATGAATACCGGAATTCCAAGCTTCTGACCAAGGCCAATGAGCCGCAGTCGGACGTGGTCCGCTTCGTAAAATACCTGCGCAAGGAGCAGAATATGGGCATTGACGGATCGTTCATGCTCGACCTCGGTTCGGGAACCGGGCGCAATTCGTATTATTTCGCGGAACTCGGAGCGCGGGTTCTCGGGATTGAAATCTCGGCCACGGCAGTCCAATCGCGAAGGAGCGAGCGGCAGCTTCGGGTCTCGACAAGGCGATTGAATATCGCAAAGCCGACATGGCAGCGCCCGTGCCATGTGCCGATTCGTCCGTGGACATCATTCTCGATATCACGTCATCGAATTCATTGGATGAAAGAAGCCGAGCCGCATATCTCAAGGAATGCTTCCGCGTCCTGCGACCAGGCGGATTTTTCTTCCTCAAGGCACTTTGCAAGGATGGCGATCAGAATGCCAAGAATCTTCTCAAGATATCTCCAGGCAAGGAATATGATACGTATTATATGAAGGAACTCGATCTGTATGAGCGGGTATTTTCGCGCGAAGATCTCGTAGCGCTGTATGGAGGGGCCGGATTCGAGATCGTCGAGCTTGAAAAAAAGACGAGCTATTCGAGTCTCAACGGCAGGAGCTATAAGCGGAATTTTTGGATTTGCTATATGCGAAAGTGAGATACATGGATGCTGTTTGATTCAGATCAAATGCCTTGTAACAGAAAGTCCATGCGTTCGGCAAACGTATTCATATGATAATGAAGAGGGAAGGGAACGAGAAGGCCATTGTTAATCACGTTGAATCCATCGGCCAGTAACGGTTTTTCGAGCAGCTTGAGAATATTCGATTTCACCAAAATGATCGGCGTGCGCGTATTGCCGATAAGAGAGCGCAGATCTTGCTTGAAGGTATCGAAATTGGCAAGAATGAGTCTGTCGGCCTCTTTGTCTGCCAATCGATTGACTGGGGTATAGATAGGGTTTACGAGCACATACCCTTCGTCAGCCAATGTTCGCAGGCCCTCATCCTTTGTGGCTGGCGCAATATGCAATACCGTTTTCATGAATGCGCGAAAAAGCACTTCGGAAACACGACCGGATGGATCATAAAAATATCCATGGCCGGCAGGCGGCGATTCCAATACGAAGACGACCTTGATTTCTTTAGGCAGATATCTATTGCGCAGGGAAATATACGTGTCTTTCACTTTATTATTTCAAATTAAAACTCTTTCTGTTTCATGATGATGTATGTCTAACGTCAAACATCATTCAAAATGAATCTCATCCTGCTCTGCTAGTTGCTTCTGCAAGAGGGGATAGGTGCGAAGCGTGATATCTTTTGCGACGATGTCTCGCGCCTCCTTCCGCGCGGCCTCGACCATTTTCAGGTTCTGAATGGCGTCCATGGCGATATCGCTGACTCCCCATTGCTTCGCGCCATAGAGCTCTCCCGTACCGCGCATTTTCATGTCCAATTCTGCGAGCTCGAATCCGTTCTTGGCACTTTCGATCGCTTTCAGCCGGTCGATTGATTTGTCGGAAGACGTGCTTGTGGCAAGGTAACAATAGGCCTGATGGTTGCCTCGGATGACGCGGCCTCGGAGCTGGTGCAGCTGGGAAAGGCCGTATCGGTCGGCATGCTCGATCAGGATGACCGTGGCATTCGGTACGTTCACTCCAACCTCGACGACGGATGTCGCGACCAGGATGTCTATCTCCTTGTCCAGAAATCTCCGCATCACTTCTTCCTTGAGTGCCGGCTTCATGCGGCTGTGCAGGATTCCGAACTTGAATTCAGGAAAGACATCCTTGTTCAGGCGCTTTGCCTCGCTGATGACGGACTTCATCTGCTTTGCATCTGGCGCGGTATCGGGCTTGCCATTCACCGTAGGCCGATAGAGGGGGATTACCGCCTCCTCATCAGGCTCGTCGATTCTCGGGCAGATGACATATGCCTGCCTGCCTAGATTGACCTGCTCCCGTATATGCTCATATGCAGCAGCCTGTTCTTCGGGCTGTATGATTTTCGTGATGATGGGCTTGCGCCCGCTTGGCATTTGCTCGATGATCGACAGGTCGAGGTCTCCATAGAGCGTGAGCGAGAGCGTACGCGGAATCGGAGTTGCCGTCATCGATAGGAAATGAGGGGTAATATCCGTCTTGCGGGCGAGCTTCTGCCTTTGGTTCGTGCCGAATCGGTGCTGCTCATCGATGATGACGAGGCCGAGATGCTTGAAGGCGACATTCTTCTGGATAAGGGCATGGGTTCCGATGACAATCGATATCTCGCCATTCTTGACCCATTTGGTGAGCTGGCTTCTCGAGATATGGGTCCAGCCATTCGGTGCCAATTTCGTTCCGGCGAGCTTGGAAGGGAACTTGCGGCATTCCTTTCCCGTAATGAGCGCCATCGATATCGGCATATGCTTGAACAATTGGATAAATGATTCAAAATGCTGCTTGGCCAGGATCTCGGTCGGTGCCATGTATGCGACCTGAAGGGTGCCATATTTCTGGTTCTTGGGGCGCTCGGTCACGACGGCATAGGTCGCGCTTGCCGCCACGGCGGTCTTGCCGGAACCTACGTCGCCTTCGAGCAAGCGCGACATCGGATATCCGCGCTTCATATCGTTCAGGATATCATCGACCGCGCCCTGCTGTCCTTCGGTCAATGGAAATCCGAGGCGGCTGATGAACGCATCGACATTTTTCTTGTCATCGATGACAAAGCTTTTTTCGCGCTCTGATTTTGCCCGTTCGATCTGCGCGCGCAGCTGGATGAAAAATATTTCCTCGAATGCGAATCGCTTGCGCGCGACCAGGGCATCGCTTTCCCTCTGAGGAGCATGAATCCAGACGAGCGCTGTATGCAAGGAAGGGAGGCTGTATCTCTTGCGAATGTCCTCGGGAAGCGGATCAACGATCTGTCCCGGCTTTGACCCGGAGGCGTCCGCAAAGCGCGGATCGGCCGCTATCTTCCTGAAGGCATGGAAAAACCACAATGATGTCAGGCCTTTGGTTTCGGCATACGTGGGCGTACAGCTTACCATCTCATGCGTCATGTCGGAGCTGGTCCCTTTGCCATCCTTGGCTGCCCCGGCGAATAGCGGCGTTCCGATATGGTTCGGAATCGAGCCGACTGATTCTATTCGCGGATTGATGAACGTGACCATGCCGTTCTTTTCGCTCGGCTTCCCGACGACTTTTACCAGGCTTCCTTCCTGGATCATCTTTGCTATGTATGGCTGCCTGATCCACATGAGCTTCACGGATCCGGAATCGTCAGTCAGCGTAGCCGTCGCAACGGGCAGTTTGCTTTTCCATGTCTTGCCCGTCTTCAGATTGTGTATCTGACCGAAGATGATCGAATCGGATATGCCGGCGGGCTTGCCAGTCGCGGCATGTGCGATCTCGGAGTCGGTCCCTGGTTCATGCGATGCCGAATCGAGTACTGTTTGAATCTGCACGGCCTCGCTGCTCTCGCTGTATTTTTTTGGAAAATAATATAAAAAATCCCTGATCGTGACGAGGTTGATCTTCCGTAGCGCCGTGCGCTGATCGGGTTTCAAGGTGAGGAATCCTGCGAGCGGCAGGGATAGGAAATCCGTACCGTATTCAGTCGCAGGCCTTCCGCGCATATCGGATGGTCGTGTATTAGAATTCTTCATGTATTTCAGCCGTGACAGGATCTACCGCTGAGGCCAGCTTCCTTGATGAATGCGCTTTTTTCGTGCCTGCAGATCGCGGCTTGTATGTTCGCTTTTGCTTTTCTCGAACTGGTGTGGCCTCGCTTATCGAATCCGTGACGGGCGCAGAAACATGAGTCGTCTCGTATGCCGGCTCATATCCGACCTCGGTCTGTCCTTCGGAAAACTTATTGCCCCTGACGAATTTTTCGTTGCTCAGGAACTCGCTTGTCTGGGCCGGATCGTCTTCCAATCGTGCCGGAGTATTGGTCTCGATCGGCGACTGATCAGGAGTTGCGGCCGCTACCGCAGGGGCCGCATGTTCGTCAGTCGCCTCATCCGCTATGGGGACTATTCGCATCCGCTCGCCATCCTTGTGGGATACGATGACGCGCACACGAGGGTAATATCTGACGGCAAGGGCGAGCGATATCACGAAAAGCGGCCATGCGACGCTCACGAATCGAAGCGATGTCAGATTGGTGAGGATTGCCAGAGAGATGAGAATGAGAAAGGTGAACGAGCATGCGAACTTGTGCCTGCGGGATATGATCCATGCGGCCATGAACAGGGATACCGCAGCTCCGATGATAAGAGTAGCCAAGTCGCCGATGATATTCGGCACGAATTGGGGATAGAATTCAATCACCGAATTCGGATAGACGAGGGCACATATCGCATATCCCACGCATGTGACGGCGAGTCCCATCTTGAGGACGAAGTTTATGGCCAGATTTCTTAACATATGCCTATTATATCTCTTTTTCTGCCATTGGACATAGCTGATGAGACAGAGATGGATCCGTCCTTTGCCAGCCTTTCGATGGCGGTTTCGAATCGGATCCGCTCTCTACCGAGCTCCTCTCTCGTCATGGGCACTTTCATTGATCTGCAGACTGCGGCAAAAAGCTCTTCTTTCTCGATGTTCGGAGCTCGGGTTTGCGTCACGGGTCTTGCCGCTGATCCTTTTGCGGCCCCACTGGCTGATTCGACGGTCGTCCCTTCGAGCAGGGCAGACAGGATGCGCGATCTCATTTCCCTGACAGATCCCTTGAAGGCGCTTTGTTTCGCATAGTGCGCGCTTCGCTTGTGAAGGGATGTCTTTTCCTTGCCCAAAGCGCCTTTCAGCCATGTGCCGTAATCATAGAGGGCATAGTAGAATTCGCGGATATCCTCAGGCTCGACCGATTGCAGGCATTGTCCGAGCAGCTCGACTATATCGGCATCGCGTATCTTCTCGGATTTGTTTTTTGAAAAAAATTCATGTATGAACACCGAACGAATATTCGTCTCGATAAAGGCGATCTTCTCTCCCGTCTGCTTGGCGAAGCAGAATGCGACCAGCGCGCCTCCGGTCGATTGGCCGATGCCGGGAAGCGCGATCAGTTCCTCGTATCGAGAAGGAAATGAAAAAGGCTTTCTGCGTGACGATGTGGGCATGGCCAGCGCATCGGCGATTTTCTTGATGAAGTATGCGCGGCGATTGTATCCGAGTCCTTTCCAGATACGGAGGATGTCGGTCATATGCGCTTCCGATACGGATCGGAGGTCCGGGAATCGGGCGAGGAATTCGGCATATTTTCCAAGCACGCGAGGCACCTGGGTCTGCTGGAGCATCAGTTCGGAAAGCAGGATCTTGTATGGATCCCTCGTCGTGCGCCAGGGCAGATCGCGCCTGTTTTCGGCGTGAAATTTCCATACTTTTTTCATGAAAGCCGATATTCGCGGCCGCATCGCTTTTGTCATGACTCTATGCGGTTGCTATGCGAACAGCATCGATACGAATGAGAGCACGATGCTAAAGAGCAGGGCAGACCAGAATCCCGATACCTGGAATCCAGGCACGATTGCTCCTGCCAGCAATATGATGACGGCATTGATGACGAAGGTGAACAGGCCGAGGGTTACGATGTTGACCGGCAAGGTGAGGATGACGATGATCGGCTTTATGAATGCATTGAGGAGTCCGAGGACGACCGCAGTTACGAGGGCAGACACTACGCCAACCCGAATGCCGGGCAGGATGAGCGCCGTCACGAATATCGCAAGTGCGGAGATGAGCCAGTTTGTCAGCATGTTTGTGTAATTTATTAGTTTTCCTGGTAGGGCACTATTATAGGCTTTTTGCAGGATAAAGGAAAACCGCCCGTTAGGGGCGGCTTTCCGAATGCCATCGATCCGAGGACGCTGGCTAGTCTTCCAGGAATTCTCCTGACTGATGGCTCCAGAGAGTGGCATAGAGGCCGGGTTTCTTGATGAGGTCTTCATGCTTGCCATCCTGCATGATCTTGCCGTTTGAGAGCACGATGATTCGATCGAGGTGCCTGATGGTCGATAGGCGATGGGCGATGACGATTGCCGTCTTGCCCTCCATCAGTTCGGCGAGGCCTTCCTGGATATATTTCTCCGATTCGGAATCCAGTGCGGATGTCGCTTCGTCGAGAAGGAGAATCGGAGCCTGTTTCAGGATCGCTCTCGCGATGGCGATTCTTTGGCGCTGGCCTCCTGAGAGCTTCACGCCGCGCTCTCCCACGAGAGTGTCGTATCCTTCCGGAAGCTTGTCGATGAATTCGTCAGCACGCGCGAGCTTGGCAGCCTTTCTGACCTGCTCTCGCGTCGCTCCGGGATTGCTGTATGCGATATTGTCGAACAGCGATCTGTGGAACAAAAGCGGCTCTTGAGGAACGTATGCGATCGAATCGCGAAGGGATTTCTGAGTGACGGCCTTGATATCCTGACCGTCGATGGTGAGTCGTCCCTCGCTCAGGTCTATGAATCGCAGGATGAGCTTGGTGATTGTCGTCTTTCCTCCTCCGCTCGGGCCTACAAGTCCTATCTTCTGGCCGCTTGCTATGTCGAGGTTGAAATCCTTGAGGAACATGTTCGGAGCTTCTTTTGGCAGCACGGCGGATTCCGCATCAGCGGTCTCGTCCTCATCTGCGTCCTCGTCTTCGTCCTTGTTGTCATGATCATCATTCACGACTTTTTTGTCCTGTGACTTTTCATATGCGAATCCTGCTCCCTCGAATCGGATCGCGGCATCGGTGACGGCGAGTTCGGATGCATTGTCCGCATCGCGGATCTTGGCCGGCTGGAGGAGCATCTGGGTGAATTCCGCCGATTCGCTGATGGATGATTCGATATTGCGGTAGACTCTGCTCACGTCCCAGAACATGCGCGTCACTTGGCTATAATAGGAGAATACGATGACGATCGTTCCGGCAGACAGGCTGAGCGCATTCGCGAAGAATACCGCCGCGATCAATCCGAATACGTTTGTCATGACATAGATTGGGGAGATCGTGACGTCGAACCTGAGGTTCTGATAGTCCGCTGCCTTTTTCCATTTTGCCAATGCATCATCCACATGCGTTCCGTAATCCCGGAGTTCCTGATCTTCCTGGGCGAATGACTTGATCGCGAGCACATTCGTAATCGAGTCTGACAGCCGTCCCGACATCTTGCTCATCGCGTCATGACGCTTTGCAACGAGCTTGGCACGACTCTTGATGATGGGAATCGCAACCATGATGACGATAGTGAGAGATATGACGAGTACCGCGGGAAGCCATATCGAATATTTCCACAGTATGACTATGGCGAATATGATGGGGAAGAGGTTGTTGAAGATGCTAAAGGAGAACGTATCGGTCAGCGATTCGAAGTGTCTGGCGAAGGAATGAGTCTTCTTGGTGAGGGTTCCGACGAAGTTATTCGAGTAGAAGTCATAATCCCTGGCAGCGAGCTCCTTGAATGCCATTTTGTGAAGGTTCGACATGGCCACGGCTTCCAGCTTTATCATGAAGTTGAGTCCGACACGCCAGAATGCCTCTCCGAGAAGCCAGATTCCGGCAAAGCCCGCGATAAGCCAGCCTACGTCACCGAGGCTTGTCCCCGTAGGATTCGAGGCGAACATGTCCACGATCTTGCCTATGATGAGGGGCGGAACGAAGAAAATGCACACCGTGCCTATGGCAGGCATGAGGAGGGTGATGATGGTCCAAAGAGGGTAGCTTTTATACTGCTCCCAATAGGCCTTAAGCACATTATTGACCGCTTGGCGGGTAATTAATTTGTCATTTTTAGCCATAAGATACATGACGTAATGGGAGACCCTATATTACTGGCGATATGAAAAGCCGCCCTGCGGGCCGGGGAGGCCAGACAGGGCGGCTTTTCTACATAGAGCGTCGGCCGAGATTGGCCGCGGATCCTTATGAAAGGTGCTTTGAAATGAGCTTTGTCATCTCAAACATGTCTACTACCTTCTTTCCTCCGAAGACCTTGAGGAGGGCAGCATCGGCGATGATGTTTCGCTTTGCCTTTGGATCCTGGAGATTCTTTGACTTGATGTATGCCCAGATCTTGGACGCTACCTCAGATCGAGCGTATGGTCCCTTGCCGATAACGGCAGCGAGATCTTCGCTGACAGTAAGTGGCTTCATAAACGCAGAATTGGCTTTTTTTGTTGGCATGAATTTGATTTTATTGGTATGCGGGAGATTATAACACAGTTTGCAAGGATATGCAGCGATTTCGGCTATTTTGCCTAGGGGAGGACTTGACAGGTGTCAAGAGAGCGTTGGCGTAGAAGTTTTAAGGTCACAATTTGTGACCTCCAAATTGAGGATTATTTCTCCTAATTCGTATTGAACCCGATCTTTTCTTTCGGTGCTTCCGGCTCATCGGGTTTGTCCATGATCTCACGCAATGCTGCAAAGACAGTGCGAAAATTGCCGTCATGCTTTCTTTCCAATTCGTCCATCTTGAGGCGGAGTTCCTCATTGGATACGAGCAGGCGTCTCATTTGGGTAAAGGCTCTCATGATCTGGATATTGACCTGTATAGCGCGATCGCTGCGGAGCACAGTTGACAGCATGGCGATTCCTTGTTCTGTAAAAGCCAAAATACCCCATCTTCT
>JACCDJ010944815.1_pt1 | contig 10324 bp, 9 predicted proteins | sample 7444481 | NCBI WGS metagenome assembly JACCDJ01 (sample SAMN15323435, study PRJNA562643) | freshwater metagenome | isolation source: river surface water | place: USA:Blue River Watershed | collected 2017-08-15 | reverse complement strand
GAACGTTGTTATCCCATGTCTTATCTGGACCCTTGTTGAAGTCATCGTTGATCTTCTTAAATGCCTTAACGAAATCATCATCTGCTTCACCTGGTGATGGAGCGTGTGATGCTGAGATTGTTCCTGCAAGAAGAGCAGATGAGACAGCTGGAGCGATACCGCGTGCACCAAGGATTGTCTTAAATGTTGTTGCATCTGAACCAACTGAGATTACGACCCACTTAGATGGCTTGTAACCAATCTTGTTTGCAGATGCGACCGCTGCTGCAAATGCTGAAGCAACTGCACCAACAACTACAACGTCGACCTTGTTGTCTCGAAGCTGTGTCATCTGTGCATCAAGGCCTGAACCCTGTGTTCCAGCGATAAATGTCGCTGCAGTCTTACGTGGTGTGAAGGTAACTCCTGCTGTTGCAAGACCTTCTACAGTGTTACGACCGAAGTCATCTGTCTGATAGACGATACCGACTGTCTTATCAGCAAAAGTCTCCTTGATGTACTTACCAAGAATCTTTGCCTCAACTACATATGTGCCGAGTCCGCCGAATGTTGTTGGGTACTTCTTTGGATCTGTGTAGAAGCCGCTGTAGCCAGAGTTCACAAAGAGATCTGGGATACCGCGACGATTGAGATCACGAATAACAGAGATGTGTGTCTGTGTTCCGATGCTTCCGACCATTGCAAAGACCTTGTCCTTGTTGATCAACGCTGAAGCTGTTGAAACTGTGAGGCCTGCCTTGTAGGCATCGTCCTTCACAACTAAATTAATTTTACGGCCGTAAACGCCACCCTTTGAGTTGACGTAATCAAAGTATGCGCGCATTGCGTCATCTACCTTGTTATAGCCTGGGCTAGCAGCACCTGTCTGAGGTAACTGCATACCTAGAACGATTTCTGTATCAGTTACACCTGGTGTAGATGCTCCTTGTGCAGGAAGCGCTGTTACAGCAAGTGATGCTGCAACAACTGCTGCTGCAGTTGCAATGAACTTACGAGGAGATTGGTGCAGAGATCTGCGATTTTTCACTACATTCACTCTTTCTCTCTTACCGGCATGTGCAAGGGAGTTCGCGAAGAGCGGCTCCATTGCCACCAGCCCAGTAGCGGGCTGGAACACGCTCACGCTAACAGAAGATGGATTTAAAGTGAACAGAATGTGCGACGACACACGATTTTCACATGGAAGTGAGGCTCAATATAACGATTATTTATGCTTATGAAGGTGGCTACCGCCCATCACCCCGGCGGGATTGATTACCACCGTTGCGATGAGAAGAAGGCTTGAGATCAGTGCCGGTAGGAAGTTCGATACCTGCTCTGAAAGGGTGAAGTTGCCGATCACGAGATCAATCCAATCAGGGAGAAAGACCACGATAACGGTGCCGATAAAGGCACCTGCAATGCTTCGAATTCCACCGAGGACGGCTGCAGTCAAGAGAGTTAATGAGAGTGATACCGGATAGACGCTCGGACCTACCAGACCACGAAGTCCATAGAGCGCGCCAGCTAGGCCAGCAAATGATGAGGCGACAATAAATGCAAAAATCTTCTGGCGAGAGAGATTCACGCCAGCAAGTGATGCTGCGCTTTGGTGATCTCTAATTGAACGCCATCTGCGTCCAGTGCCCGATAAGAGAATATTCGATGCGATAAATAGTGCGACCAGCGCAAATGGGAAGACAGAGTAAAGCTGCCACTCCTCATAAGTAATCTCGCCCAATAAATCGCTCAACCACATCGGCGGATATCCCACGTCAACTGGCAGACCTTCATCGCCCTTAAAGACTGATCCGAATCTATTCGCTAAGGTCGGAATCGCTAAAGCGAGCACCAAAGTTGTTCCCGCCAAATATGGTCCACTCAATCGCGCAGCTGCTATACCAAGTAAGAGCCCAGCAAGTCCTGCTGAAACAATCGCAGCTGGTACTGCAATCCACATTGAGATTTGGTAGTTCGTCATCAATAGCGCGGTCGAATATCCACCCACAGCCATAAGCGCGCCTTGACCAAGGGATAACTGACCAGAGATTCCGGTCAAGAGAGTGACTGAAAGGGTTCCAATAAAGTAGATCAGAACAAGGGCAAGTTGTGCCTGGTTATATGGATCGAAGATCGACTGGGCGAAGATGATTAACAACGCAAAGAATCCCGTGCGAATCAGGCTCTTCTTCATAATGGATGGGTTCTTGACCTTAGACACGTCGGGCATCCTTTCCAGCAAAGATTCCTCGCGGCTTAATGATGAGAACGAGTAGCAAGACAGCCAATATTGCAATAAAGACATCTTCTGGAGAGCTATAGAAGGTGATAAATGAAATCACCAAGCCGATGATAAATCCGCCTGTGACTGCACCTGCTGGACTATCTAGTCCTCCCACTACTGCTGCAGTAAACCCAACGATGAGAACGAGATCCAAGGTATTTGGTGAGAGATTTGAAGTAGGAGTAATCAAGAGACCGGCGAGTGAAGAAGCAGCGCCAGAGATTGCCCAACTTAAAGTGCGGGTGTGATTGGTACGAATTCCACTTAACTTTGCAACCTCTTGATTAAGAGCGGTGGCGCGCATTGCCAGCCCCATTCCTGTCTTTGTAAAGAAGAGAGTGGTGGCAAGAAGTGTGAAGAGAACGATTGAAATAACGAAGAGATCAAATGAGGTGAAGGGAGCGACATTTCCAGCGATAGTAAATCCTTCTTGCGCTGCTGGTGCCGGGAAACCACGTTCCTCTGCTGCCCAAATGATTCCCGCCAAAGCCTGCAATACTCCAAGAATTCCAAGAGAGGCAATCACTGGAACTGCAGCCCTCATTGAATCACTACTTAAGAGCTCAGATTTTTTCTTATTGGAAAGCGGGCGCATGACAGCGATATCGAGGAAAGCTCCCATGGCAGCGCCAGCTAAGAGCGCAACAAAGAATCCAACCCAGTAAGAGTTGCCATTGGTAATCAGCGTGGATGCAATGTAGGTACTAAACATCGCCTGCCCCATTTGAGCGAAGTTAACGATGCCAGCACCGCGCCAGACAATCACTAGACCGAGAGCGACGAGTGCATAAATTGCTCCGCGAGATGCGCCAGAGAAGAGAGCTGCTAAGAAAGTATCCATTAGTACCCCAAATAGGCTGCTCGTAGGGATGCATCAGCTTTGAGCTCTGATGCTGGGCGGTCTGCAACAACTTTGCCAAGGGCTAAGAGCACGCCATGGTCTGCAACTCCGAGTGCGGTGTTTGCATTCTGTTCGACTAAGAGAACAGTCAAACCGGTTGTGCGACAGAGTTGATTTACCGAATCAATAATCTGTTCCACAACTAATGGCGCAAGACCGAGTGATGGTTCATCAAGAAGAAGTAACTTCGGACGAGAGACAAGTGCGCGGCTAATAGCCAACATCTGTCGTTCACCACCTGAGAGAGTTCCAGCTAATTGACTGCGGCGCTCGTGCAGGCGAGGAAAGAGTTGATACATCTCATCCATCGCAGCCGCGACATCACTCTTAAATTTTCTACGTCGAAAGAGTGAGCCCATCTCGATATTTTCTGCAACGGTGAGCTCTGAAATAACAGAGTGACCTTCTGGAACGTGGGCAATACCTCGACGGACAATCTCCTCTGGACGAAGATCAAGAATTGACTCTCCATTCCACGTGATAGAACCAGAGGTAGGACGCTCAAGGCCTGAGATAGTACGAAGGAGCGTGCTCTTACCTGCGCCATTTGCGCCAATAACTGTGGTGATCTTCGATTCTGTGGCGCTAAGGGAGACGCCATCAAGGGCAACAACAGAACCGAACTTTGTTACGAGGTTCTCAACTTTAAGCATCAGCTGCTCCTAACGCCTGTGAGCCATCTTGGGTCGATGTTCCAAGATAGGCAGCCAATACAGCTGGATCGCGCTTTACTTGATCAAAAGAACCTGATGCGATGACTTTGCCAAAATTAAGCACATAGACCTGATCTGAAATATCACCGATGAAATCAACATGGTGCTCAACAATCACAATCGAACACTTTCGCTTGAGCTGCTTGAGAAGCGCTGCAAATTTATCAATATCATCTTGACCCAAACCTGCCGCTGGCTCATCGAGTAAGAGGATCTTTGGTTCGCTCACCAGAGCACGCGCGATTGAAACTCTCTTAGTCTCTGGATAGGTAAGTTCGCCTGGCATCTTCGCTGCAAGATCGAGAGCTCCAGCCCAAGCAAGTGCGTTGATTGCCTTATCGCGAAGAGCGCGCTCTGACTTCGATGAAAGTCCCAGTGCATCCTTAAGGAAATGTGAATCGCTCTGGGAATCCGCACCCATCATGACATTTTCAATCACTGACAATCCACTAAATAGTCCGACGCCTTGCAGTGTGCGACTTATCTTGTAATCAACGAGTTGATGACTTGCCGGCCAAGGGCGATCGTCTCCGACTAGGGAAATCTTTCCGGAGGCAGGTGTGACCAATCCAGAGATGGCATTGAAGATTGTTGTCTTGCCAGCACCGTTTGGACCGATAAGACCTACGATTGAATTTTCTGCAACATCGAGAAAGACATCATCGAGTGCGGTGAGGCCACCGAACTTCACCGTCAGATTGGAGATGGAGAGAACTGAGTTCGACACTGTTCGAAAATCTCCTTTGATTCTCAGATGGGCATTTCTTAGTAGACGTGAGCGGAGTAGATTCTAGGCACAGGCGGACCAATTCGGGTCACAATCTCGTAATTAATGCTTCCGCTAGCCGCTCCCCAATCATCTGCGGTGAATTCTCCATGTGAACCATTCCCAAAAACCACGACCCAATCCCCTGACTTCGCCTTGGATTCGGGGCCGAGATCGACGACAAATTGGTCCATGGAGACTCGACCGATAATCGGCGCCCGCTGACCATTGATCCAGACCCCAGCGCCCCGAGCAATCCGCGGAATGCCATCGGCATATCCCATCGTCACAACGCCCAACTTGGTATCTCGCGTCGTTGATTCGGATGCACCATACCCGACTGGAGTATGTGCTGGAACATCTTTCACAAGATAGAGAGCTGCGCGTAATTGCATCGCAGGGCGAAGACCAAAATCTTTAGAACTTCCCATGGCAACATCAGGGGTCAATCCATAGATTGCAATTCCAGTTCGCACCATATCGAAAGCTGCCGCTGGATTGGTCAAGGTGGCTGCAGAGTTTGCGAGATGGCGTTTAATGGTGGCCACACCTAGAGTCTCAAGCTTCTCTGCCATTTCAGTAAATCGGGCAACTTGTTCTAAATTTTGATTCTCGTGTGGTTCATCAGCTCGTGCAAAGTGGGAGAAGATACCAACGATTTCAAGGCCTTCAATATCTGCCGCGCTAATCTCGTTCCATTCAGATAGAAATCCGCCGCGAGTCATTCCAGTATCTAGTTCGAGATGGACTCGAGCCCTCTTCTCTCCTGATGCTGCTTGAATTTCGTGGAGCGCTTTGATCGAGGCGGCAGCGAGATCAATGTTATGTTCAATCGCGCTCTTGAAATCTGAACCTGGTTGAACCAACCAAGCAAGAATTGGTTCGGTTATTCCAGCCTCGCGAAGAGTAATCGCCTCTTCAAGAAGTGCTACACCCAGCATCGATGCGCCAGCTTTGAGCGCACTCTTTGCAACAGGGACAAGTCCATGTCCATAGGCATCGGCTTTAACAACAGCAAGTATCTCTCCGCCCACACGTTCTTTAAGGAGCGCAACATTGTGGCTGATGGCACTTAAATCAACGATGGCTTCTGCTCTCATCTCTCAATCACCACCATAGCTGAGGCGATACCTGCATCGTGAGAGAGTGTGAGATGCACCGATGCGCCATCGACAAGATCTGCGATTTCACCTCGAAAGAGAAAGGCAGGCCTGCCATTTGGATGGTTGATGACTTCAGCTTCATGCCAGGAGAGTCCGCGGTGTGGACTTAAAGCTTTATAGAGCGCTTCCTTTGCTGCAAAGCGAGCAGCGAGTGAACTCTCATTCACAGTGCGCTCTGATTCAGTAAACAACTTTTCGCGCAGTCCTGGAGTGCGAAGTAAAGACTCGTGGAATCTCTTGATGTCTACGACATCGATACCGATTCCATCAATCATGAGGAGAGTCTAGTTCAATGGCAAAGCCGTGTGAACCCGAGAAGCTAGTGGAGTTGGCTATCAGATGGGAAGTAGCGGTCAATCGCAATAATGAGAACGAGCAGCGCTCCCCCAAGTAAAAGCCCACCAAATAAGTCAGAGAACCAGTGGGTATTTCGTAGAAGTGAAACGGTACACACTGTCAGTGAGAGCGTTGCAACACCAGCACTAGCAAGTCGTCCCCGATATCTATCAACGTGCGCGTAGCGATAAATCAGATAGGCAACGACGCCCCAAATAAAAATGGCATTGGAGGCATGTCCACTTGGATATGACATTCCACCGGCATGTAGGAGATCAATGCCGATTCTCGGTTTTGTGCGCCCCAACCCATACTTAAATGCCCCAACCACAACGTTGAGTGAGATAAAGGCAAGTAAACCTAAATTGATCGGTCGCCAAGTTTTAAATCGTCGCGAAATATAGACAGCAACAATTAATAGCGCGATTCCAGAAACGCTGCGCAGACCAAGATCATCGAGGCGACGAATTATGAAGGCAGATATGCCTCGAAAACGTGGGTGATCCGCTTCGCTAAACCATCGATCAATCTCAATAAAGGGGCCATTGATGAGAACTTGATGAGTCACAAGAAGAAAGCCTGTAAAGAGCGAAGCGCTCCATTTGAGCGCCCTACGCATCTGACGGTGGCGGGTATCCAACATATTTATTCGACTGTGACAGATTTAGCGAGATTACGTGGTTGATCAACATCGGTGCCTCGTGCGACAGCGATTTCATAGGCGAAAACCTGAAGTGGAACAGTTGCGAGCACTGGCTGGAAGAGCGGGGACGATGCAGGAATACGAATGATGTGTTCAGCGCCGATGACCTCAGCCCCCTCTTCTGCAATCACAATCACTCGTGCTCCACGAGCTTTCACTTCTTGAATATTGCTCAGCATCTTCTCATCAAGTTGATGTTCATCCTTAGCAGGCAGGATGGCAATGACAGCTGTGCCCTCTTCAATGAGCGCAATTGGTCCATGTTTGAGTTCTCCGCCAGCAAAGCCTTCCGCGTGAATGTAAGCAAGCTCCTTTAACTTCAGTGCGCCTTCAAGCGCCACTGGGTATTCAATTCCACGACCTAAGAAGAGCACCGTATTGTTCTTTACAAATTTACGAGTGAGTTCGCGCAGAGGTTCGATGGTTTCAAGAATTTGTTCTACCTGGCCCGGAAGTTTGAGCATCTCGTTGTAGAGAGAGTGAACTTGCTGATCAGTAAGCGCGCCACGAACTTGAGCAAGTTTTAATCCAATTAGGTAGACAGCAACAATTTGAGTGAGGAATGCCTTTGTAGATGCCACTGCAATCTCAGGACCTGCATGGGTATAGAGCACTGCATCAGATTCACGGGGAATCGTTGATGAGTTGGTGTTGCAGACTGCAAGGACTCGAGCGCCATTGGCCTTTGCATGACGAACCGCCATTAAGAGATCCATGGTCTCGCCAGACTGCGAGATTGCAATCACCAAAGAGTTCTTATCAACAATGGGGTCGCGATAACGGTATTCAGAGGCGATTTCAACATCAACAGGTATCTTCGCCCACTTCTCGATGGCATATTTTGCAACCATACCTGCGTGATACGCAGTACCGCAGGCAATAACAGAGATGCGCTTGATATCTCGAATCTCAGCATCGCTCATATGGAGTTCATCTAATTGAATTTGATTGTTATCTGAAAGGCGCCCAATCAAAGTATCTGCAATTGCCTTCGGCTGATCGAAAATTTCTTTCAACATAAAGTGGGCATATCCACCCTTTTGCGCAGCAGCAGCATCCCAGGTAATTTCATATTCACGAAGAGGTAAAGAGTTGCCGTCAAGGTCGCAGATTGCAATCCCTTCAGGTGAGATGGTGACAACCTCATCCTGTCCGAGTTCAACGGCGCGCTTGGTGTAATCGATAAATGCAGCCACATCAGATGCCAAGAAGTTCTCTCCATCACCAAGGCCTGCAACAAGTGGAGAGTTGCGGCGCACTCCCACAATTGTCTGCGGCGCATCAGCGTGGATAGCTAACAAGGTAAATGATCCACGGAGGCGCTTTACTGCAGCGCGCATGGCGGCTGTGAGGTCGCCATTATTTTCTTTTCGAAGTTCTGATAAGAGATGGGCTACCGATTCAGTGTCAGTCTCGGATTCAAATCGATGTCCACGGCTTTCGAGCTCTGCCTTAAGTTCGGAGTAGTTCTCGATGATTCCATTATGGATAACAGCGAGTTTGCCCTCGTTATCGAGATGGGGATGGGCGTTGCGATCAGTTGGGCCGCCATGTGTTGCCCAACGAGTATGGCCAATCCCTGAGTGCACAGTTGGCAGATTTGCTGGAAGTGCTCCCTCAAGATTTGCGAGTTTGCCGGCGCGCTTTTCTACAAAGAGTGATGTGCCAGTTCCAAGAGCGATACCGGCTGAGTCATATCCTCGGTATTCAAGGCGGCGAAGTCCCTCAACAATCGGGGTAAATGCAGATTGCGGTCCGGTGTAACCCACGATTCCGCACACGAATTAGTTCCCCAGTTCTGCCTTAACAACTGCCGCAAGTGAAGTTGCTATCTCTTGTGCAAGGTTATCACTTGAGGCTTCGACCATCACGCGAATCAGAGCCTCGGTTCCTGATGCTCGTAACAAGATGCGCCCCTCATCACCGAGTTGCTTCTCAGCCGCTGCTACCGCATCTGCAATTGCCTTCGATTGAGGCAACTTATCCTTGGCAACCCCAGAGACATTGATCAGAATTTGAGGGAAACGCTGCATTGAAGCTGCGAGCTCTGCCAGAGATTTTCCAGAGCGAACAACTTCTTGCGCGAGTGCGAGCGCGGTGAGGATTCCATCACCAGTTCCAGCATGTTCACGGATAATCAAGTGACCCGACTGTTCGCCACCGAGTGAGAAATCACCGGCAATCATCTGCTCCAGCACATAGCGATCACCAACAGCAGTTGTCAGCACTGTGATTCCTGCGCTCTTCATTGCGTGGAAGAAACCCAGGTTGCTCATTACTGTTGCAACAATGGTGTCATCCTTAAGTTTGCCGCGAGCCTTATAGCCGCGAGCCAAAATCGTCATGATCTGATCACCATCAATTACTGCACCGGTGCCATCAACTGCCAGGCATCGATCTGAATCGCCATCATGGGCAATACCGAAATCAGCACCTTCACGAACTACCGCGGCTTGTAAATCTTCGAGATGGGTAGAGCCACAACCTTCGTTGATATTCCAACCATCAGGGCTGTGATGAATAGCAACAACGGTGGCGCCTGCCTTTTCATAAACAAGTGGTGCAACACGTGAGGCTGCACCATTGGCGCAATCCACCACAATCTTTAAGCCCTTAAGTGGCGTCGATACTGATGACAAGAGGTGATCGATGTAGGCAGCAGCGGCTCTCTCATCGTTGACGATACGGCCAACTGCGCGACCGGTTGGTCGCTCCCATGGCTCACCCATGCGCTTTTCGATTGCCGCTTCGATCGCATCATCGAGCTTGCCACCACCGCGTGCAAATAACTTGATTCCGTTATCTGGCATTGGGTTATGGGAAGCCGAGATCATCACGCCAAGATCTGCGCCAGTTGCTGCCACTAAGTGTGCAACGGCTGGGGTAGGCAATACGCCGACGCGATAGACATCCACGCCAGCAGAGGCCAAACCTGCGATGACTGCTGCTTCTAGGAATTCACCTGATGCACGCGAATCTTGCCCGACGATTGCACGAGGGCGCTTGCCCGCATTAGATGAACTTTCAACAAGAATGTGAGCTGCTGCAACAGCTGCTGATAACGCTGTCTCTGCTGTAAGAACTGAACCGTTCGCTAAACCACGAATCCCGTCTGTTCCAAAGAGAGCCATAAAAACTCCTTTGCAACAAACGGGATTGGTGAGTAAAAAGATTTAGCGCTTTGAGTACTGTGAACGCTTACGTGCCTTCTTAAGACCGTACTTCTTGCGCTCGATAACACGTGCATCACGTGAAAGGAATCCAGCCTTCTTCAGCGCAGGACGGTTTGCTTCACGATCGATCTCGTTGAGTGAACGAGCAACACCGAGGCGAAGTGCGCCAGCCTGACCTGAAACTCCACCACCGTTGATGCGAGCAAATACATCGTATGTACCCTCTGCGCCAACTGTGCGGAATGGCTCTGATACGAGCTGCTGGTGAACCTTATTTGGGAAGTAGTTCTCAAGAGTCTTGCCGTT
>JACCDJ011456105.1_pt1 | contig 10325 bp, 24 predicted proteins | sample 7444481 | NCBI WGS metagenome assembly JACCDJ01 (sample SAMN15323435, study PRJNA562643) | freshwater metagenome | isolation source: river surface water | place: USA:Blue River Watershed | collected 2017-08-15 | reverse complement strand
CGCACTACTTCCCCGCTGAGATTGTGCGCGAGGAGTACGCGGTTCAGGCTCCGAAGGCGGAAGCGCTGGCGGTCCGCTTGCGGGATCTCAAGACAATGCGCATGGTGAGGCGACAATGACGAAGGCAATGACGGCCATGCTGGCCAAGGCGATCAAAGAGGGCTTCGTGGTGGCAGTCGTGCGCGAGAAGCGCCTCGTGGCGATCAAACTGGACGCCGAAGGGTTGCTCTACGAGGCGCACGCCGGGACGTTCAAGCCGACCGACAAGGCGTACGCGGTCGCCGGCCTGACCCCGCCGCGCGTCTGCCACCTTGCCGGGGAGACCGGGACGCTGTGCGGGCAGACGCCTGCGCCGACGGCGTGGGAGCCCACCGATTCATGGAACCATGACAGCATGCGCGACTTCGGCATGGAGCCCTGCCCGGCGTGCATGGCGTAAGAGCGAGGCTTGCGCGTAGTCCAAGCGTGCGCACAGTGAGAAGACAATGAACATCCAGCACACAGCCTATCTCGTGGCCCATCTGTACACCGACCCGACGGGGCGCATGCACCCGCAGGTACACGCCGTTCGCATCTACAGTGAGGGCGCCACAAGCCTCTCCTACGTGGCGAAGGACACCGCGATGGCGGACGTCTACCACGTGGGCGGCGACGACTACCAAAGCGCCGCGGACTACCTGCGCTTCTGCGTCCAGACGCTTGCGCCCCTCGCGTGGTGCCGGCCGCTCATGGAGGCACGCGACCGCAGGGAGATCCAGCGGGTGACGTTCGGCCTCCCGTCCGCCGAGGAAGCCATCGCGGCGCATGCCGTGGTTCAGAAGTTCCTCGCGACGTCGCCGGAGCACGCCGCCAAGGTGCTCGCGCGTGGGACGTACATGGACGCCGACCGCTTCGACATGCTGCGCGACGCGTTCGCTGATGCCAAGATCGGCGCTGCGGTCCTGTGGAACGCGAAGAGCGTCCGTCGCTGGCACAGTGGGTGGGATCGGATGTGGGGCGAGATCGCCAAAGCGTACGGCGATGCGGCCTGCGTCCACGACGGCGAAGCGTGGCAGTACATGGGCACCTTCTCCGAGGGGGACGAGCCCGCCGTTCACGAGTTCCGGCATCGGTCTCTCCCGCCTTCCGGCGGCCGCATGCTGCACCACGTGCAAGCCGATGCGAGCGACTGGGAGAACGCCCGCGAGCCGACGGCGGATGACCTGTGGGTGTCCGCGTGACCCGCCCCCTCTGCGACTGTTCCCACTGCCAAATCGACCGCGAGCGCGGACGGCGTCAGTACGTCGCGAAGTGGCCCGACGGCGACGACTACTACGGCGCGAACTTCGAGTGGATGAAGGCTCCCCGTGCCCTCGCCATGGTGTTCGGGGTGAGGCACGCCGCAAGGCTGACGGGGCGGCTCAAGGTGCTCCTCGTGCCAGGGCAGTACAAGGGCAGGATGACGCTGGCGAAGTGCCGCGCGACTTGGTTCTGGCCGCCGAGGATCTGACGTGGAGCCCGACCGCGACGCCTTCGGCCCGCACGTGTGCGGCCGATATTTCGGCTACGGCAGCGACCGTTGCATGCTATCGCCGGGCCACCGCGGCGCCTGCTGCAAGCGCTCCCGCGAGCGCGTGACGATGCGCCTGCTCGGCGGAACCCCGCCCGAGGGCACCGTCATGGAGGACGGCGAGTGGAGCGCTACTGTTCCGCGGGCCACCCTTCAGGATCTCGTGGAAGACACGGGCGCGACGCTCCTAGCGGTTCTCCCGCCACCAATACCAGACGCCCACTAGGAACAGGACGAAGCACACGACCGGGACGGCGACGTTGGCGATCATGGCCTTCACTCCGGCACCAACACGCCGATGTGGTGCGGGTCCGGCGTGCCCCAGTTGATGCCGAGCCCCATGCCCGAGTCGACCGCGATCGGGTAGAGTTCCACAAGGCTCCCCTTCTCGCCCCGCGGCGCTCCCTGCGTCCCGCGCACGTTCCACCGCGCGTTGAGATCGATATCCGTCCCCCACGCGTGGTTTGAGAGCGGCATGTCCGCTTGCCGCTGGTGCGGCAGCGCTCGGATGAGCCGCGGATTCCAACACCCGTCGAACGTCAGGATCAGGTGCTTCTTGCCGGCCTTCTCGACGTTGGCGAAGAACCGCAGGATCGTCGGGGCTGCCTTCCGGTGGCAGAACACACGGCCGCCGGGCGCTCCGGTGACCCCGACGAGTTGCGGGATCGTGATGGTGGTGAAGTTGTCGGCGACCCACGTGCCGAGGATCTTGATCGCCCCCGGTTCGTTCGGCCGCGGGGCGTGGACCCATTCGAACGAACCGAACAACCGGATCCGCTCGGCATCGGACAGGGGCGTGGGGGCTCCCGCGATGTCGAAGTCGGGGGCGTAGATGTCCCCGGGCTCGGTGTCCTCGTCCTCCGGCAGAACCCACCCGAGCGCCTTGCGCGTCTGCGGGCCGACCACGCCGTCCACGTCCAAGCCACGCTCGGATTGCAGCTCGATCACCGCCGCTTCCGTGGCGTTTCCGAAGAGCGAATCGCGGGCCACTACGAAGCCGGCCGCAGAGAGACGCCGTTGAATTTCGGCGACGAGCGGCCCGCGATGACCGCGGCGAAGCGTAGTTGTGGTGGGGATGGAGAATGCGGGGGAGGGGGGAGTGATGGGCTTTGCTGCGGCGCCCTGGACTCCAGCGGACTGAGCCGCGGTTCCGACCGTTGCGGGGGTTGTTTGACCGGTCCCCGCGCTGCCGGCGTTGTGCGCTACATGGCTGCCTCCGTTGTGGACGTTGCCGTCATTGGTAGCAGCACCATGCGGCGTCGACTGCCCCAGCGCAAGGGGGTACCGCACGACCGTCAACGGCCACTCGGCAGAAAGCCACGATGCGCGCACTGGGTCTCTCAGGATCTCCGACACGCGAGCGGGTACGCCGTTCACAACGCAGGCGTCGCGAATCGCCCTGGTGCCATGCGAGGTGTCCGCGTAAGCCGCCTCGTGGCCACCATGCGCCACCACCTCGATCCGCTTGCCGTTCGGCCACCGGGCGCCGAAGATCCACACACGGCCGGCCCTGCCTGCCATGCCCTTGACGATCACGACGTCCTTCCGATGCCCCGCGACGAGCCCCGAGATGCCGGCCATGCGCCGCTGCGTCTCTTCCTCGCACCAGGCGATCCACTCGGCGGAAAGCTGTTTGTTGCCCTCCGGCGGGCGCGTGGGCATCGCGACGATGGTCGCCGCGGCTTCGATCGCTTCAACGATCTTCGGGGTCGGCAGAAGGGCGTCCAAGGCGTCGCAAGCGGCCTGAGCGACCGGGGCAGCCATCGGGACGCGTTCGCCCTGGATCTTCAGGTAGTCCGCCGAAACGGACAGGGTCACCGGGCCACACTGGACGTCGACCCACTGCGGGACGTCCAAGTTGCCGGTTTGGATGGCGCCGAGAATGTAGGCGTCGCGGGCGGGACCGTAGGCGGGGAGAGAGCGGAGGAATGACAAATTAGACGTCCTTTCTAGTGGTTTCTGAGAAATCGACGGATAAAGCGACAAGGGACACTTGCGCGATACGGCAAGCACCGCTACTCTTCCGGGCATGAAACTCAGCGCCACGCTCAAGACTGCCCGCGCGATGCGCGACTTCGTTCTCGGCGCGACCGCGGCGGCGCTGGCCAAGCGCGCTGACGGTGCATTCGGCGAACGCCGCCGCAAGGGTGCGCATGGAAGCTGGGATTCGGAGCATTGAGCGGCTCGCCGCGAGGAACGCGTGATGGAAGCGATGACGGCGAAAGAAGTAGCGGCCCTGGTCCGCGCGACGAGCGTTCTGGACAACGACGCGATGCAGGCAACGTCCAATGCGCTGTACGACCGCATCTCGGCCCGCGAGGCCATCGGCGAATGCGCGGCGCTGGACGACGCCGTGTTCAAGGTGCTGTGCCAACTTCAGGACATGGCGCGACAACTGGTCAACGCCATGGAGCAGGAAGCCGCCGAGCGCACTGCCGTCGCGAGCTACCTGCGAAGGCCGGGCCAGATCCTCACGCTGTCGCTTGGCGCGCGTCTCACGAGGCAGAGCGACCACACCGCGGCGCACCTGGTAGGGCTTTACGGGGAGCGAGCCGACCACCTGACGGCGATGCTGCGCCTCTACGAAGTAGCCGGGGACCTTGTGCGGTCCACGCCAGAAGAGCGGGCCGCGGTGCTCGCCGAACGGGAGCGGAAAACCCGGGAGAAGGCAGAGCGAGAAGCGGCCCCGCGGCCGCTCAAGAAGGGCAGGCGACGGTGAGACACAAGCGGCAATTCGAGCGGGTCCCGCGCGATGCGGAGCGCCATGCGGCCATCCCGAACAACGACGGCGGATGGCTCCTCGTGAGAACCTGCGTCCGGGGCGAAGCGTGCGGCAACTGCGCGTCGGGGTCGGCTTCGAAGTGGACCGGTGACATCGAAGCGGCGGCACGCGAGCACGCTGCGGAGCATCGGATCGCAGAGGGCCGCGTCCACGTGCTCAACTCCGGGGGGCGTATGCGCACGTTCAAGGTGTGGCAGGCGAATCCGGGCGTCTACATGTCGCGAGAGGTGCTGTGATGGCCGAGTGGTACTCTGTGGATCTGGTGTTCGAGGAGCTGCCTAGCGCTGACGCGCTGGCCGCTGCGAATGCGTGTCTGCGCGACGCGGACTACGACGCGCCGACGCTTACCATCGTGGGATGGCGCGAGCAGTCGTGGCGCTCGCCGCTGATCGAATTGGACACCTTGCCCACGCGACTTGCGGCGTTCGGCGTCGTCTGCCGCGTCCGCTCCATGGAGCAGCGATCGGCGTGGGGCGATGACTCCGATTGAAACCGAGCTGGACGCGCTCATGGCCCGCCGTCGGGAGGTGTCCAGGCGCTACGAGGCAGCACTGACGGCGTTCCGCGAAGCGAACCCGGCGCCGCCCGGATGGTACTGGGCCGACGTGAGCGGCGAGATGCGACTGGAACAGGAATCGCCGCGCTGTGGGTACGTGTACCTGAGTGGCGACGAGTGCGGGAGCGAAGCCGTCGCTTGGCAGGCGGACGGCGAAGGGCGCTGCGAGACACACAAAGAGGGATAGCAATGATCGACGGAATCCAGGTCAGGACGACGCGGGGCACGCTCTGCGTTTCACAGGAAAACGGGGCCACGCTGGGCGGACAACCGCTCCGCATCACGGGGGCCACCACGTACGGAGACCGCCCCAGGCGATGCGTCGTGTTCGGCGAAGTGGGCGGCGAGAAGTGGAACTTTGACGCCCCAACGCGGCAGATCGAGGTGGCGTTGGCGCTCCTCGCGGATGGGAAGAACGGCGACATTGAGGCTGGGCGGGTGCTCGCGCGGCTTATCCGGATCGGAGCGGGGTGACGCGTGTTGCAGTGGCGCCGCGGCGGGCGGTGGTTACTGTGACGCGACGAAAGGCTGAGATTGATGAAGTACGCGATCGAGGCGACGGTAGAAGAGACGACCCTTTACAACGTGTTCGCGAACACCGACGTGATCGAAGGCAGGGGCGCACCGGTCCTGATCGGCGTGTTTCTGAATGGCTCGTCGGCCAATCGGTGGGCGGACGGGCGAGGCGTCTACGGCGCCAAAGCAGACGTGCGCGAGGAGAAGGGCCGGATCGTCCGCGTCGGGGGCAACGTGTTCGTGGTTGGGCCGCGAGTCAACCTGTCTGTGGAGCACGCCGAGGAACAGGAACGGCAAGCCACGCGGGAGCGAGCGCTGGCCAAACTGACCGCCGCGGAGCGCGAAGCGCTCGGGGTAAAGTGATGCGCATCGTCCTGACCCCCGAGCGGGATTCCCACAATTCGCAGCCGAGCGAGACGGCGTCCGGCGTCGCGTTCACGTCCAGCGAAAGCGAGCGCGGCGTGTGGCTCCACGTGACGCTCCCGGACGGGCGCGAGATGACCTTCGACGGCGACGAGTTCGCCCGCGCGATGCGGGCGCTGGGAGTGGAGTGATGGGAGTGCGACGGACATTCGAGACGACGGCCGCATTGCAGGCGTTCGTGACCGGCTACAGCGACGGCATCAACACGGCGCGCACGATCCTTCTGGCATCGGCGGCAGTCGCAAGGGCGCAGGGTCAGATCGTGGCGGCCGAAGTGACCGATGGGCTCGCGGGCGCGCTCGGGGAGCACGTTGACGAGTTCGTGGCGGAGAACGAAGGGAAGACCGTATGAACGATCGAGACGTTCGCGGGCTGCATACGCACAGATTCAAGCAGAACCCCGAGGAGCGGCGCTTCGCCGAAGCGTGGGCCAAGCACTGCGGCGACGGCAAGACGCTCGCCTACCTGCTGACGGTCGGTGACCAGCGGTTCCCCGTGGCCCCGACGGAGCGCGAGGAGCAGGTTGCTGCGACGGTGATCCAGTGGCTCGGGTCGCCGGTGGGACAGGGGTTTCTGCGGGACATGGGTTACGAGAAAAAGGGGCAGCGATGAAGACCCGAGCGATCGAGTTCCTTGGCAGTTGCGAGATGGGCAGGTGCGGTACCCACAACGACAGTCCAAGCATGGGCGGCGTGGAAGTCATCTTGGACGGCGACTTGTCCGAAGGGGACATGGGGGACATGATCTGCTGTGACTGCGCCCTGTGGCTCGCGGGCATACTCAAGAAGCGCGTTCGTGAGGCGCGGGAGAAGCAGGCGAAGGGCCTGGAGTACAGCGCCTTGCCGGGCAGCGACGTGCTCAAGTGGCGCAAGCGGAAGCCTTCGACGCCCAAGATGCGCGACCGAAGGCGATGCGAGGACGCGTGGAACGCCGCCGGTGGAATGGCGCAAGACTGCGACGAGCGGCGCGACTCACAAGGAGTCGTCGAAGCCCAGTACGACGAGCAGAACTACGCCATCGCGCTCGACATCCATCGCGGGGCCTGCGCGTCGGCGGCCATCGCCGAACTGCGGCGCCGGTACGATGTCCTGTCAGGCTACCTCATGCTGCGCGGCGGGACGGACTTCGTGAACGCCTGTCGGGCCGCGATTGCCGAGGAACGGTGGGGCGATCTCGTGGAGGGCATCGCTGCGTTGGAGCGCGATCAGGTGCGCGGCCGGCTGCTCCGGTGGGGGAAGGACGAACACGGCAACCGCATCGCGGTGGAAGTGGAACCGGGCCGCTACCACATTCCGGAGAACCTCTACCCGGGGCACCCGTTCGACGAAAGGAAGGCGTGATGATCACGAAAACCGAAGCGATGTCCAAACTGGCAAAGGAAGACGAGGCTGCCTACCGGGCGATCGAAGCGCGGATCGATGCGGCGCTCGTGAAGCACGACCAGCGGACGTTCGTCGCGTGCGACGTCAACAACCGGGTGAGGGACAAGATCATCGCGGACTACACCGCGGCCGGCTGGACGGTGCAGTACGGTGACGACCAGCGCGCCGACACTTATCTGAGGTTCATGTGATGGCCCGCGTGAAACTGACAACGACTGTGAGACAAAGCGTCGAAGTGAAGTACCTCCGCGCCCGCTGCGGCGTCCGCTACTGGGAAGACGGGATCGTCAACGGAGAGCGAGACACCGACGGCTCGCGCATCCCGTGCCGCGATGGGACCGCGGAGGACAACGACAGGTTCGGCGGCGGCGACTGGTGCCCCACGATCGATCTCGAAACGGGCAAGATCGAAGGCTGGCCCGAGGGAACGACGGCGAGGCTCCACTACAAGGTCTGCGACGACGGCAACTACGCGCTGCTCGACGCGGATCGCAACGTGGTCAAGGCGATCGATGGGTACGTCCCGGACATCATGTGCCCCGACGGCGACGATGGCGACTACGTGGTCATGAGCATCGACCCCAACGGCGTCATCGCGAACTGGCGCGTGGACCTGTCGGATTTCGAGCGCCACGACGACTAGCCGGCGTCCCCTTCTTCCGTTCTCCGCGGTAGCGCCTTCGGCCGACGCTCCCACGCCTTGCGCTGCGCCTCGGGCAACGCGTCCAACACCGCACCCATCAACGCCCGCTCGTGGCCCGCCATCTCCCGGGCGATCTCCCGCTCCATGCGAGCGTGCGCGAGCCGCACCGTCTGGGCAAGATGCTCGTCAAAGGCGGCGTCCGCAAACCGCCCGCAGGGGTCGCACACCTCGGCTTCACCGAATCCGTCCACGACGCGCCGCCACCACCGACCCACGAGAGGCACCTGCCACATGCCCGCGCGAGGCAAAGGCCGCGTTGGCTGCGAACCGCAGGGACAGACCCGGGCCGGTGGCAAAGGGGCCGCAGGGGCGGGCTCTTCGGGCCGCGGCGGGGCCTTCCGCTTTCTGAGCCACTGCCACACGCCGATGGCCACGGCGAGCGCGAAGCCGAGCGCGGAGAGGGCGTAGATGAAGGGCTGGGGGTCGATGGGTTCGGGGGTCACGAGGTGTAGCGGATGGAGGGGTTGGGGCCTTGGGTGCCGCCGATGACAAGGTCGCTGGACATGTCGTGAAGCGTGAACCCACCGCTGTCCGTGCCTCGGATCGTGATGCCACCGGAGAGATCGGGGATGGTCGTGCAGACGGTGAACGTCCCGAGTGTGTCGACGCGCGGCGTCCACGTCACCTCGGGCACCTGGCGCCACTGCTCGCGCCACGCGAGCCCGGACGGCAACACCGGAACGAACTGCGGCGTCGGCTGCACCCCGAGAAGCGCTTGCAGCTTGCCCCGCTCGTCTTCCAAGCGGGCCTTTTCGCGATCGATCTCCGCGAGGCGTTCGCGGGCGGCTTTGAGGATCTCGTCATGGGTCATGGTGCTATCCCCATAGCACGCCGCGACTACTGGCGCGACCCAAAGTCCAGGTCCATCCCTGCCTTCTCTGCGTCCCGCGGCGGCGGCGCAACCTCCGCATCCGGCTCGGGCGGGTCTGCCGGCTTCGGCCGGTACTTCGCGAGCGTGTGCCCGCAGGCCGAGACGAGGCCGAGCAGAAACCCACGGCGGACCATGTCCGGGCCGAAGGGCTCCCCGAAGGCAGCGCCGATCGCGAGCGTCCAGAGGACCGCGGCGCCAGTGACGGCAAGCCACACGAGGAGGCCGTCCACTGCCTTGTGAACGCCGGGCCAGCGGCCGCGGGCGAGAGCCACGACGCCGGGCGCGAGAACGAGCGGGAAGAACTGGGCGATGGATTCGAAAGTGGACATAGGCTCCGGGGGTTGACCTATGCGCATTCGGGCGCATAGTGGGGCGACTGGAGGAAACGATGGACCTGACAGACGAGGAACGGGCGCTCATTCTCTACGACGTCTACACCGACGTCAGTCGGCCCGACATGGTCCGCATCGCCCGCGAGGAATTGACCCGCCTGGACGCGGAAGCGCAGCGTGCGGCAGTACGCCACGAGCACGCGAGCCAATTGCTCCTTGCCGCGCTGCCGCAGAGCAAAGAGCGAAAGCGGCGCGAGAAGGAGGTTGCCGAACTGCGCTACATCGACGGGTGCGCAGCCAACGCGTTCGAGGGGGCGCGTCGCCTCGCGGAGCGGCTGGGACTCATCGGGCAAGGCGAGCGGGAATTCTACAAGGCGCAGGGGCAGAAGTGAGCAACCCCAAAGTCACCGAAGAGGGCATCCGGTACGCCCTGAAGCGACTCGCCGCGGACGCAACCGACGCCGCTGGACGAACGGCGTTCGGGCATGTGCCGGTTGGCAACCTGCTGTCCAGCGTGATGGACATCGCGCGCCTTGTTGAGCGTCGCAACGCGGAACGTGACCACGAGCGCGCGATGGCCCTGCGAGACGGCATGGAGGACGGCAACCTCATCCGGTTCGAGTACGACGGCCGGCGCGCGGAGGTGTACCCCAACGCGCACAACGGCGGCCAAACGTTCGGCCTCCGGACGAACAAGGTGCTTGTGCACCAGTACGACCTGCTCGACAAGTTCCACGGGTTCGGCTGGGCGCGCGAGGATGCGCTTGCGGCGGCCAAGGCGTGGGCCAACGATGGCGTGATGCCGGGAGAGAAGTGATGATTCCTGAGACGATGGCGGACTGGGTCGAACGCGCAAATGGGAGCATCAACCCTGACGAGCCCCTGTGGGGTGCCGCGCTGACGGCGGAGCGCATGAAAACCGTCGACCTGTTCGTGGCGCACAGCGAAGCGACTGTGAAACTCGTAGGCGTACTCTCGGGCGAGGAGCGCAAGGCGTGGAAAGAAGCGCTCAAAGCGACGTGCGAAGAGATCGCCGTCCGGCTCGACAAGGCGCGTGGGGCGCTCGACGATGTCCCCGCATGGAGGCGATGATGAAACCGACCATGACCGCCGACGACTTGCTGGCCGCTGGCTTCAAGAAGTACAGCGCCTGTCCGCACTACCCCGAGCGCGAAGCCCTCTACCAGAAGACGATCCGCGCAGAGGATGGG
>JACCDJ010172928.1_pt1 | contig 10327 bp, 8 predicted proteins | sample 7444481 | NCBI WGS metagenome assembly JACCDJ01 (sample SAMN15323435, study PRJNA562643) | freshwater metagenome | isolation source: river surface water | place: USA:Blue River Watershed | collected 2017-08-15 | reverse complement strand
GATCGAGGAGTCGGCGGCGGTTGCGCTGTCAAAGGGCATCAACTCTACCCAGTAGGCCGCCGTACCCGGGTACAACTGGGCGACCAGTGGGTCGGTACCCGCTACACGCGGCACAAACTGCCCGGGGCTGGCTGCGCCTGACAGACGAGAGGTCCACAGCCCAACCGTGGAAGCTGAGTTGTCCGCGTTGGACAAGGACAGGCAGATGCCTTCCTGGCAGGGCAGGGCGCCCAGGCCTTGCAAGCGTGCAGTCAAGGTTGGCCAGGCAGACAGGGTCTGTGGAAAGAACGCCTGGGTGGAGCCCTCAGCCCCTGGGCTGTGGCGCGTGTTGGGGCTGGTCGACAGGATGTCCTGCTGCGCTTCCCGAATCAGGGCGCGCGCAGCTTGCCGGGCCTGCAGGCGATCTGCATCGGCACCGGCCAACGCCTCGCGGGTGATGGCGCTGCGCCACAGGTTCAGCACCAGGCTCGACATCAACGCCATGAGGAGAAGCAGCACGGGCATGGTCATGCCCCGAGCCGATGGTCCGTTGGCACGGCGTTGCGCCGGCGTCCACGGGAACCGCTGGCCAGCACCCGGCGTATGCCTCATTCATCCCCCTGGCTGGACAGGCGCAAGGTGCTGCGCTGTAGCCGACGCAGACGCCCGTCTCCCGCCACCGTTTCACCCCGGCATCCTGTGATGTTGACGCTGGCCTGCCCCAGCTTGTGGGGGCTGGCCCAGCGCACACAAAGGCTCACGGCGCGCACCTCTCGCCAGTCAAGCACTTGATCTGCACTTTTCCAATGCAACGGGGCTTGGGCGGGGTCGTTGCCGGCTCCGCCCGAGGCTTCGGCGTACAGCGCTTGCAGATCCTCCACGCGTTCGGCCAGGGCCTGGAACAAGGCCTCGGGTCGCTGCGTGTCCTTGCAACTGAGTTCATGCTGGGTGCTGAGCTTGAGGTGGTGGGCGATGGCATCCAGGCTGGAAGCCTGGTTGCCCTGGCAGTCACGCGGGTCGATCTCGCGTGGCACGACCCAGGTCAATGTGTCTCCACTCGTGCCTTCCCCACCGTTGATGGGGGCGCTTTTGGACACCCAGTGTGTTGTGCCCTGGGAGGATGTGGTGACCCGCGTGGCGCCGGCGGACAGGCTGATGCGCTCCAGCAGTCGCTGCACCTCACGCTGCTGGGCGTGCATCTGCTCGTGGGCCTGCACGGTTTGTTGAGAGGTGCGCAGATGGCTCCAGGCTTGCAAGCCAGCGGCCAACGCGCCCAACGATAGGCTCATGGCCAGCAGGGTGTCACTCAACAGCATGGCGTGCTTTCAAGGGGTCAGCACCCACAGTTGGCAGCGTTTGCCCTCGGGGCAGGGCACAGGGGCATGGGCGCTGAGACCTGCATCACGCCCTGCGTCGGAGGACCAGGCCAACACCAACCAGAGCTTGAGTGGGGACCCCGTCACGCCTTGCAGCCAGGCATCTCCATCGGGCAGCACCTGACCCACGTGTGAACGCCACTCGGTGAGATCGGCTTGTGCCCAGTCACCACGCGAGCACGGGGCATCCCGGCAGGAGCGCGCGGCCGGTTGTTGCCCCCAGGTGAGCCGGTAATGGCTTGCGCCCGCGGCGTTCAGGTGCAAGCGGTGTGACAAGTCGTGTGCCAGCAACACGGCTTGTCCTTGGGCCAGGCTGTCTCGCTCCCAGCGCAGCGCCTGAAAGGCACTCAGCACCAGGGGGGCTATGCCCAGGGCACTCACCAGCAAGGCCGCCGCCGACCCCATCGACATCATGCGCAGCCCTCACCGGATTGCCAATGCACCCGCCCCGCAATGTTGAGGCAAATGGTGGTGGCCAACGACACCCACTCGGCTCGCCACGGCTTGATTCGCAAACTGGCGCCCGCGGTCATGGGGTCTCCGCTGGCCGCAATGCGCAACTCGCCGGTGGTGGTGCTGTAGAGAACGGAGAGCTCTCCCGTCAAAGGGGACTCCTGCAAGACCTGAGCGCTGTTGACCACAACCACTTGCCAGCCGCAGCGCCAATCGCGCGCATCGGCCAGACCTGGGCAATCCGTGCGCCGGGACAGCGCACTCACCACCCCGTGCCGGGCTGACCAGCTGCGTGCCAGGTCCAGGTCGGACAACCAGCGGTCGCGCGTCATGTCCACCCGCACGCGCTGGGCCAGCGATTCGAGCGACGGCAACGCCAACACACTGAGGGTGGCCATCAACGCCACCGCGCACAGGCACTCGGCCAAAGAAAACCCGTATGCGCTCGCGGCATGGTTGCGGGGCACAGGTGAGGGCATTCTCCCGGCCGCCTGATCAGACAGCGCGCCACGAGCGGCACAGCTTTTGAGCACCACGCGAACAACACCCTGAGACAACAAGGACATGAGCTTCTTTCGACCACGGCGGGTTAGGAAGCGTCATCTTGCGGGCCATCGCCTGCCCGTGGGTCATGTCATGGAGGTGATGCCTGCACCTGGGAAAGGCGCCTAACCCAGGCGCCTGGCCTGGACACCTGACTGCGTGCAGTGGCCTGTGCTGCGTCGTGGGTGGTCAGCGGCTCACTTCGTCCACCAGCGTTTTGAACTCGTCGATGTCTTCAAAACTGCGGTAAACACTGGCAAAGCGCACATAGGCCACTTTGTCGAGCTTGCGAAGTTCGCGCATCACCCACTCGCCGATGCGGGTCGACGCCACCTCACGCTGACCGTGGGTCAGCAGTTTTTCCTCGATACGTTCAATGGCGCTGTCGACCTGTTCGGTGCTCACGGGCCGCTTGCGTAGCGAGAGGTTCATGGAGGCGCGCAGCTTCTCGCGGTCGTACTCGATGCGTCGCCCGTCCTTCTTGACGATGGTGGGAAACGACACATCGGGCCGTTCGTAGGTGGTGAAACGCTTGTCGCAGGCGCTGCACTGGCGCCGACGGCGCACCACATCAGCGTCTTCTGAGACCCGGGTCTCCACGACCTGGGTTTCCAGATGGGCGCAAAACGGGCACTTCATCGGCCAGCTCGCTTAACGATAGACCGGGAAGCGGCTGGTCAGGGCGTGCACCTTGGCGCGCACGGCCGCCAGGTTGGCCTCGTCGTGCGGGTTGTCGAGCACGTCGGCGATGAGGTGGGCCGTCTGGCGGGCTTCCTCATCCTTGAAGCCGCGGGTGGTCATGGCAGGGGTGCCAATGCGCACGCCGCTGGTGACCATGGGCTTTTCCGGGTCGTTGGGGATGGCGTTCTTGTTGATGGTCATGTGCGCCTGGCCCAGCACGGCCTCGGCCACCTTGCCGGTGATGCCCTTGGCGCGCAGGTCCACCAGCATCACATGGCTTTGCGTGCCGCCACTCACAATGCGCAGGCCACGCTGGGTGAGCGTCTCGGCCACGACGCGCGCGTTGGTCACGACTTGCTGCTGGTACGCCTTGAACTCGGGCTGCATGGCTTCCTTGAAAGCCACGGCCTTGGCCGCAATGACGTGCATCAGCGGTCCGCCTTGCAGGCCAGGGAAGATGGCACTGTTGATGGCCTTTTCGTGTTCGGCCTTCATCAGGATGATGCCGCCACGCGGACCACGCAGGCTCTTGTGCGTGGTGGAGGTCACGATGTCGGCGTGCGGGACCGGGTTGGGGTAGACGCCGGCGGCAATCAGACCGGCGTAGTGCGCCATGTCCACCAGGAAGATCGCCCCCACGTCCTTGGCCACCTTGTCAAAGCGGGCGAAATCGATGTGCAGCGAATAGGCCGAGGCACCGGCCACGATAAGCTTGGGCTTGTGCTCGTGGGCTTTTTTCTCCATGGCGTCGTAGTCGATGGCCTCTTGCGCGTTGAGGCCATAGGACACCACGTTGAACCACTTGCCGCTCATGTTGAGTGGCATGCCGTGCGTCAGGTGACCGCCCTCGGCCAGCGACATGCCCATGATGGTGTCGCCAGGCTTGAGGAAAGCCAGGAACACGGCCTCGTTGGCCGAGGCGCCGCAGTGCGGTTGCACGTTGGCGGCGTCGGCACCAAACAATTGCTTCAGTCGATCAATCGCCAGCTGCTCGGCCACGTCGACGTGTTCGCATCCCCCGTAGTAGCGTTTGCCAGGGTAGCCTTCGGCGTATTTGTTGGTGAGCTGTGAACCCTGGGCGGCCATCACAGCGGGCGAAGCGTAGTTTTCGCTGGCAATGAGCTCGATGTGGTGCTCTTGCCGGGCATTCTCGGCCTGGATAGCGGCCCAGATCTCGGGGTCGGTCTGTTCGACCAGGATGTTGCGGTGGTACATGGTGGCAGTCCTTCGGATGGTGGTCCCCTTGCAGGACGCGGCTCAGGCGCGAACCTGTATCAGGGCTGCCCAGGCGAACGGCTTCACACCTCGAGGGGTGGCGCGCTTCCCAGTGGTTGGGGCCTGGTTCAGGCCGGAGTCCACGTCAGCGGTGTGAGGGGTCTGCGAGACCGCCAGCACACGCCTATCGCCAGTTGCGCACGGTTCAAGTTTATCGCGAAACGTCCTCTTCCTTGTCCTTGAAGGAAGCGAGTTTTTGGGCTTTTTCCCACAAATCTCCCACGCTTTGAGCCACCGCTGCGGTGGCGGTGGGCTGGACGGTGGGGACGGATTGTCCTTGTGCCACCCGCTTGAGGCGGTCGTGTTCGGCGATGACCTTGCCTGCATAACCGCCGCTGTTGTCCTCGATGTTGGCCGCGCCCACGTACAAGCGCAGCCCTCCCTCGATCGAACCCGCCCGGGCGATGCACTCCTTGAGCACGTTCACGCCCACGCGCAGGTTGGCCACCGGGTCAAAGGCAGCCAGGCGCCCGCCAAAGCTTTCGTATTTGTCCGAGTGAACCTTGGTCATGACCTGCATCAGGCCCTGCGCCCCCACCGGGCTTTGGGCAAACGGATTGAAGCCGGATTCGACGGCCATGACCGCCAAAATGAGAGTGGGGTCCAACTGGTTGCGGGGACCCAACTCGTAGGCCTCGGCCACCAAGGCGCCCAGCGGCTCGGCGGCCACCCGGTACTTGCGGCTGAGCCAGAAGGCGATGCTGGCTTGCTGCTTGGGCAAGCCAGTCGGGTCTGTGGCCGTGGCGCGGTCCACCGCCTCAAAGTCGGTCTGAAAGCCGGTTTCCTCGACCTGGCGCTCTTGCAGCCAGCTGATCAGGCGGGCCTCGCCCGCGGTGCGCAAATCGGGGCGCATGGTCAGCGTGACCACCAGGCAGAACACGGCCAGGCCCAGCAGGGCCAGCCCGCTGTGCGTGATGGCAAAAAAGCCCTGAGCGACATCCTGTGCGAACGTTCGCAGCCCGTGATTCAATTTTTCCAGCGCTGTCATGTGGATTCCTTTCCGAAGGAGGATGGCGTCAGGTTGTGCAGCCAGGTGCGTCAACTTGCGGTTGGCCATCCCTCGCATGGGGTCGGCGTCCCGGTGGGGTTCCACGAGGCTGGACAGGTGCCAGCGGGGACCGGGCAGGCCGAATGGCGAAGCGGAGTCATGTTGCCCTGAGTAGGGGGCATTGCGGAGTATTTTAAAGGCTCGGGCCCCAAGGTTCAGGTGACATGCCAACATAAAATACCATTAAAGTATTATTTAGTGCGTGAGGTTGAGCCTCCCAACCCGGCAAAGCGGCGCATGGGTGTCGTTAGGGTCATGCGTCACATGGACCCACCCGCTCCAGGCGTGGCCTGTCCGGGCTTCGCACACGTGGCTCAGGTGGCGAGAGGACGGGTGGCGAGAAGCCGGGTGGCGCGGGCGTCCTCAAGCGGCGACAATAGAGGTTTCTCCGGGCTGCCTCGCACCATCAGTGGACCAGGCTTCAGCCCGCTTGTGACCTTTCCCTTCAGGCCGTTGACGTGACCTCTTCCTCCTCGCAGAACGATACCCAGACACTTGATACGCTCACCGGTGGTGCCTTTTCCGCTCCCACGTCCGGTGAGCGTGCTGCCCGCTTGCGTGTGTGGTTGGCCACAGACCCCTCGGTGGAGTCCATGCAAGAGGTGTTTCGCGAGATGAGCACCCGCGACAAGGGAGCGGCCAAGGCCTTGCGCGAAAAACTCGACGAGCTGCGCCGCGCCAAAGCCCAGGACAGCCTGGCCCAGGAGTGGGCCCTGAAAGGCGAAGCCCTGCGCGATGCCCCTCGCATCAACCTGGCCGACGCCATGGCCTGGCAGCGCGATGCCGCCAAGGCCGGGGCCCCCCTGTCGCGTGAGCCCTTGTCCACGCTGAAAGTCCAACTGGCCGAGCGCGTCAAGGGCATCGAAGACCTGCAGCACCGCGCCCAGGTCCAGCGCGAAGCCAGCATGATGATGGCCCAGCGCATCGAGATACTGTCCACCAAACCCTGGGAAGAGGCCCACAGCCAGCGCGACGCCCTGGCCGCCGACCTGCAGCGCCTGCAGGCCGATGCCCAAGCCCTCACCAGCGACGCCAATTGGGCCTGCGTGGACGCCCGCTTCCCGCCCATGCTGCAGGCCAGCGGCCAGCAGCTGACGGCGGTGTGGGAGGCCTTTGATGCTGCACTGACACATACCGTCCAGGCGGCGAGCGACCTGACCCTGGAGTTGCCGGCGGTGCCGGCCTGGGCCGACCAGTTACGTGCCGCTCGCACCGGCACCGCCCTGGCCCCGGCACCGACCAAGCCTCGCATTGACCCGGCCCAGCGCGCCCAGGCGCAAGCAGCCGTGCAAGCCGTGCTGACTGTGCTCGAGCAAGAGCTGGCCCAAGGTCATGGCAAGGCCAGTGCCGGTGCGGCGGCGGCGGTACGGCAGGCCCTGCGCGAACAGGGCCGCTGGCTGGACGAAAAATTCGAGCACCATGCCCAGGGCGTGCTGGCGGCAGCCAGCGAACTCGAAGGCTGGCAACGCTGGCGCGCTGACCAGATCCGCCAGGATCTGGTGACCCGCGCCGAGGCCTTGTTCAAGAAAGTGGTGGAGAAAGTGCCTGCCACGGGCCCTGCCAAGCTCAGTGCCGACAAGACACCACCGCGAGTCACCGCGGTCCCAGAGGCCTCAGAAGTTGCCGTGCCGACAGCCGATCAGCCTGACCACGCCCTGATAGCCCAGACAAGCGAATCCACCGGAGTGGCTGAGGCTGCTGCAACCACCGCTGCAAGCACTGCGGCGACGGTCACTGACGCCACGACCGCCGACGCGTCTGATGCATCTGCTGCGGTTGCCGCTGTCCAGGCGACCCCCGCTCCCACCAAGGAGCGAATCACCTGGGTGCCTGCCATGGGCGGGCGCAAGATGCAGGAGGCTTTGCGCCAACTGCGCGAGGAGTGGAAGCAAACCGACCAGGGCGGTCTGCCCAACCATGGCCTGTGGAAGCGCTTTGATCAAGCCTGCAACCGTGCGCACAAGGTGGTGGAAAGCTGGCTCGACAAAGTGCGCGCGGAAAGCGCTGAGCACCGCGCTCAACGCCTGGCCCTCATTGAAGAGCTCAAGGCTTGGGCGGCGGCTCATGCAGCGGGCCCCGACTGGAAGGCGGTCAACCGCGCCCTCTACCAGTTCTCTGATCGCTGGCGAGAGGCAGGTCATGTCAGCGAAAAGGTCTTCAATGAAGTGCAGCCGCTGTGGAAGGCGGCGTTCCACGAGGCCCAGGCCCCCCTGGCCGCTGTGCAAAAGGCCAGTCTGGCGCAGCGACACGCGCTGATCGAAGAGGCCAAAGCCCTCTCGGCCGAACCCCATCTGCGCATCGATGCCGTGAAATCGCTGCAACAGCGCTGGCAACAAGAGTCGCAGGTGGTGGCGCTGGATCGACGCCAGGAGCAAAAGCTCTGGGACGCCTTCCGCAAGCCCATTGACGAAGCCTTCCAGCGCAAGACCCAACAGCGTGAGCAGGCCGCCGCCGCGCTCTCAGCCCTGGACCAAGCGGTCATCCAGGCCGCCAAAGCGCTGGAGACGGCCACCCAGCGCGGTGATGCAGCCCAGATCCGTGCCGCCATGCAGGCCCTCGAGCAGGCCACCCGGGGTCAGGCTGCCGCTGCTGCTGCGGCAGCCACGGCAGCCCACGCAGAGGCGACAGCCAGTTCGTCCCCCGATCAGGCGTCGGCGGACACGACGACCGAGACGGCTTCTGCGCTCCCCCCGCAAGACCTTGCGCTCGGCGCAAACGACGCAACCACAGACACGCCCGACAACACCGCTGAAGAGGCGGCCGAGTCCGCCACAGCCACCCAGTCAGACACGTCGGAACTCCCCGCCGCTGAAGCCGCAGCTGCGGCTCCGCCAGCGCCTGCGCCTACCGTGGCCAAGAAACCCGTCGTCGCCGTCCGCGGCGATGACCGTCCGGGACAGAAACGCACCGAACCGGCCACGGGTCGTGACGGCCGCGGTGCTCGCCCCGGGGATCGAGGCCGCCCCGGTGGCCCAGGCGGTCGAGACGGACGGGATGGACGAGATGCGCGCGGGCCACGCGACAGTGCCCGTGGCTTTGACCGGCGTGATGGACGTGACGGTCGAGATGGCGCAGACGCCCGCGGTCCGCGTCTGGGCGACACGGCCTTTCGCGCCCAACGCAACGCGCTCGAGCAGGCCCAGCAAACCCTGCGCAAGCTGGCCGCGCAGGCCCACGGCGAAGCGCTGACCCAATTGCTCACGGCCTGGGAACAACGCCAGGCCGATCAGGTGCCGCCATTGAAGGAACTGGGCGCCCGTTTGCAGGCGCCCCAGCGCCAGGCCTGGGTGCAGGCTGTCTCGCAAGCCCCGAGTGGCGACGCCGCTGAGGCGTTGTTGCGTCTGGAAATGGCCGCCGATGTGCCCAGCCCGGCGGCCCAGGTCCCGGCCCGCCGGGCCTTGCAGTTGCAGATGCTCACCCGTCGCAACGACCCGGCGCCTGCGCAGACCTGGACGCAAGACACGGCGCGTGTGCTGGGGGCCAGCTATGACGCGGAGCAGGCGCGTCGTTTGCAGACTGCGCTCAAGGGCTTGCTCAAGACCGGTTGAGGGGGATCTGCCCACGTTTGGTCGTGGGCCGCGCCCGGCTTGCGGGCGGGGCTGGTCATCGAGTTGGTTGACCCAGAGGGGGCAGATCAATACGTTGCCACTCGCCTCGCCAGCGCAGCACTTGAGACCGTGCCGGTGTGACCTCCGCATCCCAGTCGCTCAGCACCCACCGCGTCTGACCAGAAGCCAGCGTGTGGGTGGCGGGGCGGTGGGTGTGGCCATGCACGAGCATCTGAGCCTCACTGGCCGTCAGCCACGCGGTCGCCAGCGCTTCGTCCACGTCGGCGTAGGCCGTGTGGCTGCGCTTGCGCAATTCGCTTGCGCTGCGCATCTCGCGAGCCAGGGCCAGTCGCTGCGGCAGGGGGCGGGCCAGAAAGGCTTGCTGCCAGCTCGGACTGCGCACCTCGGCCCGAAAGGCCAGGTAGTCATGATCGTCCAGGCACCACGCGTCCCCGTGGCTCAGCAGCACGCGTTGTTGATCGAGTTGCAGCACCGTGGGATCGTCCAGCGCTTGCATGCCACTGCTTCGCATCAATCTCTCGCCGGCCAGAAAGTCTCGGTTGCCGCACATGAAGTACACGCGCATGCGCTCACTGGCGCGGCGCAGGATGTCCACGCAGTCACGCTCAAATGTGCTGGCAGGATCCTCCAGCACATCGTCTCCCACCCACACCTCAAACAGATCGCCCAGGATGAAGAGCGCCTGTGCCGGCGTCGTGTCGAGGTAGTGGCGCCACGCTTGCACGGTGCGTGGTTGCAGTTCGCACACATGCAGGTCGGAGATGACGTCGATGCACGACCATGCACGAGCGTCCACCACAGGGACCGACGCTGCAGGCAGGTGCGAGTGGGTCGGCGTGGTCATGCGCGCAAGCGGTGTGACGCCATCAGCAAGCCGTCAAGCAAGGGTCAGCGCGCGTGGGGCAAGCCTGTGACGCGCACGGCCTGCGCCCCTCACAGCGCGACGGCCTTCTCGATGACCACATCCTCTTTGGGCACGTCATCATGAAAGCCACGCCGCCCCGTCTTGACAGCCCGAATCTTGTCAACCACCTCGTTGCCGGCCACCACTTTGCCAAACACGGCATAGCCCCATCCTTGGCGGGATGGTGCGGTGTGGTTCAGAAAGTCGTTGTTTCCCACGTTGATGAAGAACTGCGCGGTGGCCGAGTGCGGCTCACCGGTGCGCGCCATGGCGACGGTGTAGTGGTCGTTGCGCAGCCCGTTGTTGGCCTCATTTTCAATGGGCTCGTCGGTGGGCTTTTGCGTCATGCCTGGCTCAAAGCCGCCACCCTGAATCATGAAGCCATCGATCACGCGGTGAAAAATGGTTTTGTTGTAGTGGCCCTTGTTCACATAGGCCAGAAAATTGGCCACCGATTTCGGCGCCTTCTCGGCATCGAGCTCCAGGGTGATGACGCCGT
>JACCDJ011042209.1_pt1 | contig 10329 bp, 5 predicted proteins | sample 7444481 | NCBI WGS metagenome assembly JACCDJ01 (sample SAMN15323435, study PRJNA562643) | freshwater metagenome | isolation source: river surface water | place: USA:Blue River Watershed | collected 2017-08-15 | reverse complement strand
GCTGGAAAAAGCGCAAAACCTGCGTCAGGCACTGCAACTCGATGCATTGCTGCTGACGCGCAGTGAAGAAGGCATGAGTTTGTTTGACGCCCAAGGTGCTTTGCACGTGCCCGCGCAAGCACGCGAGGTGTTTGACGTGACCGGTGCGGGCGACACCGTGATCGCCACCTTGGCCAGTTTGCTGGCCAGCGGCATGACGCTGCGCGACGCCCTGCCCTGGGCCTACAAGGCGGGCGGTGTGGTGGTGGGTAAATTTGGCACGGCTGGTGTGTCCTATGAGGAGTTGTCCGCATGAAAATCGTCGTCACCGGAGCCGCCGGCTTCATTGGCAGCAACATCGTCAAAGGCCTGAATGCACGAGGCATCAGCAACATCATCGCGGTGGATGATTTGCGCGACGGCGACAAATTCAAAAATTTGGCCGATTTGCAAATCGCCGATTACGTGGATCACCAGGTGTTTTACGAGCGCTTCACCCGACGTGACTTCGGGCCTGTCGAAGCCGTGTTCCACGAGGGCGCTTGCAGTGACACCATGGAGACCAACGGCCAATACATGATGGACAACAACTACGGCGTGTCCTGCCAGTTGTGGGAAGCCTGCCAAGCGCAAGGCACCCGCTTGTTGTACGCCTCTTCGGCTGCGACCTATGGCGGTTCCAGCCATTTTGTGGAAACCCCCGAGTTTGAAAAGCCGCTCAATGTTTACGGCTACTCCAAACTGCTGTTCGATCAGCGCATGCGCCGTGAAATGGGCCACGACTTCAAGCAAAACAAAGCGCAGGTGGTGGGTTTTCGCTACTTCAATGTCTACGGCCCGCGTGAGCAACACAAGGGCCGCATGGCCAGCGTGGCGTTTCACCAGCACCACCAGTGGCTGCAAGACGGCCATGTGAAATTGTTCGGTGACTACGGCGGCTATGCCGCGGGTGAACAACAACGTGACTTTGTCTTCATTGACGATGTGGTGGCGGTCAATTTGTGGTTCTTCGACCATCCCCATCAAAACGGTTTGTTCAACCTGGGCACAGGCCGGGCACAGCCGTTCAATGACGTGGCCTTGGCCGTGGTCAACGCCTCGCGCGCGACGCCCTTGAGCCTGGCCGAGGCCGTGCAACAACAACTGATCCGCTACATGCCTTTCCCCGATGCCTTGCGGGGCAAGTACCAGTGCTTCACCCAGGCCGACCTGGGTGCGCTGCGCGCCAGCGGCTGCGACCATGTGTTTGCCGATGTCCAAACCGGGGTGAGCCAATACATGCAATGGCTCAGCCACCACTGAAAGCTGTCCATGAAACTCAAATCCCTCATCATGATCGCCGTCTTGGGTCTGGCCAGTCAGGCCCAGGCCGGTCCTTACGCCGACGAACTCAAAAAATGCCTGGTTGAATCGTCATCGCCCAAAGACCTGACCCTGCTGGTGCGTTGGATCGCCAAAGCCATCAACGCGCATCCCCATTTGAGTGACATCTCGAGTTTGTCAGAGCGCAAAAAAGCAGAGATTGATCAACAATTGGCGCGCTATTTCGAACGTGTCTTGTTCCAAGATTGCAGCGCGCCAGCGCGCGACTTGATCAAGTATGAAAACGCCGATGGCATGCGTGTGGCGTTTGAATTTTTGGGGCAAATCGCCATGAAACAAGTGATGGAAGACCCCAAGGTGACCCAATCGGTGAGCGATTTCTCCAAGTACTTCAACCCGCTGCGTTGACCCCCCTGAATTTGTCAGCCGCACTTCCTCCGCCACACCCACACAGGTGCTGCAATCGGTCTTTCAGGAGACCACCATGCGCCATGTGCTTTGCCTCATCACCCTTTGCGCCCACCTGCCTTTGGGGGCGTTGGAGATCAACCAAGCCAGCGAAGCCGAGCTGGACAACCTGCGCGGTGTGGGACCAGCTTTCACCCGCCGCATCCTGGCCGAAAGAGCCCAAGCCCCCTTTCGCAGTTGGGCTGATCTGATGCAACGCGTCAGTGGCATGGGCACCAGCACGGCGCGCAAGCTATCTGCCCAAGGCTTGCAGGTCGAAGGACAGGGGTTTGAACCCCTTTCTGAGCCCCAACCGGCTGCCAAGCTCACCCCATGAGCCGACACCTGCTTTAAGCTTGCAGCCATGCCTCTCGCTGATCTTCAATGAGCTCTCCCACCCGTTTTGGTTTCATGGTGTTGCACAGCAACCGCATGGAAGGTCTGCGTGACCTGTTGGTGAGCCACGTCCAGGCCAATCCGCTGCCCCCTTTGGCCGCTGAAACCATCCTGGTGCAAAGCAATGGCATGAAGCACTGGTTGTCATTGGCTTTGGCCAGCGACCAGGCCTTGGGCATTTGCGCCGCCACGCGTTTGGTGCTGCCCTCGGCGCAGCTCTGGCAGATTTACCGCACCGTGTTGGGCGCGCAGCGTTTGCCCAGCCAAATGCCTTTGGACAAAGCGCCTTTGGTCTGGCGCATCCTTCGACGCTTGCCGCATTGGCTGAACGACGCGCGTTTCGCCCCTTTGGCGCATTACCTGGGCGAAGACACCCAAGGCATGCGCGCTTTTGGTTTGGCCCAGCAACTCGCCGATGTGCTGGACGGTTATCAAAACTACCGCGCCGATTGGCTCGGCCATTGGGCACAAGGCAGGGACGTGTTGGACCAGGGCCAAGCCCTGCCCGCCGAACACCTTTGGCAAGCCGCCATGTGGCGAGATTTGTTGAACGACGTGCAAAGCGGTTTGACCACTGAGGACGCCGCATTTTCTGCGCGCTCGCAGGTGCATAAAGCCTTCATGCAGGCCCTCCAACAATGGCCGAAGGGCCAGCCCATTCCTGGCTTGCCACCGCGCTTGCTGGTGTTTGGCATCACCGCCTTGCCCCTGCAAACCCTGGAAGCCTTGGTGGCGCTGGGACGGGTCATGCCTGTGCTGATGTTCGTGCACAACCCCAGCCAAGAGCACTGGGGTCACCTCACTGAAAGCCTGGTGCCCGAGGGTCATCCCTTGTTGGCGGCCTGGGGCAAACACGGCCGCGATTACCTGCACGCCATCGATCAATTCGAAGCCTCTGAAGCCAATGCCGCGCCCTACATCCGCCAGGACGTGTTCATCGACCCGGTGCAAGAGGCCTTGGACCAGGGCCAGACGCCCTCGGTGTTGCACCAATTGCAATCGGCGGTGTTGCACCTGTCTGTGCCACCCACCTCGCAGGAGGACCGCACCCCTGAAGACGACAGCATCACCTTGGCCCAAGCGCATTCGGCGCAACGCGAAGTCGAGGTGCTGCACGACCGCTTGTTGGCCTGGTTGGACGCCGACCCCGCCTTGCAACCCAGCGACATCATGGTGATGGTGCCCGACATGGCCGCGTTTGCACCCCATGTCCACGCGGTGTTTGGCCGTTTCGCCCCGACCGATGCACGCCACCTGCCTTATGCCGTGGCCGACACCACACCCCACCTCGACCCGCTGGTGCAAGCCTTGCAAACCCTGCTGCAATTGCCTCAACTGCGTTTGAGCCTGACGGAATGGCTGGGCTTGTTTCAAGTGGAAGCGGTGTGCGCCCGCTACGGGCTCAGCCCTGCGGATGTGCAACAAGCCCATGAATGGTTGGTCCAGGCCGGCGTGCGCTGGGGCTTGGACGCCGATCACCGTCAACCCTGGGGCATGGCCCCTGACACGCCAGACAGCGCCCAAAACACCTGGGCGTTTGGTTTGCAAAAACTGTTGCTCGGCTACGCCATGGGCGAAGCCGCGGCGGGTCAGGCCATTTGGCAGCAGACCTGGGCCGAGCCGGGCGTTGATGGCTTAGATGCCCCGCTGATGTCGGGTTTGCTGCGCTGGTTGCGCGACATGAACCTGAGCTTGCAACAACTGCAACAACCCCACACCCCCACGGTTTGGATACAACTGCTGCAAGACTTGGTGCTGCGCTTTTTCAAAGCCACGGACGACGCCAGCCAACGGATCTTGGACCGTGTGTTGGCACCATTGGAAGACTGGTTGGCCGAATGTCGGCTGGCCCACTTCGATGCGCCATTGCCGCTGGCCGTGGTGCGCAGCCACTGGCTGGCCAGCATGGACGCAGGTGGTTTGCAAAGTCGCTTCATCGGTGGCGGCGTGCAATTTGCCACCCTGATGCCCATGCGCGCCATTCCTTTCAAAGTGGTTTGTTTGCTCGGCATGAACGACGGCGCTTACCCGCGTGCACCGACACCGCGCGACTTCGACCTGATCAGCCATCCTGACCTGGGTCGTGCGGGTGACCGCGCCCGCCGGGAGGACGATCGTTATTTGTTCCTCGAAGCCTTGTTGTCCGCACGCGAACGTTTGTACCTGTCATGGCAAGGTCGGCGTGCCAGCGACCATGCCGAGTTGCCCCCCTCGGTGTTGGTGGCGCAACTGCTCGACCATTTGAGGCAGTGCCATGTGCCCAAGAGCCAAGGCATCGCATTTGCCGCACCGCTGCAACCGCTGCAACCGTTTTCCTTGCAGTACTTCACCCCGGGCAGCGCGTTTCGCACCTACGCCTCGGATTGGCAAGCGGCCTTGCAAACCACAACGGCCAACAGCTCACCACCACCCACCCCTCTGCCGTTGCCAAGCACCTTGGAAACCAAGCATTTGTCGGTGTTGCTGCGCCACCCGGTGGAGGTGTATTTCCATCACCATTTGCAAGTGCGTTTGGATGTGCCACCCGAAGCCAGCGAAGAGGCCGAGCCCTTCGAACCCGATGGATTGACATCTTTCGACCTGCACCAACAACTGCTGTATGCGGCACAGGAAGACGACATCCTCCAGGGTTACAAGTTGCAGGGACGCTTGGCCCTGGGTGGTTTTGGTTCCTTGCAACAACAGGAGATGCGACAAGTTCATCAGGTGGTTTGGCAACGCTTGTCCAACTGGTGGCGCGATGACATGCCTGTCCTGCCCCGTCAGGTGCTGGAGATGCAAGCACATGGTGTGACATTGCAACTCCAGTGGGGTGGCGAACAGGGCTTGTGGCGCATGCGCCCCGACGGCAGTGCATTGCAAATCGATTTGCGCCCAGGCAAGTTGATGACCAAAGCCCAACACCCTCGGCTGGACACCTTGTGCGGTCTGTGGCTGGGCCATTTGACGGCCAATGCATCGGGTCTGTCCACCACCAGTTTGCAAAGCGGCCTCGATGGCCTGCTGGTGTTGCCCGCGCTGTCTGAAGACGAAGCAAGACACTTGCTCACAGACTTGGTGGATGTGTACCGACATGCGTGGCAAGCGCCTTTGCCCTTGGCCCGCCAAACCGGGTGTGCGTGGTTGATCGGCCAACACATGGCCAAGGACCCCGAGAAGGCTGGCCCAGCGGCACAGGCCGCAGCACGCCATGCCTTTGAAGGCGGCCATCAACGCCAAGGCGAGCGGGACACCTCACCATCATTGCAGCGGGCGTTTCCTGCGTTTGAAGACCTCTGGCCAGACTTGCCCGTCTGGGCCGAACGGGTTTACGGCCCTTTGTTGCAAGCCGTCTTGCGCCACCGTGCAGAGGAGTCGGCATGAGCAGCCTGAACCTGCTCCAACTGCCTTTGCGCGGTCGTCAAGTCATCGAGGCCAGTGCGGGCACAGGCAAGACCTGGACCTTGGCCGCGCTCTACCTGCGTTTGGTGTTGGGCCATGGTCGCCCTGAGGGCCGGGCGTTGCAACCCTCGCAAATTTTGGTCATGACTTTCACCGAAGCAGCCACGGCCGAACTGCGTGAACGCATCCGCGACCGCTTGCATGAAGCCGCTGTTTGGCTGGACCAACGCATCGCACAATCCTCGCCCCAAGCGGACCCCCTGTTGCAAGACCTGATGGACAGCATCCCGCCTGCGCAATGGCCGCGGTGTGCTGCCTTGTGGCACCAAGCCGCACAAAACATGGACGAAGCGGCAATCTTCACCATCCACGCTTGGAGCCGGCGCATGCTGGGCAGCTTTGCGTTGCACAGCCGCGACTTGTTCGAGCAAACGCACCTGGACAACCCCTCGGTCTTGATCACCCAGTTGTTGCAAGACCATTGGCGACGCTGGTATTACCCTTTGCCCTTGGCGGCGCAACAAGTCTTGAAACAACAGCTCGGTGGCCATCCCGAAGCCTTGTTGCCCGAGCTGAAAAAACGTTGGCAAGCCCTGGACCGCAAGCCACAACCACCCGGTGCTCCACCGCCATCACCTGCCGAGGTGTTGGCCCCCTATGTGCAATGGCAGACCACACACGACGAGTTGGTGGTGGCTGCGCGACACGTTTGGACTGACAAAGTGGTTCCTTCAGTGATGCAAGCCCAAGCTGCCAAAAAACTCAAAGGTACGCGTGCCGACCACGTGACGAGCTGGTTGCAAGCTCTGCAAGCCTGGGCCGAACATGGCCAAGACATTCATGCCGACACCTTGCAACGTTTCACCCTCAATGGTTTGCAAGAAAAAGGCTGGGCAGAGGCCGCAGACCACCCGGTGTTTGCGCACATCGAAGCCCTCAAACAGCACCAGCAGCATGAACCCGTTTGCAAAACGCTGTTGTTGGATCACGCCGCGCACGAGGTGCGTCAGCTGTACGACCAAGCCAAGCAACAGCAATCAGCGTTTGACTTTCAAGACCTGTTGCAACGCCTGCACACCGCTTTGCACGCCGACCAAGGCCAAATGGCGGCGGCCATCCGCGCCCAGTACCCGGTGGCGTTGGTGGATGAATTCCAAGACACCGACCCTTGGCAGTACGAGAGCTTGGACCGCATTCACGATCGCCAGGCGGTGACCGATGACAACGCCTTGATCATGATTGGCGACCCCAAGCAAGCCATTTACAGTTTCCGAGGTGCCGATTTGCGCACCTACATCCATGCGCGCGACTCGGCATTGGCGCACGACCCCCAAGCACTGCACAGCTTGGACAGCAACTTCCGCTCCACACCCGCCTTGGTGCGCGCCATCAACCATGTGTTTGGCCAAGCCTCGCAGCCGTTTCACTCTGAATGGGGTCAGATTGAATTTGTCGATGTCCATGGCCGCAGTGACGCCTTGCCTTTGCACGATGCCGCAGGGCAAGCCCTGCCGCCGTTCACCGTCTGGCTGTTGGGCGACCCGCCCGACACCGACAAAGCCCAGTGGACCGCGCCCCTGCACCTGCAGCACATGGCACAGGGGTTCGCCGCGCAAATGGCCGCCTTGCTCCACACCCACAGCGACATCCAACCCGGTGACCTGGCGGTGCTGGTGCGCACCCAGGTACAAGCGCGGGCCATGCAAACCGCACTGCGTCAAGTGGGCTTGCCCAGCGTGTATTTGTCAGACCATGCCAATGTCTACCAAAGCGAAGAAGCGCAAGACCTGTGGCGGGTGCTTCGCGCCATCAGTGCGCCGCGCCAATCCGCCTGGTTGCGCAGTGCATGGGCCACGCGTGTCTGGGGATTGAGCCTGACCGATTTGCAAACCGTGTTGCAAGACGAACCACAAGCCGATGAATTGGCTGAGTCATGCCAGCGCTGGCTGCAACTGTGGCAACAGCAAGGTGTGCTGCCCATGCTCTATGCCTGGATACACGAGCAAGGCATCGCCACGCGTTTGCTGCGCGAACCATGGGGCGAGCGACGCCTGACCAACCTGCTGCATTTGGGAGAACTGTTGCAACACGCGTCGCAAAGCCTGCAAGGACCACCTGCGCTGTTGCAACACCTGGTGCAACAAATGCAGCACAGCAGCGACAGCCCAGAAGCCCAAAAAACCCGGCTCGAAACCGATGCCCAATGCGTGCAAATCGTCACTTATCACAAGAGCAAAGGTTTGGAATACCCGTTGGTGTTCGTGCCCTTTCTCAGCAGCTTCAAAACAGCGGGCAAATCCAAATCGCCAGACCCTGACGCTGAGGAGGCGCCCGACATCACCGAGTCATCCGTCGATGAAGACATGCGTCTGCTTTATGTGGCGCTGACCCGTGCCAAACGCGGTTTATGGGTGGGCATGGCCAACACCGCCAACAACCTCTCCGGCAAGGGCGAGGGGTTGAAGCTGAGCGCCGTCTCCCAGCTCTTGCAACGCCAAAACCACGACGATCTGCGCCAGCAACTCGACGCCCTGTGGGGCACCTGCCCCGACATCGCCATCCACCCGCTGCCTGCCCCTGATGGGCTGCGCTACACAGCGCCCAAGCCTGCCGCTTTGAGCCAAGCGGCGCGCACCCCGTCAAGAGCGGCACACCGCCGCTGGTGGACCGCGAGCTTCAGCAGCCTCACCCGGGGCCTGGAAGCCGGCACCCCACGCGAAGAGGCTTTCATCGACGCGCACGAAGACGCATCGCCTGTGGAATTCCTCCAACTTCCCAACACCACCCCTGACGCCGTCTCCGAATGGCAAGGCTTTCCTGCCGGCGCGCGCTATGGCACGTTGTTGCACGACTTGTTGGAATGGCAAGCCGTGAACGGATGGCCTTTGGCCCAAGCACCATCCGCACAGCAAGCATGGATACAACAGGCCTGGCAAGACCTGTTGCAGCGCAAAACCGATTGGCTGCAACTGCCCACAGAGGCGCAACAAAGCATCCAGCCTTGGCTGAACCGTGTCTTGACCACACCCTTGCCTTTGATGGCCGCTGACGATGCCAACCAGCCCTTGGCTTCTCCCCTGTGCTTGCAGCAACTCACCCCAGTCCAATGCTGGGCCGAGATGGACTTCAGCCTGTGCGCAGGACATGTGGCCAGCAGTGAATTGGATGCCCTGATTCAGCAGCATGTCTTGCCCGGTCAAACACGCCCCGCTTTGCAAAACCAGGTGATGCAAGGCATGCTGACGGGCTTCATGGACTTGGTTTTCGAGCACGATGGACGCTATTGGGTGCTGGACTACAAGTCCAATAAATTGGACGGCTACCAACCACCCCAGTTGCAGGCTGCGGTGCTGGCCAAACGCTATGAAGTGCAATACGTGCTCTACACCCTGGCGCTGCACCGCTTGCTGAAAAACCGATTGCCGGGCTACGACTACACACAACACATGGGCGGCGCAGTCTATTTGTTTCTGCGTGGCATCGACGCACCCGAGGCGGGGGTGCATGCGCTGCGACCGCCTTGGGCGCTGATTCAACAACTGGATCTTTTGTTTGCCGAGGTGACCCCATGAAATTGGCCAGCTTGGTGCAAGCGGGTTGGTCTGGCACCGCTCAAACACCGCTCAACGAATTGGACATCGCATTGGCCCGCTTGCTGCAAAGCCTGCAACCCAGCAACGACCAACGCCACCTGTGGCTGGCAGCCTTGACCAGCCACCAATGGGGCCGCGGCCATGCCTGTTTCGAGGTGCCCTCCTCCTTGGGCGATGCGGCCGACGTGTTGGATTGGCCCACACAGGCGCTGCAAGCCTTGACGGCAGACTTGTGGCAAGCCCTGCCAAGCCTGCCTTGGGTCCAAGGCGATGCATCGCCCTTGGTGAGGGATGGTCAGCGTCTTTATTTGCGTCGTGCATGGGCCGCCGAGCACAGCATTCGACAGTGTCTGCAACAGTTGCAACTGCAAACATGCCAAGCCCCCGCAGACCTAGAAACCGCCCTGAATGCCTTGTTTGGCACTGCGCAGTCTGATGACAGCCAACGCCGGGCCTGCGCCCACGCGGCCACCCACGCCCTCACGCTGATCACGGGCGGGCCGGGCACCGGTAAAACCAGCACCGTGGTGAAGTTGCTCCTCTTGTTGAACGCCAGCAGTCCCCGCCCTTTGCAAACCTTGTTGACTGCTCCTACTGGCAAAGCCGCTGCCCGCTTGGCGCAGGCCATGGCCCAGGCGCGTTCCAACGGGCCCGCCGATCAAGCCCACTGCCTGCCCACCGAAGCGCACACCTTGCACAAGTTGTTGCAAAGCAATCACCAGAACGCAGCGCCACAACTGCAAGCCGATGTGGTGGTTGTGGATGAAGCGTCCATGATCGACCTGGGTTTGATGGCGCGCCTGCTCCAAGCCATGCCGCCCCAAGCACGCTTGGTGCTGTTGGGTGACAAAGACCAACTGGCTTCGGTGGAAGCCGGTGCGGTCATGGCGCAGCTGTGCCAAGCGCCTTGGCTGGCTGCCAACACCATCACCCTGCACCACAGCCATCGGTTTGACGCCGGCAAAGGCATCGGCCTATGGGCACAAGCGGCCAATGCCGGAAACACCGACGCGTTGATGTCTTTGTGGCAAGCCGCCCCCGAAGGCTGTTGGCCCAGCCACCAGATCGTGTCGCGTCTGACAGGACGCCAGAGCCACGACAAGCACACCCTGCAGCAGATTCGCGCCGCATGGAGCGGTTGGTTGGCGTTGTTGGCCCCGCATCAACAAGGTGAGCCTGCCAGCGACGCGCAAGCCCTGGCACTGCTGTC
>JACCDJ011791922.1_pt1 | contig 10330 bp, 9 predicted proteins | sample 7444481 | NCBI WGS metagenome assembly JACCDJ01 (sample SAMN15323435, study PRJNA562643) | freshwater metagenome | isolation source: river surface water | place: USA:Blue River Watershed | collected 2017-08-15 | reverse complement strand
GTCGTGGAGACGAGGTCATGGAAGTTTTTCGAAACAATCCACCAGATCTCGTTCTCCTCGATGTGATGTTGCCAGGGCTTGATGGAGTAGAAGTTTGTAAGTTGATACGTGCTGAATCTATGGTGCCGATAGTTATGTTAAGCGCCAAAGGCGATACCCAAGATATTGTTGCAGGCCTTGAAGCCGGCGCAGATGATTACATGGTTAAGCCATTTAAACATCCTTCAGAGTTAATCGCGCGAATTCGAACCCGGCTTCGTAGAACAAATGCCGATGTAAAGGGATTTCTTACTATTGGTGATTTAGCAATTGATGTTACGGCGCATGAAGTGCGGCGCGGATCAAAACTAATTGCCCTCACTCGACTCGAATTTGATCTTCTTGTAGCACTTGCCAAAGAACCCGGACGAGTATTCACACGAGATTCTCTCCTTAGCGAAGTCTGGGGATATCGCCATTCAACAGATACTCGATTAGTAAATGTCCACGTTCAACGCCTTCGCTCTAAAGTTGAACACGATCCAGAACACCCAACCATTGTTATGACTGTACGAGGAGTGGGCTACAAAGCTGGAGTTGTAGGCGCATCCTAATGAGGCATCAACGTCAGCCTCTTGGACAATCTCTTGCAACAAAAGTTATTCTCTCAACGGTGCTGTTATCTCTTGGAGTAGTTTGGTTGACGGGCTCTGCTCTCTATTCTCAACTTTCGGATGGAATTAAGAGAGTTAATCTCGAGTCATCTCTAGCTGATGCGCGTTCAGTTTTCTATAACGCGCGTTACCAATTCCTACTAGTCGAAGGAGCCACTCAACCTCAGATTCAAGTACAAGTAACGGATGTGATTACCTCTTCAACCACTCTGGGAAATACCGATGGAGCGAGAGAAATTATCTTGTTAAAGATTTTTGATAAAGGCGAGGCTGCAACCAATGGCCAACAGCCAAATTACAGTTTTGCCTCGAACGGTCTTCTTGCAGCGACAATTCCAGATGAGTTGCGGAGCAAAATTTCAGAGAACTCTGATTTGTCCCATCAATTTGCGCCTCTAACTTATCGAACAGGTAAGACTATAGATGCTCTCTATGTCGGACAGCGCGTATCAATACCTGATTCTGGCCGCTATGAAATGTACCTCGTATTCACTCTTGCAAATCAAAGTGCGACTCTAGATCTAGTACAAAATTCCCTTTTGCTTACAGCCCTCGTTCTACTTCTCTTAATCGCTCTCATCACTTGGTTGGTGGTCCGACAAGTAGTTAAACCTGTTCGCGACGCTGCTCGAGTAGCGAGCCTCTTTACCCAAGGAGATTTCACTCAGCGATTGCAGGTAGAGAGTAATGATGAAATTGCGACTCTTGGAAAAGCATTTAATGAAATGGCAACTTCAATTAAGGCTCAAATTAGTAGGCTTGAAAACCTTTCCCAAGTTCAACAGCGATTCGTTTCGGATGTTTCTCATGAGTTGAGAACTCCGTTAACTACCTTGCGTATGGCATCTGATGTCATCTATGCAGAACGTAAGAATTTTGATCCAGTCATCGCTCGAAGTGCTGAACTTTTGTTGGCACAGATCGATCGCTTTGAAAAACTACTGCAAGAATTACTTGAGGTAAGTCGATTTGATGCAGAGGTGGCTGTGCTCGAGCCCACTGATTTTGAACTCGTTGCTCTGGTTCGTCGTTGTGTTTCAGACCTTGGCGTGGCACTTGACTCTCCGGAATCACAGATTTCAGTAGTTGCGCCTAAAACACCGGTGCACATTCGCGCAGACTTTAGACGAGTAGAGCGCATTATGCGTAACTTGATATCAAATGCTCTGGATCATTCTGAAGGAAAGCCAATCGAGATTGAGTGTGTTGAAACACAAACAGAGGTAGCGGTAAGTGTTCGCGATCATGGTGAGGGTATGGAAGAAGCCTCACTCACTCGAGTTTTTGACAGATTTTGGCGCGCTGATCCATCTCGAGCTCGAACACGAGGTGGCACAGGATTAGGTCTTTCAATTGCCCTTGAAGATGCAAGACTCCACAATGGAGAACTTGATGCGTGGGGAGCGCCTGGTGATGGTGCGAATTTCGTTCTCACTCTTCCACGAATAGCTGGCAACGAAATTTCTGGAAGACCTCTTCCTAGAAATCCACATAAGAGAAGTGAAGTTCAAAGCAACACTATCTAGTGAGTAAAGATCATCTCCGTGATCTCTTTATCCGCTCTCTCTGAATTGATTTTTCCCTCGCGCTGTCTTGGGTGTCGCCAACTAGGTATCGGCATCTGTTCATCCTGTCGAGCGTCATGGCATCCACACATTTATCGAAGTAGTATCTCTATTGATAATTTTTCTTTCCCCGTTTATTCAGCAGTTGCTTATTCGCAGGTTGCACAGAAAGTTTTACTTGGAGCTAAAGAGGGAGCTCTCCATGTCGCTGACCAACTAATCCTCCAAGCACTCACCCATAGCTTGTCTTATTTTTACAGTGAAGTTGGAATTGCTGACTTAGTTCCAATACCTTCACGAAAAATTAATACGCGAAAACGTGGCCGTGATTTCATATTGGAACAAACGTATGAAATGTCTCGAACTCCAGTGGTCTCTGTGCGAGCAATTCTGAGCCACTCTCGTTGGGTAAAAGATCAATCCACCCTTAACTCTCAAACGCGAGAGATGAATCTCAGCCAATCAATGCGATGTGCGAGCCGAGAAGAATCCACGAATATTCCTGTAATTATCATTGACGACTTAGTGACATCGGGTGCGACCCTGCGTGAGGCAGGGAGAGCCCTTTATGGAGCCGGGTACACGGTGATTGGCGCTGTTACTGCTTGCGTTGCCAAACCCCTACGATATACCCAGTGACGGTCGAGGAAGCTTGGCCCGTCAGGATCTCTTAATGGTTCTCTTTTAAGGAAGTCTCTGAAAGGTTTGTAGATGTCATCAATTCTTGATCGGATTATGCGTGCAGGAGAAGGAAAGATTCTTCGCCACCTCTCAAAGATCGCGACAGAAGTTAATTCCTTTGAAGGTGCAATTTCGCCATTAAGTGATGATGCACTTCGCGCAAAGACTCAAGAATTCAAAACTCGACTAACTCAAGGGGAAGATCTTGATGATCTACTCCCAGAAGCATTTGCAGTTGTTCGTGAAGCGGCAAAGCGCACGCTCGGTCAACGTCATTACGACGTTCAACTCATGGGTGGCGCTGCCATGCATATGGGCAATATCGCTGAAATGAAGACCGGTGAAGGTAAAACACTTGTTGCCACGCTTCCATCATATTTAAATGCTCTTGCAGGTAAAGGTGTGCACGTCGTAACAACAAATGATTATTTAGCTGAGCGCGATAGTGAGTGGATGGGACGTATTCATCGTTTCCTCGGTCTAACCGTAGGGGTCATCGTAAACAGTATGTCTCCGACGGAACGTCGTGAAGCGTATAACTGCGACGTCACCTATGGAACGAATAATGAATTTGGATTCGATTATCTCCGTGACAATATGGCTTGGAGCCTTGAAGATTGTGTGCAACGCGATCACTTCTTCGCGGTCGTTGATGAAGTTGACTCAATTCTTATCGATGAAGCACGTACACCGTTGATCATCAGTGGACCTGCCGATAAAGCAACTAAGTGGTATGTTGAATTTTCAAATATTGTTAACCAGCTTTCACGCGATACTCATTACGAAGTTGATGAAAAGAAGAAGACAATCGCCGTAATCGAAGCGGGTGTAACTAAGGTCGAACAACTTCTAGGTATCGAAAATCTCTATGAGGCTACAAATACCACCCTCATTGGTTACCTCAATAATGCGGTACGCGCGAAGGAACTATTTAAGCGCGATAAAGACTATGTAGTCATGAATGGTGAGCTCCTTATTGTTGATGAACATACAGGCCGCATGCTTTCTGGACGTCGCTATAGCGATGGCCTACATCAAGCCCTCGAAGCCAAAGAGCGCATTGAGATCAAGGATGAGAACCAGACTCTTGCAACCATCACGTTGCAGAACTATTTCCGCCTATACACAAAGATTTCAGGTATGACTGGTACGGCGATGACGGAAGCATCGGAATTTCATCAGATCTACAAACTTGGCGTTGTACCAATTCCTACTAATCGCCCGATGCAACGTATAGATGCTGCAGATTTGGTCTACAAAACTGAAGCTGGAAAGTTTCTTGCAGTCGCACAAGATATTGTTGATCGCCATCGCAAAGGCCAGCCAGTATTGGTCGGTACAGTCAGTGTTGAAAAATCAGAGGAACTCTCTTCAGTTTTGAAGAAGAACGGCATTCCACACGAAGTTCTTAATGCTAAGCACCACGAGCGTGAAGCGATGATTATTGCTCGCGCAGGCGTTAAGGGTGCAGTTACTGTTGCAACAAATATGGCTGGCCGTGGTACCGACATTATGCTCGGTGGCAATCCCGAATTCATGGCAGATTTTGAATTACAGCGTCGCGGAATCTCACCTGTAGAAAATGCAGCAGAGTACGAAGCGGCTTGGCCAGCAGAACTAGCAAAGCAGAAGGCTGCGGTTGCATCTGGTCATGAAGAAGTTGTCGCCCTCGGTGGTCTCTATGTTCTAGGTACAGAGCGCCATGAATCGCGCCGTATCGATAATCAGCTGCGAGGACGTTCTGGTCGACAAGGCGATCCTGGTGAGTCACGTTTCTACCTATCTCTACAAGATGATTTGATGCGTCGATTCAATTCAGGAATGGTTGAGCGCTTCTTATCTGCAGCTGGACTTCCTGATGATGCACCTATCGAATCAAAGATGGTGAGTAACGCAATTAAATCTGCCCAAACACAGGTAGAAGCGCAGAACTTTGAGATTCGCAAGAATGTACTTAAGTATGACGATGTGATGAATCGTCAACGCGGAGTTATTTATAGTGAAAGACGTTTGGTCCTAGAGGGCGAAGATATTTCTACCCAGGTAGGCCAGTTCTTAGCAGACACAATTCAGGCCTATGTTGATGCTGAAACTGCCGAAGGATTTGCGGAGGATTGGGATCTAGAAAAACTTTGGACCGCTTTGCGCCTTGTCTATCCAATTTCACTCACTATTGATGGACTCGTCGCAGAAGTCGGATCCGTAGGGGGCCTAGATGCAGATTTCTTGGCGACACGAATAATTGAAGATGCAGAAGCCGCGTATCAAAAGCGTGAAGCCGAACTTGGTGCTGAAGTCATGCGCGAACTCGAGCGAAAGGTTCTCCTCTCAGTTTTAGATCGTAAATGGCGCGAACATCTTTATGAGATGGATTACCTGCAAGAGGGAATTGGACTTCGCGCGATGGCCCAACGCGATCCGCTTGTTGAATATCAGCGTGAGGGTTACGAACTCTTTGCAGCGATGATGGATGCAGTCAAGGAGGAACTTGCAAGTCTTGTCTTTAATGTTGAAGTAAGCGTTGAAGATGGAAAGAAAGTCTCCGCTCCATCTATTGAAGCAAAACCTGCCCAAGTCAGCGCACTTTCCTATACAGCCGCTGATGAGAATGGTGTTGTTACCAAAAATGAAGTCACACGCAATGCGCCTTGCCCATGCGGTTCTGGCAAGAAGTACAAGCGTTGCCACGGTGCTTCTTAAGCACTAAAGCAGATCCAGCTCGGTACACAACCAGCGCCCATCAACGCCTTCAAAGCGAATCACGATGGCGCGCATTCGTTCGCCAAAACGCACGGTGACGGTTGATTCACAGATGCCATCGAGTGGTTCGCTCTGGTGAATTGCTCTTATTCGTCCAACTTCTTTCTGTGATCCGGTTTTTCTGATTAATTCGCTATAAATTACTCGATGGCAGCGAGCCATTAATTGCGCGGGCTGTCTTCTGCCAGCCCATATTTCAAGAAGTGCAACGACAAATGTCATGGTCCATGTATGTAACTCAGGTAATTCGCTGGCAGATGTTGGTTCGGGATAATCATCACCTTCAAAGTCTTCACCGAAATGTGATGGAACTAAGTAGAGCTTGGCTTTCTGTATCGGTAGAGGTGCGAGAGGTTCGAATCTGGGTGAATCTGGATAGAGATCGAGAATGGGATGGCTCCAGAGCGCTTGATCTTCACTAGATGCGGTGAGCGTGTAATGAATCTGTGAGTAAGTTGTCATGGCGTCAGCATCGCGATCTAGCTCTAGCGATCCATCAGCCTTAAGAATGAAATTCTTTCAACCTAAAGGATGACTGTGGATAGAGCGCGGCCACGATGTGAGCAATAGCGTTTGCTCCACCCTTATGTCACATCAGTCAAGTTCATCAATCTCATTGAGGTCACCTCGAGTCATCGTCGCCGGCGTTCTCTTCCTCGCGGCGCTACTCTCATCATTTGCATTTGCCGCGCTCTCAGATCGCAGCTCTGGATATTGGGTTGTCACGCACCCCGTTGCAGCCGGATCCTTACTCACATCTTCAGATTTAGAAATTATCGATGCTTCCCTTGTCGGTAATCAGGATTTGTATCTGACTGAAGATCTTTCGCCTATTGGATCAATAACAACGAGATATATCGCAACGGGTGAGTTTCTTTCAACCAGCGCAGTCACTGAAGATATTCAAGAGTTTGATGCCGAACAGGTTCCGATCAATGTCTCCACATCAGATATTCCGGCAACTATCGAAGTAGGTGAACCAATTAGTATTTATTGGGTACCTGAACCACAAGATTCTCAAAGTTTAAGCACCCCAGAGATATTGCTCACCGGAGTCTTTCTTCGCTCAATAGATCGGAAAAGTTCTAACTTCGGAAATGGATTAGCCATCACCGTCTCAGTTGATAATTCACAAGTAAAGAGACTTCTCGCAGGAACATCAAATGGAAGATTGGTGATTGTTAAATCAAATGGCTGAACTCAATGTAATAACTGCGATAAATGATCCTGAGTTTGAAGCGATGGTCGCCGGAACGCTCTTCTCACATGGATGGAGTGTGATATTCCGAGCCTTGGATGTGGATTCTCTGCAAAAGTTTCTTACAGCGACACCAGAGACTAAACCCTTCCTCATCTTCTCAAGTGATATGGCAGAGCTGGATTCAACGCTGCTTGCCTCACTTTCGCCATGTCTGGATCGGGCGATTGGATTTCTAGCCTCGCATCAGAGTGAGGCAAAAGCCGGGTATCTCGCTCGACCGAGAGATGAAATTGAATTGTTGGCGATGATTCGCTCACCGCATAGAGCACCGATGGTCAGATCAACGAGCATCCATCAGACTCCATCCCGATGCAGAATGATCGCATTGGCGGGTGTCAATCATGGCGAAGGTGTGACGACGACTGCAATCAATCTCGCTATAGAGCTCACACTCACTGGCAAGAGAGTACTTCTCGTTGATGCCAATCACGAAGTGCCCGCAGTGGCAACAATCTTGGGGGAGCGGCATGCAAATAAAGATGTCCTCCGGGATGTGAGTCCAGCACTGCAGATATTTGAGATCACTCATCAGAACTCATCGAGTGCAGTTGAGTTAATTCTTAGCGCTGGCCCTCATGTTGATTTCATTCTCATTGATCTTGGTCTCATTACTTTTTCAGAACCCTCCTCACTCGATCGTCGGTGGGAGAGTATCTTTTCTACGTGGATACTTGAATCCGCAGATGACTTATGGGTTTTTTCTTCACCACGTGTAGTCAGTATGCGTGCACTGAGAGATCTCTCGGTAGCAATTCCACAGATGACAATTCGCGGAAGAATCACACATCTTTTGACACATCGTATCCCCGGCAAAAAAGGAGATGATCAGGAAGAATCTTTTCTTTCCGTTGTATCTCCGATGAAACCTCACGCGCTACGAATTCTCCCTCTTGATCAAAGAGGCGTCAGTGCTGCCGCCCTTGATCGTTCAATTTTGAAGGAGAGTAATTCCAGAGGCTTGCTGAGGCGATCATATGCAGCGCTAGCCCTCGAACTTACTCAATAGCCTTTCACCTTGTACCCTTAGCAATATGCGCAGCTATGTAGGAGTATCTGTTGATGAGCTTGAATCGCTTCTGACGAGCGAATCAATCTCACTTCCAGTCCTCTTTGCTCCCACACCAGAGTTCATTGCTACCCACTCAGATCTTGGGGAAGAAGAGCAGGAATTCATCCTCACTATGTTGGCTGGCGATGAATCTTTAGAGCTGCGTGAAGAGGGACAGGGTTATGTTCTTGCAGTTGAAATTCCGGATTCGCAGATTACAGAGATGGGTGCAGACAGCATCTCAATTGAGGCACCAATCGCACTGGAATGGATCGCCTGTATTTTTCTAGTTTCACCAGATGGAGAAGATCTCACCTGGTTTGCGATTCAAGAGGTTGCTTCGATGTTGCCTAGCTGGAGAAAGTAATGCCAACTATCGAGGAATTTATTCAAGGCAAGAGTCCGTTAACAGCAGCTCAAATTTATCGTCTGCGTGAACTTGTTGCAGATTGGCAATTACTCTCAGACCTTTCTTTTGCAGACCTCATTTTGTGGGTACCTCTCCGTAAAGATATGAAGAGTTGGCCAACAGGATATGTTGCAATCGCACATATTCGCCCCATGACGGCTGCAACTGTCTTTGCACATGATGTATTGGGCGAAGAAATTGGCTGGGGAGAGCGCCCGCACATTGATCAAGCGTTATCGAGCGCTGAGATTATTCGTGACACAGTTCCTGAAAAAGTTGGCGACCTCCTCATCAAAGAAGAAACCACTCCTGTTCTCTATAAAGGCGAAGTGATTGCCGTTATTTCTCGCCATCGAGATTCAGAACTTATGCGTCAACCTTCACGTCTTGAACTTAATTACCGAGAAATAGCACACCAGCTCTATCGCATGGCTGCAGAGGGAAATTTCCCTTACGAAGATGCAAATTCTTTCTTCGATCCTGCTCCACGCGTGGGGGATGGGCTCCTGCGCTTAGATGTTAATGGAGTAATTACCTACGCGAGCCCAAATGCACGTTCAGCATTTGGCCGTTTAAGTTGGAATAAAGCTTTAGAGGGCCAGTTGTTGGCAGAAGTAGCTGAACAAATCGCAACACCCCAAAGTCAGGCGCATGAAGAAGCGCTGCGTGTGCAACTATCGGGGCGAGTAATTAGACGCGTTGAGATGGAAAATAGTGGAGGAACTATCGAGTTACTCGTTCTTCCCTTGATTCATGGTAGTGATCGAATTGGTGCGCTCGTTCTATTACAGAATGTGACTGAACTTAGACGTCGTGAGCGCGAACTGGTCACCAAAGATGCAACTATTCGCGAGATTCACCATCGCGTGAAAAACAATCTGCAGACTGTTTCCGCATTGCTTCGTTTGCAGGCGCGCCGCATCGATGACCCTGCCGCCAGCGCGGCGCTCAACGAAGCAGTTCGCCGCATCGCATCAATTGCGCTTGTGCATGAGACGCTCTCATCCGCGGCCGACGCCTCGGTTGCATTCGATGATGTCCTAGATCGTTTGGTTTCACACTCATTGGACTTGAGTTCACGTATGAATGAATTGGTGATTACACGAAGTGGTCAATTAGGTTCCCTAGACCCCGAGATTGCAACTCCACTTGCGCTGGTGGTAACTGAGCTCATTCATAACGCCCTAGAACACGGCCTGGAAAATGGTGGCAGCGCACTTGAAATTCTTCTCGAACGAAGTGCAGGCACTGCCCAGATTTCGATTATTGATAACGGTGTTGGACTACCTGAAGGTTTCGATTTGGCAACATCATCAAATTTAGGGCTTCAAATTGTTCGAACCTTGACTGAGAATGAACTTAAGGGTGAATTAGTTCTGGAATCAACAGAACGTGGAACGACGGCTCGACTCACCTTCCCAATCTAGGAGAGATTGAGTTGGGCAGATTAGCTATTTGGCTCCATGGAGCGCGCACGGTTTCGAGCTGCACGGCGCTTGAGTGCACGACGTTCATCTTCTGAAAGTCCGCCCCACACCCCTGCATCCTGACCGCTTTCAAGAGCCCAAGAGAGACAGGCTTCTCGAACGATGCAACGATTACAGACCTTTTTCGCCTCTTCGATTTGGGTGATAGCCGGGCCTGTATTTCCAACTGGAAAGAAGAGTTCAGGGTCTTCATCGCGGCATGCTGATTGATGACGCCAATCCATGATCTCTCCTCTTCGAGCACGTGGCCATATGAAGTTAATTCATCTGGCGGAAAACATATTCTCTCGCGTATCAGTGTCATAAACAAGAAGGTAGCGAAAAAGTTTCCTCACAATCGAGTGATATAGGTCGCGCTCGACACTTAGGTGAGTGCAAATGAGTGTGTATGAGTGCAACTGAGTGGTGCCCCCGACAGGAATCGAACCTGTGCACCCGCCTCCGGAGGGCGGTGCTCTATCCCCTG
>JACCDJ011168055.1_pt1 | contig 10334 bp, 11 predicted proteins | sample 7444481 | NCBI WGS metagenome assembly JACCDJ01 (sample SAMN15323435, study PRJNA562643) | freshwater metagenome | isolation source: river surface water | place: USA:Blue River Watershed | collected 2017-08-15 | reverse complement strand
GGCAAACTACATGATTGCTGTGGGCTTCAAGTCTGGCTTTTGATGGTTTTTGGGGGCGGCGTTCTGGCCTAAGAGCGCTCCCCCAGATCACCCGATGTTGAAGCGGCGATCGAGCAAAACCGGGCATTCAATTTATGAAAAAATCACCGCTTTTGGATGTGGTGGCGAACCAATACGCGCGTTGGGTATATCCGCAGCCGATTTTGGATATTCCAACCTGGCTTGAGAATAACTGGGAATGGTTTGATCCCCGGCATGCCCATCGCATGTTCTGGCCCGATCAGGATTATCAATCCGGTCTGGACATTCTTATCGCTGGGTGCGGAACCAACCAGGCGGCGATATTCGCTTATTGCAATCCAAGCGCCAAGGTCGTGGCGATCGACGTTAGTGGGCCGTCGCTGGATCACCACCGGTACCTGAAGAATAAGTACCAAATGGATAATCTCGAGCTGCACTTGCTTCCGATTGAGCAAGTCAGCGAACTTGGTCGAGATTTTGATCTGATCGTTTCGACTGGCGTTCTTCACCATCTGGCCGATCCCCAGGTCGGCATCAACGCTCTCTCAAATTGCCTGCGCCCTAAAGGGGTGATGGCCATTATGCTCTACGCAGAGTTTGGCCGGATCGGCGTCGAAATGATGCAATCGGTCTTTCGAGATCTTGGTCTTGGCCAGAATGATGCGTCAGTGCTGATGGTTCGCGATGCCTTACAATCTCTGCCGGACGATCACCCAATCAAGAGCTACATCGCGTTTGCGCCCGATCTTCAATACGATGCAGGCTTGGTAGATACCTTCCTGAATGGCCGTGAACGCAGCTACAGCATACCTGAATGCCTTGAATTGGTGCAGACTGCTGGCTTGGTATTCCAGGATTTGTTCCTCAAATCGCCGTATTACCCGCCCTCACTATCGACGAGCCCCTTCCATGCCTCCATCGCCTGCCTGCCCGCCGAAAAGCAGTGGGCGATCATGGAAAAAGTGCATTTCCGAAATGCGTGTCACTTTTTTACGGCATGTCGACCTGGAAGGGGCGGTGAAACCTACAAGATCGACTTCACCCAACCTGATGCCATTCATTACGTTCCGTCTTTCCGGCAGCGCTGCGGGTATGCGAACTTCGAAATCTTCCGACCGAATTGGTCGATGGAAATCGATACGACCCAACGCGCACTTCTGGCGGAGCTGGATGGATACAAGTCGATAAAAGAAATAGTTGCCCTCGTATATCGCAGTGACTTGATGAACGGAGTGTCCTGCGAAGATCTCGAGAGCTTCGCCGTGGCTTTTTTTGAGCGACTGTGGAAACTTGATTTTGTAGCAATTGGCCTGCGGCCAGCAGCCGAGCCGCGGAGCACTGCGCGGCGACCGACTACGACCCGGATTAACAAGGACAAAGCTGGTGTCTGACACACTGACAAATGGCCATGAACGAAGCTGCGGAACTTGCAGCAAATGCTGCGAGGGCTGGCTGCATGGCAATGCGCTTGGCCACAAATTCTGGCGGGGGCGTCCATGCCATTATCTCGTTTCAGGTTCCTGCTCCATCTACGGCAACCACCCCGATGATCCCTGCAAGAGTTTCAAGTGTGAGTGGTTGAAGGGGGGCTATATCCCTGGCTGGATGAAGCCGGACGAGATCAACGCCATTCTGATTGCCCGGCAAAAGGACGGCTTCGACTATCTCGAGATTAATGAAGCTGGTGAAAAGTTGAGGGCAGAAGTGCTGAGCTGGGCCGTGATGCATTGTCTGGAGCATGGCCTCAACCTCGTCTATTTCATAGACGGAGGCCTGAACCGGCTTGGCTCTAAGGCTTTCCTGGACTTGGAGTGGTAAGACGATTGGTATTGGCTGATCGGTTCAACTGAGAGCTCCCTCGAACCCTGCATTGCGGGGCTCGACGGGAACCGAGTTTGCTGGCCATTGCCCTAAATGCTGCGTTGCGAATTGCCGCATCGGTTAAACCCACGCAGACCCTGCCTCTTCGAGCACTTTTTTACGCCCAGCCATACCGCCAGAACCTGGCGGCTGGATTTAAACCGGGGCGAACGTCGGCGGTCAGGAAAATGGAGCGGGTGAAGGGAATCGAACCCTCGTATTCAGCTTGGGAAGCTGCTGCTCTACCATTGAGCTACACCCGCTCGGGCGAGGCGGGCCTTGCCACGGCGGTCGGTGTCGGTCAACTGGAGTCAAACCGGATTGAGGGGCGGGGCCATGGCGGAACAGGTGATCACAATTGAAAATCGCGGCGCGGTGGAGGTGGTCAGCCTCAACCGGCCGGACAAGCTCAACACCATGAACGAGCCGCTGATCCAGGCGCTGCTCGATTACTTCACCGGGCTGGTCCAGCGCCCCGCGGTGCGGGTGGTAATCCTGCGGGCCGAGGGCCGGGCCTTCTGCGCCGGACTTGACCTGGGCGGCTGGACACCCGATCCGGATGCCGGGCCGATCCATCAGTCCTGGCGCACCCAGCGGATGATCGCGGCGGTGATGCAGGCGATGCGCAAGTGCCCGCAACCGATCATCGCCTGCGCCCAGGGCCCGGCCTGCGGCGGCGGTTTCTCGCTGCTGCTGTCGTCAGACGTGCGCTACGCAGCGCCGGACCTGCGAATGAATGCCGCCTATATCAAGATCGGCCTGGGCGGCTGTGACATGGGCGCCAGCTATTTCCTGCCGCGGCTGGTCGGCAGTTCGGTGGCCAGCGAATACCTGCTGACCGGCAAGTTCATGACCGCGGAAAAGGCCGTGGCCTGCGGCCTGTTCAGCGAGATTGTTCCGCAGGAAGAGCTGCTCGACAAGGCCCTGGCGCTGGCCGGGGAGATGCTGTTGACCAGCCCGATGGGGCTGCGGCTGACCAAGGACGCGCTCAACCTCAACATCGATGCCGCCAGCATGGAACACGCCTTCGCGCTGGAAGACCGCCAGCAGGTGATGCTGGGTCAGGCGGGTGACTTTGCCGAGGCGAAGCAAGCCTTCTTTGAAAAGCGCCCGCCGAACTGGAGCGATCGTTAGCTGGTTTGGGCGCGGCCCCGGTCCATCACGGCCAGCCGCCGCGCCTCTACTTCGTCCCCGCTGACCTGCGCATTGCGGGCAGAGGACGTGCTGTGCTCCAGCGCCATCGCCTCACCAAACGGCAGGGCATAGCCATCGTCGATCAGCTTCTTGTAAGCCCCGATCATCGCGGGATCGGCGCTGGCGATATCGGCTGCCAATTGCTTCGCCACCGGCAGGAGCTGGTCGGCGGCAACCACCCGGTTGACCAGACCCCAGGCGCAGGCGGTTTGCGCATCCAGGAAATTGCCGGTCAGCGAGAGCTCCTTGGCCCGGCTGATCCCGATCAGCCGCGACAGCTTTTGCGACAGGCCCCAGCCGGGCATGATCCCAACCCGGGCGTGGGTATCGGCAAACCGCGCGTTCTCACTCGCGATCAGGATGTCGCAGGCAATCGCCACTTCGAACCCGCCGGTGATCGCCACGCCATTGATCGCGCCGATCACCGGCTTGCGGCATTGCTCAATCGCTTTGACCGGGTTGGCGACGGCTTCGCTGGCATTGGCGGCACCTAGTCCTTCAACGCCCAGTTCTTTAAGGTCGAGCCCGGCGGTGAAGGCGCGGGTGCCGGCGCCCGTCAGCACCACGGCGCGGATCCGTTCGTCGTCGTTAAGTTCGGTCATCACCTGGGCCAGCTGAGCGCGCAACCCGCGCGACAGGGCGTTCATCGCCTCCGGCCGGTTCAGGGTGACAACGGCCACGCCGCCATCGCGTTCGACAGTAACCAGCATCGCCGTGCTCTCCTTACTTGCGCAGCCGGACGGCCGAGCTTTGGCCATCGTCGATCCGGATGATCGCACCGGTCACGCATTCGCTGGCCGGGGCGACGAGGTAGAGCAGGGTGGAATCCATCTGCTCGGGCACCGGCACGCGCTGACGGGCAAGGTGCGGGGCGGGGTTGCCGCCCATCCGTTCAAACATCCCGTCGGTCATTTCCGAAACGAACATGCCCGGGGCGATCGCGTTGACGTTGATCCCGTATGGGGCCCATTCGACACTGAGCGCCTCGGTCATCCGGGCGATCGCGGTCTTGGTCACGGCATAAAGCGCCGCCCCGCTGCCGTCATAACGGAAGTGTGCAACCGAACTGATGTTGACGATCCGGCCCGGCTTGCCCGCTGCAATCAACCGCCGCGCCACTTCGCAGGAAAGGATCCACGGTCCGCGCAGGTTCACCCCCAGCACGTTGTCAACCAGCTCAAGGCTCATCTTGTGGGCACGCTGGGCATCGGGCATCCCGGCGTTGTTGATCAGGATATCGACCGTGCCAAACGCGTCTTCCGCCGCAGCAACGGCGGCGATCATCGAATCCGCGTCGGTCGCGTCCATCTGCACGGCCATGGCCCGGCCACCGGCGGCGCGGATCTTGTCGGCCAGCGCCTCAAGCCGGTCCTTGCGGCGGGCGGCAAGCACCACGGCAGCCCCCTGGCTGGCCAGCACTTCGGCAAAGCGCGCGCCCAGGCCTGAAGAGGCGCCGGTAACCAGCGCAACGCGTCCGTGCAGGTCGGTCGAGTTATAGGGCAGGGGGAATTCGCTCATCTCAGGCTCTCCGCTTTGCCGGGTCTTAACCGGTCAATTAAGGAACCTTGCATGGGCCCGTGCTGCTTGGCAAGGTTCAGCCGCCGGCGGCCTCGACCACGTCGCGCAGGCGATCCTTGCCGAACCACATTTCATCGCCGAGGAAAAAGGTCGGCACGCCAAAGGCGCCGCGGGCAACGGCGCTTTCGGTATTGGCGACAAGCTCGGCCTTGATCGCCTCGTCGGCGACCAGCGCGGTCAGGGCTGCGGTATCCAGCCCCGCCTGGTCGAGCACGCGGGCCCAGACATCCGGCTCATCCAGCTTCTGCCCTTCCTGCCACAGCGCCACGTACATCGCCTCGCGATAGGCTGCGCCGCAGCCCAGCTGCTCGGCCGCGATCGCGCCGCGCATCGCCAGCAGTGTATTGACCGGGAAGTGCGGGTTGAACTGGAAGCCGCTGATCCCGTGTGTGGTCATGAACCGCTCCATCTCCAGCCGGTCATAGGCAACCTTTTGGGCGACATGGCCATAGGTCATCAGCGGTGGCTTGTTGCCGGTAGCCTTGAAGATTCCGCCCAGCAGAACCGGGACATAACGGAACTTGACCTGGCCCTTGGCTTCGATTGCGGGAATCGCGCGGTGGACGAACCACGAATTGGGACCGCCAAAGTCAAACACGAACTCGATCTCGCGCGGCATTACCACTTCTCCCCATAGGGCCGGATTTCCTGTTCAAAGGTCCAGGCCGATTTTGGCTGGGTATAGAGCGCCCAATAGGCCTCTGCCACGGCTTCGGGCGGCATCAGCAGGTCGGGCTGGGCGGCCAGGGCCTCGGCCCCGATCCGCTCTATCACCCGGGCGCGGACCCATTCGGTATCGACCCCGGCATCGATCACGAGGTGGGCGACGTGAAGGCCCTGCGGCCACAGTTCGCGCGCGGCCGATTGCGCCATGGCGCGCAAGCCTGCCTTGGCCGCGGCGAAGGCGGCATAGCCGGGATTGCCGCGCAGACCGGCGGTCGCGCCGGTCACGAAGATCTTGCCCCGCCCGCGCGGCAGCATCAGCTTCGCCGCCTCGCGCACCGAGACAAACCCGGCATAGCAGGCCATTTCCCAGACCTTGCGGAAGACCCGATCGGTCGTTTCGGTCAGCGGGAAGTTCACGTTGGCACCAACGTTGAACACCACCAGATCCAGCGGCGCGCGGGCTTCTGCCTCGGCCAGGAAGGCGGTTACGTCCTCGCTTTCGCGCGCGTCCAGACTGCGGCCGGTGATAGCGCCGCCCAGCAGGGCGCTCAGCTTGTCGCCATTGCGGCGGCCGGCGTGAACCAGGAAGCCTTCGCTGGCGAAGCGCCGGGCGATGGCCGCGCCAATATGATCGCCGGCCCCGATAACGGCGACCGACTTGCTCACTTGCGCTCCACCGGGATCACCGCGACCGTAAAGCGAGAGATGCAGATCAGCTTACCCGCCTCATCCTCGATCCGGATGGACCAGACCTGCGTGGTCCGGCCCAAGGCTTCGGGCCGCGCCGTGGCATAGACCCAGCCGGAATAGGCCGGGCGGATGTGGTTGGCGTTGATCTCCATCCCCACGGCGACGAACTTTTCGCGATCAACGCAATAGCTCGCCGCGACTGAGCCAATTGTTTCGGCCAGCGCGACCGAGGCCCCGCCATGGAGCCGCTTGAACGGCTGCTGGGTGCGTTCGTCCACCGGCATCCGCGCCCGGATCCAGTCATCGCCGCAGTCGACGAATTCGATGCCGATATGACCGGGCAGGGCATTCTCGCCCAGCGCGGTCATTGGTTGCAGGTTGGGGCACGCGCCGCCCCACCAGATCGATGCGTTGCTCATGGCAACGGGTCTGGCGCAAAGCGGCGCGGCTGTAAACGGGCCTCAGGCCGCTTCGGTGACCCGCTTCCCGGCGCGCACCCCGTCATAGACGAATTCGCTGCCATCCAGGTCAATGAAGGGGATCTCATCCTTTTCGCGCCAGTAATCCTGGTTGTGGCGCCACTCCGGCTTGTCGCCGCGCTTGGGCATCAGCTTCAGGCCGCGCATCAGATAACCGGGGTTGAAGTTCTCACCCTCGATCCAGTCATCCAGCGGCATGTTGTGGTCTTCATCGCGCAAGGCAACCTCGACCCGCTTGGCGCCGCGCGCGTCCATGTGATTGAGCAGGTTGCAGACAAAATCGCCCAGCATGTCGACACGCAAGGTCCAGCTGGCGCGGAAATAACCCATGACCCAGACCATGTTCGGCACGCCGGTGAACATCATGCCACGGTAATTGACCGTCTCGTGCCAATCGACCGGTTGGTCATCGACGAAGAAGGGGATGCCGCCCATCATCAGCAGGTTGAACCCAGTCGCGGCGACGATGATGTCCGCCTCGATCTCGTCACCGCCCTTGGTGCGCACGCCAGTTTCGGTGAAGGTCTCGATCTCATCGGTGTAGATGGTCAGTTGGCCGGATACGGCAGCGCGGAAAATGTCACCTTCGGGGCAGAAGGCCAGCCGCTGCTGCCACGGGCGGTACTTCGGCGTGAAGTGCGGTTCGAATTCGAAGTCCTCCTTGCCCGTAAAGGCGCGGACCAGCATCTTGAGCTCTTCGAAGACCACGTCCGGCTCTTCGATGCAGCGCTGGGTCATCGCGTTCTGGTCGTGCATGATCTGGGCCCGGACCACGCGGTGGATGGTCGGCTCGTCAATTTTCGCGGCGCGCAGCTTGTCGGCCAGCTCGTTCTTGTTTTCCGAGCAGAAGAAATAGGTCGGCGAACGTTGCAGCATTGAAACGTGGGCGGCCTTTTCGGCGAAGGCCGGAATCACCGTGGCGGCCGTGGCGCCCGAACCGATCACCAGCACCTTCTTGCCGGTATAGTCGATCTTCGGATCCCACAGCTGAGCGTGGATCAGCTGGCCCTTGTAGCGGTTCATCCCGGGCCAATCGGGCATGTAGGGCTTTTCGTGATCGTAATAGCCCTGGCACATCCACAGGAAGTTGGCAGTGAAGCTGACCTCTGCCCCGTCGCTGGCGCGCACGGCATCGATGGTCCAAAGGTTGGCCTGGCTGTCCCACGCCGCACGGGTGATGCGGTGGCCATAGCGGATATGCGGGGCGATCCCGTTTTCCTCGATCACTTCGCCCATGTACTTCAGGATTTCCTCCGCCGAGGCGATCGGCGCCCCGATCCAGGGCTTGAAGCGATAACCAAAAGTGTAAAGGTCACTGTCGGAACGGACGCCCGGGTACTTGTGCGTTTCCCAGGTGCCGCCGAAGCTCTCCTTCATCTCCAGGATGACATAGGACTTGCCGGGGCTCTGTTCCTGCAGGTGATAGGCCGAACCGATCCCGGAAATCCCGGCGCCGACGATCAGCACGTCGACATGGTTGGCACTGCTGGCGCTGCTTGGCTTGGCCGCGGCTTGTCCGGTCACAGGCGACTCTCCTCTCGATGGTCTTAATCGTTCGATTAAGCTCCCATTAGCCGTCCTTGCCAAGCCCCGAATTGATCGCGGTCAACTTGGTTCGAAAGCGGGCGGTTCGCTGTTGCCAGGGCCAAGCGTGCGCTGCATGTACAGTGTATCGAGCCAGCGCCCCTGCTTGCGGCCGATGCTGCCAAGCCGGCCCGCCAACGCAAAACCCAGCCGCGCGTGCAAGGCCTCTGACGCGGGCTCGGCCCCGCCGATCACCGCGATCATCTGGCGAAATCCCAGCGCGGTGCACGCCTCGATCAAGGCGCCCAGCAATGCCGTGCCCACGCCCTGGCCCCGCGCGGTGTCGCGGATATAGATGCTGTCCTCGCAGACGAAGCGATAGGCTGCCCGGTCGCGGAACTGGGTGGCATAGGCATAGCCCAGCATTTGCCCGTCGGGTGCCTCGGCGATAAGCCACGGCCAACCGGAACCAAGGACACGCTCCATCCGCCGGGAAATCTCGGCTGCGTCGGGCGGTTCGGTTTCATAGCTGGCCGTGCCGTGCAGCACATGATGCGCATAGATTGCGGCAATCTCGGCACAGTCGTCTGGGCGGGCGGGGCGGATCAGCATCGGCGCAGAATGGCCGCCCCAGCCGCGCCGTCAATCCCCGGCGATGGTCAACCCGTCCACGCGGATCGTCGGCACGTTGATCCCGCGGTGCCATTCCAGATCATCGGCCGGGGTCAGCGCCGCGAACATGTCGATCAGGTTCCCGGCCACGGTGAACTCGGCCACGGGTCCATCGATCTTGCCATTGACGATCCGGAAGCCCGATGCCCCGCGGCTGTAATCGCCGGTCACCCCGTTAACGCCGTGGCCGATCAGCTCGGTCACGTAAACGCCGTCGGCAATGTCGGCCATCAGCTCGTCGGGGCTGAGGTTGCCGGCGGCAAGGTGCAGGTTGCTGGTTCCAACCCCCGGCGATCCCCCCGCGCCGCGCACCGCGTGGCCGGTTGGCGTGCCGCCCAATTGGCGCGCGGCGGCGCTGTCCATCAGCCAGCCGGTCAGCCGGCCATCGGTAACCAGTTCGCGGCGGGCAACCGGCAGGCCTTCGCCATCGAACGGGCGGGATGACAGTCCGCGGGGGCGCAGCGGATCGTCAACAATCGTGATTCCGGCCTTGAACAGCTGCGCGCCATCGCGGTCGAGCAGGAAACTGGCACGGCGGGCAATCGCATTGCCCGACATGGCGCCGGTCAGGTGGCCGATCAGTGAGCCGCCGACGCGCGGATCGAACACTACCGGCAGCGGTCCGCTCTTGAGCCGTCCCGGCTTGAGCCGCGCCACAGCGCGATCCCCCGCCATCTGGCCGATCTCTTCCGGGGCAGGCAGGTCCGCCAGGTGTCGGGCCGTCCGCCAGCCATAATCGCGCTGCATGGCATCGCCTTCACCGGCGATCACCACGGCGCTGATCCCGTGGCTGGTGCCGCCGTAGGCGCCGGCAAAGCCGTGGCTGGTGACCAGCGCCATGACCCGCCGGGCCAGGCTGGCCGAACCGCCCTCGCTGTTGGTGACGCCGCTAACCGCGCGGGCGGCATCTTCGGCGGCCAGGGCGCGGGCCAGCAGGTCTTGCGGGCTCGGTTCGGCGCTGTCCTCCAGGTCGAGGTCCGCCAGCGGCGCGCGGTGCAGCAACTCTTCGGGCGCCAGTCCGGCATATTGGTCTTCCGGCGCAGCCCGCGCCATGTCGACCGCGCGGCCAGCCAGCTCGCGCAGCGCATCGTCCGAGAGGTCGCTGGACCCGATCGAGGCCGAGCGGCGACCCACAAACACGCGCAGGTCCAGGTGCTCGCTCTCGCTGCGTTCGATATCTTCCAGCTTGCCCAGCCGGACCTGGACCCCTTCAGACGAACTACCCGAATAGATTGCGTCGGCGGCATCGGCCCCGGCCTTGCGGGCAAGGTCGATCAGCGCGGCGGCGCGTTCCTGGGCGGCGGAAGGGGTCAGCATGGAAAGGTCACTCCGAAAGCGGAGCGGCCGATCTAGGTATTCGCAGGCCGAAGGGCAATCAGGTGAAAGCGAAAGCCAGCAGCTTGAATATGCCGGTCACGATAAACGGCAGGCCGATCGCCAGGGCCCAGACCCAGTTGCGATCATGGCGATAGAACGGCGCCAGCTCCGGATCCTTGGCCTGGTCATCGGAAAGACGGTTCCAGCGGCGTTCGAACCGACGGCAGGCCGGGATGATCGCTGCCACCAGCACGATGAGCGCGAAATAGGGCAGCAACGAGCCACTTTTGGCATCGAGGGCACCCATCGTCACGAAAATCTGCAGCCCGGTAT
>JACCDJ010052435.1_pt1 | contig 10336 bp, 7 predicted proteins | sample 7444481 | NCBI WGS metagenome assembly JACCDJ01 (sample SAMN15323435, study PRJNA562643) | freshwater metagenome | isolation source: river surface water | place: USA:Blue River Watershed | collected 2017-08-15 | reverse complement strand
ACATCTCGATTTGCTCCCGGAAGTCGCTCTATTTCAGTAGCATTTAGCGTTTTTAGCGATACTGGAGACTCAATTTTACGCACGAACGGGGAAGCTTTAAGCTTTACCTCTCCTTTCTCTTTTATTATTTCCTCTAGTTGAAAATCTAACTCTACACTTCTTGCATTTGTAACCGTAATTTCATTTAAGATAAGTTCCTTAAAACCCGAAGCACTGACCTTAAATGCGTAAACACCAGGTTTTAACCCCGAAATTTCATAACTACCATTATCCAAAGAAGTTGCACCTTTTTGCTGTTCAAGAACTTGAATTTTAGCAAACTCAATTGGCTTATTATTCGTTGCATTCAACACTCTTCCTTTAACGATACCTGATTGAGCATGTATCAAGTTGATAATAAGAATAGAAAGTATGGTAAATATTTTTTTCATTACGTTATTTTTAATCCAAACAAATTTGAAGGGATAAAGTTCTGCATATTGGGTTAATTTCTTTAAATAAACTTTTAGGAAGGCAACAGTAGACTAATCATTATGATTTTTCCAATTAACCAGATTTTGAATTACTGCCATACCATTTTCAGTCAAAATTGATTCGGGATGAAATTGAACTCCAAATATTTTATTCTCTTTACTTTCTAATGCCATTGCAACATGATTTTCTGAATATGCGGTAATGAATTTTTCATCCAATTCAATAACCTTCCAACTGTGATATAGACCAACTTTTGATCCGTTTGGAATGCCATTCAACAAAACACTACGATTCGAAATTGAAGCCAAACGAGTGGTGACACCGTGTTTTACCTCTTCTTGATTAATTAAGTTTCCTCCAAGAAAACTTGCTAAAGCCTGAAAACCTAGACAAACTCCAAACAACGGGATTCTATTTAACTGGCAAAAGGCTATGCATTCAAACATATTTTCTTTTTCATTAGGAAGTCCCGGTCCCGGAGAAAGTACCACCAACGAATAATTCAACAACGTAGCTTTAACAAGATGGTCATGGTATACAATATCGACCTGTTCTCCTGCGTTTTCAAAATAATGAACAAGGTTAAATGTAAACGAATCATAAAAATCTACAACCAAGACCATCTCTTCCTCAAAAATTGGTTACTTTGCAAAAGTAGAATAAATAACCCTTTGAGATGAAAAAAGCAATTTCGATACCTAATGCGCCTGCTCCCGTTGGCCCTTACAGTCAAGCAATATTATCGGGTAACATGTTGTTTGTGAGCGGTCAAGTTCCTATAAATCCAACAACAGGGCAATTGGTAAATGATTCAATTGAAGCCTCTACTCATCAGGTAATGCAAAATATTCATTCGTTGTTAACTGCTGCGGGATTTGATTGGGAAAACGTTGTTAAATGCAGTATATTTTTAAAAAATCTTAACGATTTTAGTACTGTCAATGCCATTTACGCCTCTTATTTCGAAGGAATTCCTCCAGCGAGGGAAACTGTCGAAGTGGCAAGACTCCCGTTAGATGTTCAAATTGAAATTTCGTGTATCGCCGTTAAAAACTAGTAATTGAATTTAGATAAGAAAATAGACGTTAGTGTTATCATTGTAAACTACAATGTTTGTTATTTTCTAGAACAATGTTTAAGTTCAGTTGAGGCCTCTATAGGGAATATTACAAAAGAGGTATTCGTTGTCGATAACAACAGTGTAGACGAATCAATGACGATGGTAGCCACTAAATTCCCTTGGGTTCAACGAATAGAGAACAAAGAAAACGTTGGATTCTCAAAAGCGAATAACCAAGCTATACAACAAGCCTCGGGAAGGTATGTTGTGCTACTTAATCCAGATACTGTAGTAGAAGAGGATACACTGGTAAAATGCATCAAATTTATGGATAGCCATCTAAATGCTGGTGGACTAGGTGTTAGGATGCTAGATGGGAAAGGAAAATTTTTACCTGAATCAAAACGTGGTTTACCTTCCCCTAAAGTAGCTTTTTTTAAAATTTTTGGTTTATCTAGATTTTTCAAAAAATCTAAAAAATTCAATTACTATCACTTAGGTCATCTCAGCGAATTTGAAACCAATAAAATAGATATTTTGAGCGGTGCATTTATGTTCATGAGAAAAGAAGCACTTGATAAAGTTGGTGTACTAGACGAAGCTTTTTTTATGTACGGGGAAGACATTGATTTATCGTTTAGACTTCAAAAAGGTGGATATGACAATTATTATTTTCCGGAGACTAAAATCATTCACTATAAAGGAGAAAGTACCAAAAAAAGTTCAGTGAATTATGTTTTTGTTTTTTACAAAGCTATGATCATTTTCGCCAACAAACATTTCTCACAAAAAAATGCAAGTATTTTTTCGATAGCGATACATTCTGCCATATACATGCGAGCTACTGCTGCTTTAGCGCATCGATTCATAAAACAATCCATTTTACCACTAACAGATTTCAGCCTGACGTTGGGTGGTTTGCTCTTACTAACACATCAGTGGAAAATTCGCGATATTCATTTTACTGAGATAGCCTATCAAATTCAAATTCCTTTGTATGCATTTATTTGGATTTTCCTTTCGTATCTGCTCGGACAATATGACAAAGGCTCAAGTAGAAATATCGTTTGGAAAGGAAGTTTGTTGGGTACTTTATTCATCTTAGTAATATATGCCTTATTACCAAAGGAATATCAATTTTCGCGCTTATTTATAATAATTGGAGTGTCTTGGTACATTTTGCAATTTTATCTCTTGAGAATTGTGCTTAATTTATACCAAAATCATCAAATCGGATTACCTAAACCAATACAAAAGCGTTTTGCTATTATTGGCACAGAATCCGAATTTTTACGAATTGAAAAATTACTTCATACTACCTATTCGAATATAGAAAGTACGCATTGGTTATCTATTGAAGAAATTAACAACAATACAAACAGAGTACAAGAATTTATTCAGGTTTACAAAATCAATGAACTCATATTCTCTTCAAAAGATTTATCTGCAAAAGATATAATCGGATTAATGTCTGCTGTAAATACTCAAGATGTTGATTTTAAAATTGCCCAACCAGAAGCCGAATACCTGATTGGCAGTAATTCAATCGATACCGCTGGTGATCTTTATATTCAAAATTTCAATTTACTTTTACGACAGGAAAATCGTCGCTCCAAAAGGCTATTTGATCTAATTACAAGTTTTGCATTATTAGTTTTTCTTCCTGCTTTAATTTTCTTCATTAAGAATAAGAAGTTCCTTCTGAAAAATCTAATGGATGTGATAACTGGAAAAAAAACATGGATTGGAGCTCCTATTGAAAGGAAAAATAGCTTTATTAAACCTGGAATTTTACTTCCAATTCAATTATTAAATGAGGCAGAGTCCATAGATTATCAAAAAATTAATCTTTTGTATGCTAAAAATTACTCCGTTCTATACGACGTGCAGTGTATGTTAAAAAATTGGCATTCACTAGGTAATTAAGCCCTTTCATTCAACTTTATTGTAATAAAAACCATATATTTGCAAGGCAATTTATAAAGTATGGGGCAGATTGAGATACGTTTACCTAAAATGGGAGAAAGTGTTACGGAAGCAACTATTACCAATTGGCTAAAGAATATTGGTGATACCGTTGCTATTGATGAACCTTTAGTGGAAGTTGCTACTGATAAAGTAGATAACGAGTTGCCTTCAGAGGCTGCAGGTATTTTGGTGAAACGCTTGTTTGAAAAAGATCAAGTCGCAAAAGTTGGAGATGTCATTGCCCTCCTTTCAACAGATGGAGCTGCACCAAAAGATGAAATAAAAGCCTCATCACCAGAAGAATCAAAAAAAGAAGTTCAACTTAATGAAAATTTGACTGCCGCGGCTGAAACGACCAATTCAACGAACGGCTCCGCTCAAAAAATTTCAAAAAATGGAGAAAACGGAAAATTTTTCTCTCCACTCGTGCGCTCAATTGCCGAAAAAGAAAATATTTCATCGTCTGAATTGAATACAATTATTGGGACTGGATTGGATGGAAGAGTTACAAAATCTGATCTACTTGGCTATCTTGCATCAAGAGGGCAAAACACTGCTAAACCCGCAGAAAATGTTCAACCTCAGCCAATCGTCTCGAATTCACCAGTAATTACCTCCTCAAACGTTATAAAGGAGCCAATAGTGGTTGCAAACCCAGGAGATGAAATAATTGAGATGGATCGTATGCGAAAGTTGATTGCTGAGCATATGGTTATGTCTAAGCATGTTTCCCCACACGTAACTTCATATGTTGAGGCAGATGTTACCAATATGGTGTTATGGAGAAATAAAATCAAGAAAAAATTCCAAGAAAGAGAAGGTGAAAATATAACCTTTACTCCAATTTTGATGGAAGCAATTGCAAAAGCCATTAAAGATTTTCCAATGATAAACGTTTCTGTCTCTGGAACAACTATTATTAAAAGGAAAGATATTAATATCGGAATGGCAACAGCTCTTCCTTCTGGAAATTTAATTGTACCCGTAATTAAAAATGCGGATCAACTTAATTTAGTTGGCTTAACAAAAGCTGTAAATGAATTGGCAAATAATGCAAGAAATAACAAATTAAAACCGGAAGATATTCAAGGAGGCACCTATACTGTAACAAATGTTGGGTCTTTTGGAAATGTCATGGGTACACCGATAATTAATCAGCCACAAGTTGCCATTTTAGCCTTGGGAGCAATTCGTAAAGTACCAGCAGTTATAGAAACTCCAGCGGGTGATTTCATTGGTATTCGCCATAAAATGTTCCTTTCTCATTCATACGACCATCGAGTTGTTGATGGCGCACTAGGAGGTCAGTTTGTTCGAAAAGTTGCAGATTATTTGGAGGCATTCGACTTAGACAGAGAAATTTAACTAATTTTAGAATCTACTACACAACATAAATATGATAAGATTAAGTACTATACTATTCACACTTGTAATTTCAACCATTTCAAGGGCGCAATTTACAGAAACAGAGGTTCGAAATATGACGACTCAAGCCTCCGAGCAAGAATTGGTTATTCAATGTTCTCGATTTTTACAGGAGAATTTTTATCATTTTGCCGAAATCATTACGAATCGATTGATAGAATTAGATCCGGATAATGCCAATTATCAATACAGAAAAGGATTTATAGTTCTCGGAATGAGAACAGATCATGAAGCTGCTATCAAACATCTAAGTAAAGCGACCAAGAAAATTCAAAAAAATTATGACATGTATTCTAAAGCTGAAGATGCGGTCCCTGCAGACGTATTTTTTCACCTTGGTAGAGCTTATCACTTAAATGAGCAATTCGACAAAGCTGTAGAAAATTACAAACGTTTTTTGGCTGAAACGGACAAGAGATCTGAATTAATTAAAGACGCTGAGAAACGAATTATTCAATGCGATGTTGCTCGTAAATTGATTGCCGCGCCACAGGATGTGAAAATTAAAAACTTAGGTAAGAAAATCAATACTGAATATGCTGACTTTTCTTCTACCATTTCAATTGATGGCAGAGCCTTGTATTACACATCGAGAAGACCCTGGGAAAACGGTGAGTCTAACAACTTTAGAGACCCAATGCTGAATCATTATTCAGAGGATATTTATCAATCTACTTTGAGTCCTTTTTACGATTGGAACGAACCGAATAGAATGTCCATGTGTAAACCTGAATTCAATGAAGCGACTGTAAGTGTAAGTATTGATGAGCGTAGAGTTTACACCTACAATGATAAATCCGGAATGGGGGACATTTATTACAGCCAATTATTAGATGGGAAATTTGGTCCCGTAGTTCCGGTTGATGTTAATCAAGTAAATACAGAGAAAAGATGGGAGACACATTACATGGTTTCACCGGACGGTAATATGAGATTTTTTGTCTCTGACAAAGAAAGTGGTACAGGTCGTCGAGATATTTATTTTAGTGAGAATATTGATGGCACATGGACAAACCCTGTCAACATGTCAAATATCAATACAGAATGGGATGAAGATTCTCCATTCATGGGATTAGACAACAATACCTTGTACTTTTCTAGTAACGGCCCAAATTCAATGGGAGAATTCGACATTTTCATGACAGTTCGCGATGAAAATGGCATGTGGGGCGATCCTATTAATTTAGGCTATCCAATCAATAGTGTTGGTGATGATATTTTTTACACGCACACTGCTGATGGTAGAAAAGCTTATTTCACGTCATTTAGAAAAGGTGGTTTTGGAGAAAAAGACGTTTATGAAATAGCCTTGAACAATTCTAGCGTGAAGAACATAGCCTTTTTAAATGGGCAAATAATTCATTCAAAAGGAAAAACGATTCCTGAAGATTCATACGTTACAATTAAATGTATCAATTGTGCTGATCAAACGGAAAAGCAAATTTTCGCCAGAATTAGTGACGGATTCTTTGGTTCAAAATTAACGAAGTGCAAAGAATATGAACTTGCTTATTACTACAATAATGGTACAAAAAATCCATACCGAGAACGATTTACTACAAATTGTGATTTGGGATATGAAGAAATTAACAAAAAGGTTCTTTTGGATGACGACAATAAGGTTATTATTCCATTCTTTACTTACGATGTAATTGCGACAGTTTCTGACAGAGATTCAAAAAAAGCGATTCAAGGAGCTAAAATTGAATTCAAAAACAATAAGGATAACTTCAATTACACTACAGCTAATAATGGTGAGTCGAAAACAGAACTAGGAAAAAACAAAACGTTCGGAGATGTTCTCAATTTTACTGTAATCGTTTCTGCTCCAGGTTATTTGACACAATCAATTGAAATGAGCGACACTTTAGGTGCTGACTCCATACTGAGGAAAGAATTCGCTCTTATTCAAGATACAAGTGGAAAAGATCTCGGGCCTTTCTTGATACTATATGATTTCGACAAATACGATATTCGTCCTGATGCAGTTGTCATCTTGAATAAAATAGTTAAGGTGATGAATGATAACCCTTCATTAAAGATAGAACTTGGTTCCCATACTGATTCTCGTGGAAATGATGCTTACAATAAGCGTCTATCCGATAATCGTGCTAAATCCGCAAGAGACTATATTGCGAAAAGGATTTCAGATTCAAAACGAATCTCTTACAAGGGTTACGGTGAATCGAAACTAAAAAATAGATGTGATGATGGAGTGAAATGTACTCCTGCCGAGCATCAAGAAAATAGAAGAACTGAATTTATCATCATTAAATAAACCTAAAGCCCAACAAGTTGGGCTTTTTTATTTCTGATATGTCACTTACACTTAAAAAATCACTGTGCGTTATTGACTTAGAGGCGACTGGTCTGCAAATTACTACAGATAGAATTGTACAAATAGCCATGTTGCGCATTGATCCTGATAACTCACAGGTCACTTACAACGAAATTGTTAATCCTGAAATAAATATTCCTAAAGAAATTGAAGCAATTCATGGAATTACAAATGAAATGGCTAAACAAGCAAATACTTTTAAAGAATTAGCTCCTGAAATTGTTAAGTTTATAGGTCAATCTGATTTAGTAGGCTATAATTCGAATAAATTCGATATCCCACTTCTTGCCGAAGAATTGCTAAGGTGTCAGATAGATTTCAACTTAGCGGATCGACAATTTATTGACGTTCAAAATATTTTTCACAAAATGGAGCAACGAACGCTAGCTGCTGCGGTACAATTTTACTGTAATAAACCTCTTGAAGGAGCTCACAATGCGATCCACGATGTAATGGCTACTTGGGATGTTTTTGAGGCACAACTTAAGAGATATCCAAATCTTCAAAAAGATGTTACTTATCTTGCAGAGTTTTCAAGGTCTCAAGCAAATCAAATGGTTGATTTTGCTGGAAGATTGGCTCGAAATGAAAAAGGTGAAGTAATTTACAATTTTGGTAAACATAAAAATAAAACGATTGCTGAAGTATCACAACTAGAACCCGGATACTATGGATGGATGTTAGAAGCAGATTTCCCCTTGCATACCAAAGATTGCCTTCGAACAGAAATGGAAGCTATTAAAGCGAAACGAAAACAAGAAAACGAAGAGGATCTATCCTTAGAAGACAAATTAAATGCACTAAAGAATAAATTCAGTCAACGATGAAAATAATTTGTATCGGTAGAAATTATGCTGATCACGCGAAAGAAATGAATTCAGCATTACCTAAAGAACCTATTTTTTTCTTAAAACCGGATACTGCTTTGACGCGTGAAAAAACTTTTTATTTGCCAAAATTCACAAATGACCTTCATTTCGAGTGCGAAATTGTTGTTAAAATTGATAAGGCTGGAAAAAATATACCGATAGAATTTGCTCCTAAATATTATTCCGAATATACCCTAGGTATTGATTTTACAGCTCGCGACCTACAACAAGAATGTAAAGAAAAAGGATTACCTTGGGAAAAAGCGAAGGCTTTTGATAATTCTGCGCCATTGAGTGATACCTGGATGAATAAAAGTGATCTTTCACTGGAAAATTTATCTTTCCAGTTTTATCAGAATGATGAGTTAAAGCAAGATGGCAACACGAAAGATATGATTTTTTCCATCGACATGCTAATTTCCTATGTTTCACAATTTGTGACATTGAAAACTGGAGATTTAATATTCACTGGAACCCCTGCAGGTGTCGGGGCTGTATCAATTGGTGATGAATTAACTGGTTTTATGAATGGTAGAAAACTAATTCAATTACGAATCGCCTAGTATTTGATTACTTTATTTACCTTTTTCGAAATATCCGAAAACACGAAATAAATTCCCGAGGACAAATTCACTGTTTCAATTTCGTTTTTTCCGGAAAGTATTTTTTTCGATAGAATTATATTACCGAATAAATCTACGATGGTAATATCAACTTCTTTGGAAGTAGCAATTTCCAAAACATCTGAGAATGGATTAGGAATAATATAGATTTCGTTATCAATTTTACTTTCCTCATTTAAACCCACGCCGCCATTTTCTCCGTTCTCCAAATGAAAAATTCCTCCTGCATCTTGCCCAGTAAATAAATCTAAATTTCCATCACTATCTATATCCAAAACATACGGAGCCGAATAGGCCCCTATTTCTCTTGAAATCGTAAGATAATCATCTGAAACCTGATGGAAAGATTGCCCCTCTATGAGACTATCGCTAATATTCTTATAAAATCTCAATTTACCGTCAGCAGACCCAACAATTAAATACATCGAATCGGCATATTCAAAAAAATGAGGCACAGCGTAACCATCAGGTGTATCCGTTGCGACATCAACCATTCCCAACTGAGAATTTTCTAGGATAAAATTGTAAGATGTGCCACTGGTATTGCGGTAATATACTATTTCGCCAGTTTTTTTCCCCAGAACCAAATCTAATATTCCATCCTTATTCAAATCAACTAACTGAGGGCATGCATATTGACCAGCTGAGATTAATGTTCCGTTTGAATCAGTCAGGTTCAATACAGGAGATGCGAAAGAAATCGAAGAACCAACAGATGTGTTTTTTAAAAATCCAATTGTTCCATTTTCAAAACCAAGTATCATATCCTTTTTTCCATCACCATCTAAATCTCCAAAACTTGGGATAATTCTTAATCCGTATGGACTTGATGCAAAATTTAAAAAGTCAGAATCAACCAATGTAAAAAATGGTTGAGTGTTTGTTCCCGTGTTTTTATAATACGCAATTCTCGACTCCTTCAATAAAGTTGGTTTATACGCATAGAAATTTGCTACAAACATATCCGTAAGCCCATCATTGTCAATATCACAGAAAACAGGAATGGAACCTGTACCGTGTTCAATCATGTCTTCCTGTAAAAAAGCATTTGTTTGATAAACAAAATTATTAGCATTATTCGATCCGGTATTTTTGTAAAATAATACACCCTTTTCATTCTCTGAAACATTTTTCGCATTAGGAGCTACCAAAAGATCCTTGTTATTATCAAAATCAACATCTAACCAAAAGGAAGCAGGAAAAAGCTGAATGTTTGCCTGAATTGAATTAGAAGGGAAATTTGGATCTTGATTTATTATTAATGAATTAGAATTAACTGTTGTCCCTCCATTCGTCAATAAGATCAAATTTGGATGCGCAACATCTCCTAAAACTAAATCTTTGACACCCGAACCGTCGTAATCAAAAGCCAAAACAGTAGATCCTGCATGCGCTTTAGAATGATCATTAGGTTTAAATTCAGGATTGGGAACATTCCCTCCTTGACATGGAGGGGTTTGGTCATTTAGAAAAACGCTATTTGAATTTACATCCTCACGAAATCCTCCCCAGCATTCATTTCTTAGTTCAAATTGAAGAGAATCAGAATGACCATATAATTCTTTACTCAAGTTCTTGT
>JACCDJ010490246.1_pt1 | contig 10337 bp, 10 predicted proteins | sample 7444481 | NCBI WGS metagenome assembly JACCDJ01 (sample SAMN15323435, study PRJNA562643) | freshwater metagenome | isolation source: river surface water | place: USA:Blue River Watershed | collected 2017-08-15 | reverse complement strand
GGGGATTTAGTTACAATTCCCCTAACATTTATGGATTCTAATATTGTTCTTTCTGATTTCGATAAACTTGTAAAACATGTTTCTAAAATAGGAGGATCTATTAGTATTTTATTCCATAACGATTTAGTTAATAATCCAGAATATGAAATTTTTTTAGGGCTTTATGAAAAGCTTTTACAAGTATTAAAAATTAATAATTTTAATTATAAATTACCGTCTGATTTAATTAAATAAACATGAAAATATTACACCTTACACACACAGATATTAGATTTGATAATAGAATAATAAAAGAAATTGATGCCCTTTCTCAAGTTCCTGAATATGAATTATTTGGAATTGGATTGGTGAGAGATGAAGGCGCAGCGAATCATGATGTTGCCCATCTTAGAGCTAGTATTATTAATTTAAAATTGACATTTAGAGGAGTTGGTTATCTCCCTAAGTTTTTGAAACATAGTTTAATATTTATAGAATTCTTAATTAGAACATTAAAATATTCTTTAAAAATCAAACCAGACGTAATTCATTGTCATGATACTTTAGTATTGCCTATTGGAGTTTTTTTAAGATTATTTACTAAATCAAAAATTGTGTACGATGCTCACGAATTAGAGTCAGATAAAAACGGGCAATCTAAAATTTATTCTTTTGGCACTTTAATTCTTGAAAAAGTATGTATAAGATTCACAGATTTATTAATTACTGTTAGTCCTTCAATTCAAGATTGGTATAAATCCAAATTTAACATTGATAATAGCATATTGATTTTAAATTCTCCTCAAATAAAAGATTTGAATTATAGAAAAAATGAAGATTTATTAGGGGAAAAGTACTTTCATGATAAATTCTATATTGAACATGATAAATTAGTATTCATATATCTTGGTGCTTTAATGCCAGGTAGAGGTGTTGAATTGCTTCTAGATGCATTTAGTAGCAACAGAATAAATTCTCATATAGTTTTTATGGGTTTTGGTATTCAAAAAGATTTAATTTTAGAAAGGGCTAAAACATCTCGCAATGTTCACTATCATGAACCAGTTAAACACGATGAGGTAGTTAATTATGTTAATCATGCTAACGTTGGTTTATGTATGTTACAAAATATTTCACTAAGTGATTATTATTGTTTGCCTAATAAGTTGTTTGAATATGTTTTCTCAGGGATCCCTGTGTTGGCGTCTGATTTTCCTGATATAAAAAATTTAATTGATTTATATAAATTAGGTTGGTATTGCAGTTTTAATCTCGAAGATGTTATAAAAGGGATTATTGAAATTGAAAATGAAAATATTTTAAAAATATCGGATGATTTATTCAAAATATCTTGGCAAGCTCAGGCATACGAGTTAATTGTAGCATATAAAAATTTAAAATAAATAATAATGGAAAACACAAAAAACTTTGCACTTATTGGAGCTGCGGGATATATCGCCCCTAGACATTTAAAAGCTATTAAAGATACAGGAAATGCTTTATTGGCAGCTTTTGATCCTAATGATTCTGTCGGTATTATGGATAGTTATTTCCCAAAAGCTAGTTTTTACACTGAATTCGAGAGGTTTGATAGAAGTGTTGAAAAGCTAAAGCGAAATGGTACGCCGATTGATTTTGTTTCAATTTGTTCGCCAAATTATCTTCATGATTCTCATATTAGATTTGGTTTAAGAAATAATGCAAATGTAATATGTGAAAAACCATTAGTTTTAAATTCATGGAATGTTGATTCTTTGATTCAAAGTGAAAATGAATCCGGGAAGAATGTATTTACAATATTACAGTTGAGACTACATCCAGTGCTTATTGATTTAAAAAAGAAGATTGATTCAGCTGTTACTAATAAAAAGTACGATCTTGACCTTACATATATAACATCACGTGGAAATTGGTATTATACAAGTTGGAAAGGTGAAATTAATAAATCAGGCGGTATTGCAACTAATATTGGTATTCATTTTTTTGATATGTTGATTTGGCTTTTTGGAGATGTTATTGAAAATAAAGTTCACATTAACACACACGATCGGGCATCGGGATTTCTTGAGTTTAAAAATGCTAGAGTGAGATGGTTTTTAAGTATAAATTCATCGACATTGCCAGAAGATATTTCAAATGCTGGTAAAACAACTTATCGCTCAATTACAATTGACGGTGAGCCAATTGAATTTAGTGATGGGTTTACAGACCTTCACACCAAAAGCTATTCCGAGATTCTTACTGGTAAAGGTTTTACTTTGAAAGAGGCGAGACCAGCTGTTGCATTAGCTCATGAAATTAGAGAGATAGAAACAATTGGTCTGATAGGTGATTATCATCCATTTTCAAAATTAAGGCTATCTGAACACCCTTTCAAAATTAGAAATTAGTTTTTTTTAACTTTTAAAATTTTATATGTATGTGCGGTATTTTTGGCTCAATTTCAAAAACGAAGATTAATTTAAATAATATAAATAAGTTAGCTGCGCATTCGCAGCAAAGAGGAAAAGATTCAAGTGGGTTAATTTATTATTCTTCTGGCAGTTACAATGTTATTCGTGCGGATTTTGAACTTGTAAAATTACTAAAGAAAACGCATGTGGCTGATTCAAGTTTAATTCTTGGACATAGCAGATTAATTACAAATGGTCTTTCTGATAATCAGCCCGTTGTCAAAAAATCTCTTGCTTTGATTCATAATGGAATCATTGTTAATGAAAATGAAATTTGGGATAAAATTTCAATTAAAAGAGAGCTGACAATCGACTCTGAAGCCATTATAGCATTGGCAGAAGAATATCTAAATAAATCGCAAGACATTTCAGGGCTATATTCAAGTATTCTGTCTAATTGTAAAGGTGTTGTAGCTTGTGCCCTATTGCTTCCTGTTCACGGTAAACTAATTTTATTTTCAAACAATGGTAGTTTATATTTTGCTCACATTGGTGAGGATATATATTTTGCATCTGAGCGTTATGGATTAGAATTAATTGGTTGTAAAAATATTAAACAAATTCTTAATTCATGCCAAATTATCGAAATACCAAAGTTTAGTAACGACTTTAATATTAAAAATTTCGAGAACAGAACCGAAAATTTAATTCCTGAGTTTATATATAATTCGAATCAAGAAAAAATCCTTGAAAACAAGAAAGTTAATTTAAAACGGTGTACAAAGTGTGTTCTTCCGGAGACTATGCCTTTTATTAAATTTGATGAAAAGGGCGAATGTAATTATTGTAAAAGCTATAAACCTCGAAATAATCCAAAACCTAAAGAGGAACTTTTTGAATTAGTTAAACCGTATCGGAGAAAAGGGGCAGATTTAGATTGCATAGTTCCATTTTCGGGTGGTCGAGATAGTTGTTATGGTTTACATTTAATAGTTAATGAACTTAAAATGAAACCAGTTACATACACCTACGATTGGGGAATGGTAACAGATTTGGGAAGAAGGAATATTAGTAGAATGTGTTCTCAATTAGGAGTTGAAAATATAATTGTTGCTGCGGATATTTCTTTAAAAAGAAAAAATATTAGAATGAATTTGGAGGCATGGCTTAAATCACCTCATTTAGGAATGATGGCAATGCTAACTGCGGGCGATAAACACTTTTTTAGGTATGTTAAAGATATTAAAAAGCAAACAGGTATAAATCTTAACTTGTGGGGAGTAAACCCACTTGAAGTAACACATTTTAAAACTGGTTTCTTAGGTATTGAACCAGATTTTGAAGAGAAAAAAGTATATAATAATGGATTAATGAACCAGTTAAGATATCATTCCAAAAGGTTTCAAGCTATGGCTGAAAGTCCTAGCTATTTTAATTCGTCACTGTGGGATACATTGTCTGGGGAATATTATAGAAGCGTTACAAAGAAAGATGATTATTATCACTTATTTGATTATTGGAGGTGGGATGAAGATCAGGTAAATGATTGCTTATTGAATATGTATGATTGGGAAAAAGCGGTTGACACTCCGACTACATGGAGAATTGGGGATGGAACAGCAGCATTTTATAATTATGTTTATTTCACGGTTGCAGGATTTTCTGAGCATGATACTTTTAGGAGTAATCAAATTAGAGAAGGGCAAATTACTAGAGAGAAGGCCCTTGAATTACTTGATGAGGAGAATAGACCTAGGTATCAAAATATTAGATGGTATCTTGATACCCTAGGATTAGATTTTGAAAGAGTAATTAAAATTGTTAATAATATTCCTAAGTTATATAAAATAGATTAATGAAGATTTGGATAATTTCAAAATACGCTTCTTCTAGTGAAGTTGGGTTTGAAAGCAGACTTTTTGCTCTTGCCAGAAGATTTGTAAAATTTGGTAACACAGTAAACGTAATTTCATCTGATTCAAATCATTTTGGTATATATCCAAAATACAATAAAATTTACAACTATGAAAATATAAATGGCATACATTTACATAGAATAAAAACTACAAAGTATGTAAAAACAGTTTCAATAAAAAGAATTTTAAGTTGGATAGATTTTGAGCTTAAATTATTCTTTCTACCAATCAATAAAATTGAAAAGCCAGATGTAATTATTGTATCATCATTATCATTATTAACAATATTGAATGGATTTAGACTTAAAAGGCATTTTAAAGCCAAATTAATATTTGAAATTCGTGATATTTGGCCTCTTTCTGCAACAGAATTGGGTATCAGTAAAAGGAATCCATTAGTGTTTTTGCTTGGAATAATAGAGAAATTTGGGTATAAAAATTCTGATTTAGTTGTTGGAACTATGCCAAATTTGAGCGAACATATAAATAATATTTTAGGATCAAATAAAATTAATTCTGTTTGTATTCCATTTGGATTTGATCTTGATTATTATAATAATTTAAAAATTGATTCTGATTTATTTCGAAAAAAATATAGCTTACCTGTTCATGATTTTATTATTGGTTATGCTGGAAGCGTAGGGCGTTCAAATGGTTTATGTTCATTAATTGAGTGTGCTAAACATTTTTCAGGAGATGCAAGATTTATGTTTTTTGTGTTGGGGGATGGTGACTTGAAAAAAACTTTTGTTGAAGAAACTTATGGTTTAAAAAATATTATTTTTATTAATAAAGTATCTAAAGATGAAGTTGCTTCATTTTTAAATTTGTGCGACATTCTTTATTTTTCTTCATCTAATAGTGAAATTTGGAAATATGGTTGGTCTCCAAATAAGTTAATTGACTATATGATGTCTGCCAAGCCTGTTTTAGCCTCTTACTCAGGTTACCAATCAATGATTAATGAAGCCAAATCTGGCTTCTTTACTCCTTCAGAGGATTCAGTTGAGTTATCTAATAAAATAGAATGTATCTATTTATTGGATAAATCCGATTTACATAAAATTGGCTTACGAGGTAAAGAATGGTTAGTTAAAAATAGAAATTGGGATGTGATTGCGTCTGATTATCTTGAACACATAAGAAAATTATTAGATTTTGGAAAGTAATTTGTTAATTATTGGCGCAAGTGGACATGGAAGAGTTATAGCAGATATAGCGAAATTTCTAAATTTTGATGTTAGTTTCTGTGATGATGACGTCAGGCAATTTGAAGGGGAACATGTGTTGCAAAGATCAAAAGTTAATTTTCAAAACAGAAATCTGATAATTGGTATTGGCGACAATAAAATTCGAGGTAAAATAGCATTTCAATACCCTGAAAATAAATTTATAAAATTATTTCATCCAACTTCAATTATTGCCAAATTTTCTTCAATAGGTGACGGTACGGTTGTTATGCCTTTAGTAGTAATAAATGTAGGAGTTAAAATAGGTAAACATTGTATTGTAAATACTGGGGCAATCATAGAACATGATTGTGTTTTAGATGATTTTGTTCACATTTCTCCTAATGCTACTTTATGTGGTTCTGTAATTATTGGCAATTATTCATGGATTGGTGCTGGTGCTACTGTAATTCAAGGTATAAAAGTCGGCGAAAATGTTACTATCGGGGCTGGCTCAGTAGTGATTAATAATATTCCAGATAACACAATTGTTGTTGGTAATCCTGCGAAAATAATTAAAGTAAAAAATATTGATGAAGAATAAGATTTGGTTATCGTCCCCTCATATGGGTGGATCGGAGCAAAATTATGTAAATGAGGCGTTTCAGACAAATTGGATAGGCCGACTTGGGCATAATGTAAATCGTTTTGAACAAGATATTTCCGAGTAGCTTCGAATACAAAATTCTACAGCTGCTCTTACTTCTGGCACAGCTGCTTTGCATTTAGCTTTGCGTATGTTAAATATTGTGAAAGATGATGTGGTGATGGTACAAAGTTTTACTTTTTGTGGTACAACTAATCCAATATCTTACGAGGGAGCAGAACTTGTATTTATTGATTCCGAATTGGATACATGGAATATGTGTCCAATCGCTTTAAAAAATGCGCTAGATCACAATAAGAATAGATCTGTAAAAGCAATTTTACCAGTACATTTGTATGGAATGCCAGCCAAAATGGACGATATTCTTCAAATTGCTGAGGAATATAATGTGCCAGTTATAGAAGATGCAGCTGAAGCATTGGGCTCAAAGTTTAAAAATAAATTCTGCGGGACTTTTGGTACAATGGCAGCATTGAGTTTTAATGGGAATAAAATTATTACCACCAGTGGAGGAGGGGCGTTAATTTCTAAACATATAAACTACGTTGAAAAAGCCCGCTTTCTAGCGACTCAAGCTAGAGATGAAGCCCCTCATTACCAACACTCGAATATTGGATATAATTACCGTATGAGTAATGTGGTTGCAGGTATTGGTCGTGGTCAAATGGAAGTATTAAATAAGCGAGTAATGCAAAGGCGGGCTAATAATCAACGTTATAGAGAATTTTTTAAAAGATATCCTGGTATTACTTTTCATTCAGAACCCAATAAAGACTATTTTAGTAATTTTTGGCTAACTGCAATATTAATTGATCCGGAATTAACAGGTGGAATTACGAAAGACGATATCCGTTTAAAATTAGATTCAGAGAATATAGAATCACGCCCACTTTGGAAGCCAATGCATATGCAGCCTATTTATGAAGGGTCTCAGTTTTTTGGATCAGGAGTATGTAAATCTTTTTTTGAACAAGGATTATGTTTGCCAAGTGGTTCAAACTTAACGGATAAGGACTTTGTCCGAATTTTTAAAGCCCTAAGACAATTATTTTATAAATAAAAAACAACTAAAATGAAACAAACAATTAATTTCGAAGTTGGAAATTTCCAAGGATCTATAGAGAGGCTTAAGCAATTATGGATTGATCAAACAAACAAAGTATTTGTTCTTAAAGCAGATCAACCTATTCAAAATGTTAAAGAATATTATGAAGGAATTTTCAAATTCATAGGCACACCTTGCGCAATTGCTGAAGATGTAAATTTGGGTAGTCGTGACTCTCAACGATCTGGTAAAATTTGGTTTGAAGTCCGATATGATCCAAAGCATCCAGACGCTTATCGTCACTCTTCAAATGCACAACCCTTACATTCTGACGGATCTTATATACCAGACTTCCCATCTTCAACACTTTTGGCATGTGTAGCAAATGCAGGCGAAGGTGGAGAAACAACTTTTATTGATTCAAAGGATTTATTTTTAATTTTGCAAAAAGAAAAGCCAGTTTTATTGGAATTTCTTTTGAATAATAAAGTAAAACATACCCGTTCAGGTGATACTAGATTAGATGAGATAATTAGAGTTCAGGGTGACGATGTTTTTGTAAACTATAACTATTATTGTGTTGACAAAACAAATAATAAAAATATTTTGGATGCAGTAGAAGAATTTCAGGATTATTTATTAAAATCTCCTGCGATTAAAGAGGCTACTATTGGTGTGAAGTTGACTCCAGGTGATGGTGTATTTTGGAGAGATAATTATTGCTTGCATGGTAGAAATTCATTTGTAGCTAATCAAGAGTCAGAAAGATTTATTTGGAAATGTGCAATAAATATAAATCTGTAAAAAATGCCTACTCAATCTAAATTTATTTTCGGCACGATGAGAATGACAGAATATAATTATTCAATTCCTCATTGGGTTGATTTATTTAGTGAAATGCATAATAGTGGGATATTAATACATCATGTTTCTTCAGAGTATGAAAGTTATTACTATTATTTAGATGTTTTAAAAGAGTTCAACTTAAAATTCCCAAATAAGCAAATTACACACTTAGTTAAGTTAGCGGAACCTCATTTTGATTCTGATATATTTGATGTAAATCTATTTCAGTATAAGATTGATAAATATTTAACGGATTTGAATAAATCAATGTTATGGGGTATCCAATGGTTGTGGAGAGGAAATTTGAACGATGAGGCAAGTAGATTAAAGAGCTTCGAATCAAATTTCAAATTGGTATATTCCAAAGTAAGAGAATTAAAGAAAAATAATATAATAGATGGTTTTTACTTGTTTCCATACACAACAACATTCTGTGAGCATGCTTTGGAAATATCTAAGAATTTTAAATTTAAATTATTTGATGGGCTTACCGTGTACAGAAATATTCAAGAAAGTGATTTTGATAAATATTTATCTTTTTTCGAAAGAAATATAGTTATACGTCCATTATGTGGCGGTAAATTAAAAACAAGTATCCCCAATAAACAATTGCTTGACTTTTCCTTGAATCATACAAGAGTAGCAAATTGTATTATAAGCATTTCCTCTAACTTTAGATTAAAAGAATTATTAAATTGAAACATATGTATACGAAGCGATTAATTGATTTATTGGTATTGTTTTTCTTTTCGCCTTTAATTGTTTTTGTTTTATTATCGCTATCTATTTTAATTGCCTTTAATTTAGGAAGGCCAATATTTTTCTTGCAACCTAGAATAGGTTTTATGGGGAAAGAGTTTAAAATTATTAAATTTCGTTCTATGAAAGAGCTTAGAGATAATCAAGGCAACTTGATGTCAGATGAGTTGCGATTAACAAAATTTGGAAAATTTCTTCGCAATTCTAGTTTAGATGAAATTCCATGTTTAATAAATGTATTTCTAGGCCAAATGACTTTAGTAGGACCTAGGCCTTTTATTTCTAAGTATAGAAATTTATACAGTCCAGAACAATTCAGAAGACATCAAGTAATTCCTGGAATAACAGGTTGGGCTCAGGTTAACGGCAGAAATGCAATATCATGGGAAGAGAAATTTCGATTTGATTTAGAATATCTAGAAAAGCAATCTCTGCTGTTTGATTTTAAAATTTTATGGATGACTTTAATAAAAGTACTTCAGCGTAAAGATATAAATTCAGATGGTCACGTTACTATGGAAGAGTTTAGTGGGAACAAAGCAACATAATAAATATGTAAATTTAATTTTCTTTTCTAAGATAAATACAAAAATAATTAAGGGTTAATGTAAACACATACTTTTGAAATAAAATGCAGATATTTTATTTTGATAAATGCAATCTTTTACCACCTTAGGGTGGTTTTTTGTTTAAATATGTTTGTAATAATATGATGATCAACTCTGATTGATTTTGTCCGATAAGCTCATTTTTATTGATATGGGAAAGTTGAATATAAAAATATTTGTGAGAATCACTCAACGACAACTTGAATATTTGTTTGAAGAAACGCTTAAGCAAAATAAAAATATTAGTCTAGTAGTTCGAAAGGCACTTGTAGAGCTGTTTATTAAAAAATTATAATCTAATTTTATTCTTACAATTTTATCGGTTTTAGAAATTACGATTCGTATGATAAATGAAAATTATATTAGTTTTGCAGTATATAAACACTAGCATGAAAAAAGCACTAATCACAGGTATAACAGGGCAAGATGGAGCCTATTTAGCCGAGTTTTTACTTAATAAAGGTTATGAAGTGCATGGTATTAAAAGAAGATCTTCTTTATTTAATACCCAAAGAATTGATCATATTTACGAAGATCCACATATTCCAGATAGACATCTGCATTTACATTATGGTGATTTATCTGATAGCACTAACTTAATTAGGATAATTCAAGAGGTACAACCTGATGAAATTTATAACCTTGGGGCTATGAGCCATGTACAAGTAAGTTTTGAGGAACCGGAATATACAGCCAATGTAGATGGCATTGGAACTTTAAGAATTTTGGAAGCAATTCGTTTATTGGGACTTACACAAAAAACAAAATTCTATCAAGCTTCAACTTCAGAATTATATGGTTTAGTGCAAGCTGTACCTCAATCTGAGACCACTCCATTTTATCCACGCTCTCCTTATGGTGTAGCTAAATTATATGCTTATTGGATTACTGTGAATTACCGAGAAGCTTATAATATGTATGCTTGTAATGGTATTTTATTTAATCATGAGTCGCC
>JACCDJ010263975.1_pt1 | contig 10343 bp, 10 predicted proteins | sample 7444481 | NCBI WGS metagenome assembly JACCDJ01 (sample SAMN15323435, study PRJNA562643) | freshwater metagenome | isolation source: river surface water | place: USA:Blue River Watershed | collected 2017-08-15 | reverse complement strand
CCCAATCCTCGCTTCAAACCTTCGGCCCGCATCAGACGCTCATCCGCGTCTTCTTGTTCGATATTCGATTCGGATTAGTATTCTTTTCTAACCCACTACTTTAATTATAAGTCTTGAATGTGTTCCACATGGAACACTTTTATGATTTCATGTAGGCAGAGAGCCAGCGGTCTTCCATTTCGCGCATTTTTTTGGCGTCTGTGGGTTTTTTATCCTTATAGCCACAAAAATGTAGGGCACCATGGAAGATTACCCTATGTAATTCTTCTTTTAAACTAGTTCCGTGTGTCTTTGCGTTGTCTTTAACCCTATCAATACTGATATAAACCTCTCCAATCAATTGTCCGGGTACTTCTGATAGATCAAAACTTATTATATCGGTATAGTAATTGTGTGCTAAAAAATCTTTATTGATTTTTAAAAGGTATTTATCTGAACAAAAAACATATGTAAGGGAGTCTATTGTAAACCCCTCTTTGTGTACCCTCTTTTCAATAAAAGACTTTAAGGCAGCCCTATTAGCCAAAGTAACGCCCGAATCTGCCTTAAAAAAAGAAATGGCCATACACATAGTAGAATGTTATTCAAATACTTATACGAATTTTAGCTTAAAATATTGTTCTAATTTCGTAAGCCATTATAATTCAAAGGGGTTTATATTTGTATAATTCTATGAAGAAATTAAGTGAATTAAATATAGGTGATGGTGGCGTTATACATTCTTTTGAAAACGATGATATCTTTTTGAAATTAATGGAAATGGGCTGTATTCCAGGAGAAACTATTAAGGTTGAGCAAATAGCCCCCCTTGGTGATCCTATTAGTATTACGGTTGCTGGTTATCAACTAAGTTTAAGAAAAGACGAGGCAGAAAGTATTTGGATTACAAGAAAATAATTTATTGATTATCAATTACTTATAATGAAAATAGGTTTATTTTTTGGGTCATTTAATCCTATTCACAACGGACACTTAATGGTGGCAAGTTATATTGCAAATCATACAGATGTACAACAAGTCTGGTTGGTAGTCTCACCACAAAACCCACACAAACCACAATCAAGTTTATTAAACGAATATGATCGTTTGCATTTAGCACAGATTGCCATTGAAGATGATCCACAATTAAAGGTGACTGATATTGAATTTAAATTACCTAAACCGTCTTACACAATTGATACACTAACCTATATACAAGAACAATATCCACAACACCAATTCTCTGTTATCATGGGTGGAGATAGTTTTCAAAATCTTCCTAAGTGGAAAAATTTTGATGCCTTGAAAAAAAATTACAAATTCATTGTTTATAGAAGACCGGGTTTTGATATCACTGACACCTACGGTGCAGATATAACTTATTTAGAAGCTCCCATGTTAGAATTATCTGCTACACTCATTCGAAATAATAGAAAAAGAGGAATCACTATTAGATATTTGGTGCCAGATAAAGTGAAGGATGAAATTGAAAACAATAATTATTTTAAAAATCTATAATTATTTCTTTTTAAAGATGGGCACGGTGCTACAAGGTTCACCATACATAATGCTTTTAGCCACGGGTCTTAATTTATTTGTAATGGCAATATAGGCAGATTCACCTATAGGCGTTTCACCACATCCTTTTACAACCACCCTTTGATCAATATAGTCTTTTGTATCTATTGAGGAGATTGCTTCTAAAAGGAGTTGTTCTCTCACCTTGTTTTCGTTACCAAAGTAAATTGATTTTGCAAAAGGTTGAATAGTAGATGCAATAAGCATGTTTGCCCACATCGGAATAATCACATCCACACTACAATAAATGCCAACAATCTTATCTTGATACATTGAAAAATCAGCGGCAACTAATGAAGCTCTAAAATCTTTTTCTTTTAAGATCAATTCCATAAATAAATATTGTTTTATATCAAATAAAACAATCGGTGTTGTATCCAAAAAACTAGTAAGGTCTAAACTAACCAAACCACTCTCGGCAACTTTGTTAATTATGGGAGTTGACATGCTGCAAAATTAAGTAGAATAAAGCACAAAAAAAGACCCTCTAAAAGAGGGCCTTTACTATTATAGAAAAATTCTAGTATATCTTGAAGCGATTGTCTTCAATCTTTGCAGCTTTTCTTAAGCCCACAGAAGATCTAAAGAAAACCGATCTTGTTCTATTTAATAATTCATCTTTAAATAAATTTGGGTCTTGTTGAGATGGTGTTGCACCAATATTATTTACAGAAACCACAAACACGCCAGAATTTCCGGCAAATGGTTCGCTTATTTTATTCACCAAAGATTTATTAAAGGCAGCACCTACTATTTTAGGTTCATTTCCTAAACCAGGTACCATGGAATAATTAAAGTTGATACTATCAGCTCTAGCAATAGTCACTTTTGCAGAAGCAGCATAGGTTTCTAAGCTTGTACCCTTGAATGTCTTTTTGATTATTTCTGCTTTCTTTTGGTCTTTGATAATATTCTCTACTGTAGGTTTTGCTGTTTCAACACTCATTAAACCCTTTTTTTCTTCAGCATTAATAACCGCAACAATATAGTTATCACCCACCTCAATTGGTTCAGAGATATCGTTAATATCGTTTTCAAAAACCCAACGAACAAGCTGTCTAGACTCTCCAATACCCGGAATTTCATTGTCGTTGGCTTTAATATTTGCAGCAGGGAATACTTCTTTTTTCTCTTTCACAGCATTAGCGGTGAAAGACTTGGGGTCTTTTGAGGCGGTTGCAAATTGAGCAGCTGCAGTTGATGCTGCGTTTAAGGTTTCATTACTTGGTAATACCGCTTTCGATAAATAAGCAATTTTATAAGCTGGGCCTCTTGGGGTTTGTTTTAAAACTTCTATATAATGGTAACCGAAATCAGTTTTTACGATACCCTTAGAGCCAACAGCATTATCAAAACTATAATCATTGAATTCTGGAGTCATTTGAGCTTGTGCAAACATTTCATATTTACCACCATTTGCTTTTGAACCTCCATCATCTGAATATTTAGTTACCATTGCTTCAAAACTTGCGCCACCAGCAACTGCGTTTTTAATACTATCTATTAATTTCTTTGCTGTGCTGTCATCTCTTATTTGTTGTCCATTTTGAGGATTTACAGTGGCGATTAAAATATGTCTAACACTTGCGCTATCTGGCCAAGATTTTACACCAACCACTTTTGCTATAGTAAAGTTCTTACCATCAATATATGGTCCAAATGTATTTCCAACACCCACCCCTAATACAGAATCCTTGTTGGGGATTTGAAGTGTTTTCTTACTAACATAAGAGTTATAGTATGGTAAGTCTGTTCCTGCTTTATTTAAAAAAGAGCCTTCGTTGGTGGTAGCCTTAAATTCATCTTTTAATGCAATCAATTGGTTTAATATTGCAATAGAATCGGAAGTAGATGGGGCAGCGTTAAAACCAACATAACTAATACTTCTTGAGGCTTCTTCATTTTGATAAGCAGGAGCGTGTTCTTTGATATATGCAGCGATGTCATCATTAGTCACCTTAACAACACTATCAGAAACACTATTATAAGATACACCTACATAAGAAATACTAGCTATACTATTTGCCTCAGCAATAGATTTATCTGCTAACCATTTTGGTAATTGGACACCCTTTATTAATAAGGATTGATATTTTATTCTGATTCTGTTTTCAATAGAAGGTTCTATATAAAACTTTTCTAATTGTTTGATTTGCTCTGCATTCTTACTTTTTTTAAGTTGGGCAATGGCGTTTTTAGCATCATTCACTTTAAATTCACCAGTTGTTTGATCTGTAAACTCATTTTTAAAAGGAGATTCACTTCCAAATAATACATCAGAAATTTCTTTGGTTCCAACAGATAATCCAAGTTTTTCAATTTCTTGCTTATATAATAAAGCGTCTACTTCTTGATTAAATTGGTATCCAACTACCTGTTCTCTTTTAACACCTTGTGATGCATAATTTTGAACCTGTAAATCTACTTTTTCATCAAAAGATAGTTTATCTATAGGATCTCCATTTACAGTAGCGATGGTTGTAATATTACCATTGCTATTATTTCTTCCAATACCATCTTGTAATATAAACGCAATCAAGGCAATAGCAATGATTCCAAAAATAATCCAAGTTCCTTTTTCTCTGATGTTCTGAATGATTGACATAAGTATACTATTATTATAGGATGGCAAATTTAATGTATTCTGCTTACTAATTATTATTGTTCACCTTATTTTAAAATTCACAAAACCAAGGTGGATAAATTAAAAAACCGTTAATAACCACCAATTTCTTGTTAAAACCTGTGGATTAAAAAAGAATAAAAAGGTCTTAAAAACAATATTATTTGAAAAATAGTAAAAAATAACCCAAAATAATAACGTTAATTAACAGTGTATAAACTGTTTAATAGTTAAAATACTAAACATATTAGTTTTATTATTATACTTTATAAATAATATCACTAAAACCTTTATATATTGAATTATTAAAAAATTTCCTATATCTAATAGTAGAATATAATTGTGTAAAGTAAATGTGTATAAAAAAGATATTAAGATATTAACAAGAGTAATAGTATTAGTTTGTTTATATAAATGTATTATTTAAGAATACTACATTAGAAATCCACATTGGTAAAAAATGGATAGAATTGGATACTCTAACAAATTCAATTATTTTTAATTTCTATCAAAAAAGGGGTAAAAACACGCAATTTTTAATAAAAAGATATAAATAGATTTACAAAAAATAATAAATACTAAAAAATTACTAAAAATTATTTAATTGAAAATCAACTACTTATAAAAATAAAAGAATATAAACTAATCAAATTAGTAAAATTTTACTAAATTTTTTAGTTTATTAACAATTTATCCATACCTTCACATAAATTATACAAGAAACTAATAAAAAGACAAGCTATGAGTAACGCAGAAAAATTAAAGGCACTAAAATTAACCATGGATAAAATCGATAAAGATTATGGTAAAGGTAGTGTAATGATGATGAACGAAAGAAGCCAAGAACCACAAGAAGTTATTTCAACTGGATCTATTGGATTAGACACTGCGTTAGGAATTGGTGGATTACCAAAGGGAAGAATTATTGAAATATACGGACCAGAATCTTCTGGTAAAACAACCGTGGCAATACATGCAATTGCAGAAGCACAAAAGAAAGGTGGTATTTGTGCGATTATAGATGCTGAACATGCATTTGATAGTGCTTATGCTAAAAAATTAGGGGTGGATGTAGATAGTTTATTAATCTCTCAACCAGATTATGGTGAGCAAGCTTTAGAAATTGCAGATAGATTAATCTTATCAGGTGCAGTAGATGTATTAGTGATAGACTCGGTTGCTGCCTTGGTTCCAAAAAGTGAATTAGAAGGTGAAATGGGAGATTCTAAAATGGGATTACATGCAAGATTAATGTCTCAAGCATTGAGAAAATTAACAGCAACAATTAATAAAACTGGTACTATTTGTATTTTTATCAACCAATTAAGAGAGAAGATTGGAGTTATGTTTGGTAATCCAGAAACTACAACAGGTGGTAATGCATTAAAATTCTATGCATCTGTAAGATTGGATATTAGAAGAATGACACAAATTAAAGACGGCGATGAGGCAATTGGAAACAGAGTAAAAGTAAAAGTGGTAAAAAATAAAGTTGCTCCTCCATTTAGAGCTGCAGAATTTGAAATTATTTTTGGAGAAGGTATTAGTAAAATTGGAGAGATTATAGATATGGGTGTAGAATTAGATATTATTCAAAAGAGTGGATCTTGGTTTAGTTATGATTCAAATAAACTTGGTCAGGGTAGAGAAACCGTAAAACAATTATTACACGATAATCCAGAAATGGCCAATGAAATTGAGGCAAAAATAAGAGCTAAAATTGCTACAGCAGTAGAAGAAGCAAAAGCATAAATTATTTGGTTTTTTTAGTTAGTTAGTAAGTACAACCGCATCATTATTGGTGCGGTTTTTTTATATTTATAAAAAAAAGATTGATCTCTATTTTAAAATTTTTCATTCGTTTAGCATTATCTATCTTTTGTAAAGAAGTTCATGTAAAAAATAAACACCTTTTAGATACAAAAGGACCTTTATTTATTATTGCCAATCACCCCAATTCGTTTTTAGATGCTATAATTATTGGTGCTTATTATAATAGACGAGTATTTTTTTTAGCAAGAGGGGATGTGTTTGAAAAGAAGGTATATAGATTTTTTTTGAACGCCTTAAATATGATTCCAGTATATAGATTAAGAGAAGGAAAAGAATTTTTACATCTGAATGATTATGCGATAAGAAAATCTATACAATTAATATCAGGGGGTGAATCAGTATTAATATTTATTGAAGGGGTTTGTGTGAATGATCATCAATTACAACCCTTTAAAAAAGGAACCGCAAGAATTTTGGAAGGCCTACACCAATTAAATGTATTTCCAATAATCCATATCGCAGGAATTGGATATAATCATTTTAGAGGAATTGGTAAAAAGGTTAATTTAATCATTACACAATTTTTGTTTGATCAAAAAATTAAAAGCGCCCAAGACCGCGTGGCTTTTAATAAACAGGTTTGCAAAGTCTTAGATGAAAACATTCTTATACCAACACAAAAGACGGTAATACACAAAAACTTCTGGTATTTCTTTCACAAGCCCTACTTTAGATTAATACATCGAATTGTAGACAAAAAAACAAAAGGTACCGTTTTTTACGATTCAGTCTTATTTGCATTATTATTCTTTAGTTATCCAATTTTTTTATTATTACTTTTTATTATTCTTATACAATTTAATATTAGTATACTAACCATATTAATCATTATAATCGCCATACCTTTGTTGAGTAAAAGCACTACATCTTAAATAATTATTATGAATAAAAATATTCGCGTTTTAGAAAAAAGAAAAAAAATTGCCCTGATCGCACATGATAATAAAAAGAAAGATTTAATCGAATGGGCTGTTCATAATAAAACAGCATTATCTAAGCATTCTTTGGTGGCAACGGGTACTACGGGTAAATTAATTGAAGAAGCACTAGACCAGCCTGTTGTTAAATTATTAAGCGGACCCCTGGGTGGTGACCAACAAATAGGTGCGATGATTGCTACAGGAGATGTTGATGTAATTTTTTTCTTTTTTGATCCTATGGAAGCACAGCCTCATGATAGTGATGTTAAGGCGCTACTTAGACTGGCCGTTGCCTGGAACCTTCCAATGGCCTGCGATCGAACTACTGCAGATTTTTTAATGACTTCTAGATTCATGCAAGAAGAATATTCATATGAGCTTCCTAATTATACACAATACCTAAACAGGAAAGTATAATGCCCTTCAATATTCATTCTAATTATACCCCAGCTGGTGATCAACCAGCGGCCATTGCACAGCTCACAGAGGGGGTCTTGAATGGAGATAGGTATCAAACCTTACTGGGCGTAACGGGTTCCGGAAAAACCTTTACAATCGCCAATTTGGTTCAAAATGTTCAAAGGCCCACACTGGTATTAACCCACAATAAAACATTGGTTGCACAATTGTACGGTGAGTTCAAACAATTCTTTCCAGAAAATGCTGTGGGTTATTTTGTGTCCTATTATGATTACTACCAACCTGAAGCATACCTACCTACGTCGGGAGTGTATATCGAAAAAGATTTAAGCATTAATGAAGAGTTAGACAAGCTTCGTTTACAAGCAACAGCACAATTATTAAGCGGAAGAAGGGATATTATCATTGTAGCTAGTGTAAGTTGTATATATGGTATGGGTAATCCTACTGAATACGAAAACGGTATTATTAGAATTCAAGCAGGAATGACTTTTTCAAGACAGGCTTTTCTGCATGCGCTGGTGAATAGTTTATATCACCGAACAGAAACAGAATTTGATAGAGCCTCTTTTAGAGTTAAAGGAGATACTGTAGATATCAATCTTCCCTATGTGGATTATGGATATAGAATTACTTTTTTTGGAGATGAAATTGAAACGATAGAAAGCATTGAAATCGAGTCTGGCAAAAGAATTGAGCGAATGGAGAATGCAGCCATTTTTCCTGCTAATTTATATTTAGCACCGAAAGAAATGTTGCAAGAGATTATTTATGAGATTCAAGATGAAATGCGCGCTCAGGTAGAATATTTTAAAAAAATTGGTAGACCCACTGAAGCCCAAAGAATTAAGGAGCGCGTAGAATATGATATTGAAATGATCAGAGAGTTGGGATATTGTACCGGAATTGAAAACTATTCAAGGTTTTTTGATAGAAGAAAACCGGGTACAAGACCCTTCTGTTTATTGGATTATTTCCCAAAAGACTTTATTTGTGTGATAGACGAGAGCCATGTAACCATACCACAGATTACAGGAATGTACGGAGGAGATAGAAGTAGAAAAATGAATCTAGTAGAATTTGGTTTTAGACTTCCAAGCGCTATGGACAACCGCCCATTAAATTTTAATGAATTTGAAAATATTATTGGACAATCTGTTTTTGTAAGTGCGACGCCCGGTGAATACGAGTTAGAAAAAACAGATGGATTAATTGTTGAACAGGTGGTTAGACCCACAGGATTATTAGATCCGCCCATTGAAGTAAGACCTACCAAAAACCAAATTGATGATTTATTAGATGAAATTAGTGCACAGGTAGAAAAGGGTGGCAGGATTTTAGTAACCACACTTACTAAAAAAATGGCGGAAGAAATGGATCGTTATTTAAAGAACATCCAAATCAAATCCAAATACATACACAGTGATATTGATGCACTAGAGCGTGTTGAAATTTTAAGAGAGTTAAGATTGGGAGAGATAGATGTACTGGTGGGGGTAAACCTTTTAAGAGAGGGATTGGATCTTCCAGAAGTCACGCTGGTAGCGGTTTTAGATGCAGATAAAGAAGGTTTTTTAAGAAATGAAAAATCGTTAACCCAAACAGCTGGCCGTGCGGCAAGAAATGCGAATGGTAAAGTAATTTTTTATGCAGATCAAATTACAAAGAGTATGCAACGCACCATGGATGAAACGGAAAGAAGAAGAGCCAAACAAATTAAATACAACACCGAACACCAAATCACACCAACAACAGTGGTGAAGAGTATTGAACAAGTAATGGCACAAACTGCGGTATTGGATATTAAAGGCTTTGACTTAAACAATATGAATATTCGAACCACGGATGGTTTAAATATGGCCGCAGAAGACGCATCCGATTATGCAACTATTCCACAAACAGAAAAAGCAATTATGCAAACCAAGAAGCAAATGGAAAAATTTGCCAAAGCACAAGACTTTATGGAGGCTGCAAAACTGAGAGACGAAATGTTCCGATTAGAAGCACAGCTTGAAAAAATGAAAGCCGCTAAATAAGTATCTTTATCTTTTAAAATTAACAATGAACGAACTTTTCCAATCTATATACAACGGCCTTATACAAACCACCCCCATCGAAGCGGTTGCTGTGATCATGGGGATAGTATCTGTTTGGTATAGTAGGAAAGAAAACATCTTGGTTTATCCAACAGGTCTTATCAATACCACCTTATATATTTATTTAAGCTTTAAGGGACATTTATTAGGAGAGGCAAGTGTAAACTTCTATTATACCATTATGAGCTTATATGGTTGGTATTTGTGGACCAGAAAAACAGAAGACAAAACAACTTTTGTTTTACAAATCACCCATAGCAATAAAAAAGAATGGCTACAACAATTATTATTTTTTGGAGTAATCTATGCCATCATCTATTTATTACTGACTTATGCAAAAACCGCATTTGCACCAGAAGCCATTCCATGGGCAGATGCATTTGCTAGTGCCACCGCATATACAGGAATGTGGTTAATGGCTAAAAAGAAAGTAGAGAGCTGGATTTGGTGGATATTAACCAATATCGCTTCCATACCATTATACTTTATAAAAGGATATGCGTTTACGAGCGTACAATTTATTGTGTTATTAATTTTAGCCATTGCTGGATGGATCAGTTGGAATCAAAAATCAAAAGAAATCAATGAGTAAGCTAAAAAAAATAGTGGTATTGGGTCCTGAATCTACAGGTAAATCAACACTATGCGAGGCATTGTCTAAAGCTTATGATACAATTTGGTGTGAAGAGTACGCAAGAGAATATCTTTCAAAAAACGGAACCGACTATCATTTTGAAAATTTACTGACGATTGCAAAAGGTCAGATTGCGAATGAAGAAAGGGCCACAAAAAAAGCAATAGAGCAAAACAAGTCTCATTTAATTATTGATACAGATATGTATGTGATGAAGGTTTGGTGTGAATATGTTTTTAATAATTGTCATCCATATATTT
>JACCDJ010410979.1_pt1 | contig 10345 bp, 7 predicted proteins | sample 7444481 | NCBI WGS metagenome assembly JACCDJ01 (sample SAMN15323435, study PRJNA562643) | freshwater metagenome | isolation source: river surface water | place: USA:Blue River Watershed | collected 2017-08-15 | reverse complement strand
CTGATATAAGGATGCATAAAGAAGAAGAAATAAAGGGGTATGAAGACAAAAGTATTTAAAATTTTATTTAAGCGAATGTGGCAAGGGTATTAAAATTGTAATTACTTTCGTTGTATAAAAAACAAGTTAACATGGCACTTATTATTATTGGTATTATTTTTTTAATTATTTCGGTAGTATTACGCTACAATAATCAAACAGCATCGATTGCAAAATATGCACGTTGGTTTAGCATAGGTTTAATAGCGGTTGGCGCTTTCTTTTCTATGTTTATTGTGATTGATCCTGGAACGGTAGGTGTAAAAACATTATTTGGTTCGGTAGATGCAAAGCCTTTAACGAATGGCTTGAATGTAAAAAATCCTTTTGCAGATGTGATTTTATATAATGTACAAACACAAAATTATACCATGAGTGGTGTGCATAACGAAGGTGATAAACAAGGTGATGATGCTATTCGTGTTTTATCGGCAGATGGTTTGGAAGTTGTGATAGACCTTACGGTATTATTTAAAGTGATGCCGAGTGAAGCGCCAAGAATTTATAAAGAGCTCGGCGTAGATTATATCAATACCATTGTACGTCCGGTATCGAGAACAAAAATTAGAGACAATGCGGTGTATTATGATGCGGTTGCTTTGTATTCTACTAAGAGAGATGAGTTTCAAGATCGAATTTTTAAATCAATAGCCGCAGATTTCAGACAACGCGGTTTGATATTAGAGCAATTACTAGTGCGTAACATCAATTTACCCAACTCGGTAAAACAAACTATTGAATCTAAGATTAACGCGGAACAAGAAGCGCAAAAAATGCAATTTGTATTACAAAAAGAAAAACAAGAAGCAGAGCGCAAACGTGTGGAAGCACAAGGTATTGCTGATTATCAAAAAATTATTAGTGCCGAATTGAGCGATAAGCAATTGCAATATGAAATGATTAAAGCGCAAAAAGAAATTGCAACTTCTACCAATACAAAAATTATCATCATGGGTAATAGTAAAAATACGCCCTTAATGATTAGCGATAAATAATATGCATTTAGAAATACCCAGTCATTTAGAAAATTATATTGGTGGAGCATTTGTAGCGCCACAGCAAAAAAAATATTTCGATAATTATAATCCAGCTACGGCTGAGTTGTTATGCGCTGTACCCGATAGCACACAAGAGGATGTAGATGCGGCAGTGCTCGCTGCAAAAAAAGCATTTCCATCGTGGAGCACTACAGCGGCCGAACAACGTTTTCTTATTTTAAATAAGATTGCTGCTTTAATAGACGAGCATTTAGACGTACTTGCACTTGCAGAAACTAATGATAACGGAAAGCCATTAACATTAAGCACGCGCGTAGACATTCCTCGCGCATCGAGCAATTTTAGATTTTTTGCAACCGGCTTAATGCATTTTGCATCGGAGAGTCATAGCATGGAAGATAAAGCGATCAACTATACCTTACGCCAACCAATAGGCGTAGTTGGGTGTATTTCTCCATGGAATTTACCTTTGTATTTATTTACGTGGAAAATAGCCCCAGCTTTAGCTGCAGGCAATTGCGTTATTGCAAAACCATCAGAAGTAACGCCTAATACCGCTTATTTATTAAGTAAGATTTGCAAAGAAGCGGGCTTGCCCGATGGCGTATTAAATATTCTTCATGGTGGAGGACAGCATTGTGGAAGTGCCATAGTAGCGCATCCCGAAATAAAAGCGATTTCGTTTACAGGTAGTACGCGTGCGGGAAAAGAAATTGCTTCCGTAGCGGCGCCGATGTTCAAAAAAATATCTTTAGAATTGGGCGGAAAAAACCCAGCTATTATTTTCCCTGATTGCGATTGGGACACGATGATGAATACGGTTATTCAATCCTCTTTTGCTAATCAAGGTCAAATTTGTTTGTGTGGCAGTAGGCTCTTAATTCATGCGTCTATTTATGAAAAATTTAAAAAGGCATTTGTAGAGCGTGCTGCGCAACTTACAGTGGGCGATCCTTTAGAGAAAGGTAGTAAGCAAGGTGCCATTGTTTCTAAAATGCATTTTGATAAAGTATTACAATGCATTGCAACGGCAAAAGAAGAAGGCGGTACAATTTTGTTGGGTGGTCATGCCCTAAAAGGTAGTGGCAGATGCGAGAACGGATTGTTTATTGCACCTACGATTATAGAAGGCTTAGGTCCGACTTGTAAAACGAATATGGAAGAAATTTTTGGTCCGGTTGTTACCCTCCAATCTTTCGAAGACGAAGCAGATGCATTGGCTAAAGCCAATTGCAGCGATTATGGCTTAGCAGCAAGCATTTGGACACAAGATTTAACGCGTGCCCATCGTATGGCAGCTCAAGTACATAATGGTATTGTATGGGTAAATTGTTGGTTGCTTCGCGATTTAAGAACACCTTTTGGTGGCTTTAAAAATAGTGGTATAGGTAGAGAAGGTGGATGGGATGCCTTGAAATTTTTTACAGAACAAAAAAACATTTGTATTGCATTAGGCAGTACGCACTAAAATAAAATTATATGTCGAATAGTAAAATAGAAGTAACTGCAGCACCAAAACCAATGGGTTTATATCCGCACGCACGCAAAGTGGGTAATTTATTATTTCTTTCAGGTATTGGTCCTCGCGATCCAGAAACCGATGCTATTCCTGGTTTAGAATTAGATAAACATGGTCAGTTTAAATCTTTTGATTTTGCAGCGCAATGCCATAGTGTTTTTAAAAATGTAAAAACCGTTTTAGAAGCAAGTGGTGCTAATTGGGATCAATTGGTAGATGTAACCGTTTTTTTGGTAGACATGAAAAGAGATTTTCATATCTATAATAAAATTTATGCAGAATATTTTTCTAGCAATATGCCTTGCAGAACTACAGTAGGCGTTACTTCTTTACCTTCTGCTATTGCAATAGAATTGAAATGCATTGCCGTTGTTGAGTAGTTACACTTCGTAAGTAACACCTTCAATTGTAGCAAAGGTATTTGGAAAAATACTACGCGCTTCTTCTTCAAACACTCGCACATCTCTATACTTACTAGAATAGTGCCCTAGCAATAATTTTTTTGTTTTGGCTAATACCGCTAATTGCGCAGCTTGTTTGGCTGTGCTATGAAAACGAATTGCCGCTTTGCTTTCGTCTATTTCTAAATAGGTACTTTCGTGATACATGGTATCACAACCGGTGATGGCTTCTAAAAAAGAAGTAGTAAATAAAGTATCGGCACAAAAAGCATATTTTTTTGGAGCAGTACCCTCATCGGTAAGCCATTTGTTTAAAATGGTATTGCCTTCTTCATCAATATAATCAGCACCTTCTTTTAAAGCATCATAATGCGTATACGGAATTTGATAAGATTCGCATGCCGCTGCATTGATTTTTCTTGCGCGCGATTTTTTCTCCATTAAAAAACCATAACAAGGAATACGATGCTCTACCGGAAAACTGCAAACACTAAATCGATTTGTATTTACTAGGCATTCGTCTTGCTCAGAAAGCTTGCAAAAAGTAAGTGGAAATTGAATATGGCTATCGCCAGCTTTGAAAATAGCCTCCATAATAGCAGGCAATTCATCTGGACAAAAAATAGTTAAGGGCGCTGTTCGTCCTAATAAATTCATAGAATTTAATAGGCCAGGCAAACCAAAATAATGATCACCATGCATATGGCTGATAAAAATATAGGCTATTTTATTTTTGCGAATACCAAAACGTTGAATTTGTTCTTGTACACCCTCGCCACAATCAATCATACACAAGGTTTCGTCATCTACTTGTACAACTTGAGAAGTAGTATGGCGACCAAAGGCAGCTAAGGCAGAATTGTTTCCTAGAATGCTAACTTTCATATGATTAATCTAATCCATTTAATAAGTCACGCTCCAAATTTTCCATGCGCACAATGTCTTCTGCTTCTATAAATGAGGGTGTAATATTAAGTGTAAAATGTAAATTTTGCGCTTTCAATTGTTGTAATAACTCGTCCTTAAAACCTGTACAAACAAAAGATTGATTTTCATTGTAGCATTGATTATGGATGTTCTCCAAAAACGCACAAGCAGCTGCATCTAGGGTTTGGCAAGCACTGAAATCTATAATAAAATTGGGGCTTTCCTTTTCTGACAGCTGAACGCAGCTTTGCATAAGATTTTCTGCCATTTTTACATCAAAATGTGCGCTTGTGACTGAAATTAAAGTATAATCTTGTTTGGCATCAAAATTGAACATAGTTAAAAGAGTATTAAACAACAATCATTTTAACGGATTGTATTTTATGAATAACGTTTCCGTTCGTAAATTTATAAAAATTAAATGGTTGAATTATAAATAATATTATTGAACTAAAAAATTCATTAATACAAGCAAAAAAATTTACTTTTAGCATATAAAGAACTGGCTATGGACTCGAATTTTTCACAAAAGGTAAAAGATATTATCTCTTATAGTAGAGAAGAAGCATTGCGTTTGGGCAATGATTTTATTGGAACAGAACATTTATTATTAGGCTTATTGCGTGATGGAGAAGGTGTGGCTATAAATTTATTGCATCAAATGCAGGTAGATTTAAATAATCTAAGAAGAGATTTGGAACATGCAATTAAAGATAAAAATTCAAAAACCGTTTCTCAGATTAATAGCTTACCGCTTACCAAGCAAGCAGAGAAAGTAATACGCATCACTGTTTTAGAAGCTAAGCTTCAAAAAAGCCCTTCTGTAGAATCAGAGCATTTAATGTTATCTATTTTAAAAAATAAAGACAATGTAGCGACACAAATTTTGCAAAACTACAATGTCGATTACGAGTTGTTTAAAATAGAATTAATGCAGATGCTAGGCGAAACACCAAAAAGTAATTACGACGATTATGATGAAGGCAATCCATTTACTGGTGATGATAAACAGCCTGAAATGCGTAAAGCAGCTAGTGGTGGTGGTGCCAGCAAATCTAAAACACCGGTATTAGATAATTTTGGTAGAGACATTACCAAAATGGCGGAGATGGGCAATTTAGATCCTATAGTTGGTCGTGAAAAAGAAATAGAGCGCGTATCTCAAATCTTGTCTCGTAGAAAAAAGAACAATCCTATTTTAATTGGTGAACCAGGTGTGGGTAAAACTGCCGTGGTAGAAGGTTTGGCCTTACGAATTGTACAAAAGAAAGTGTCGCGTGTATTATACGATAAGCGCGTGATTAGTTTAGATGTTGCTTCTTTAGTAGCGGGCACTAAATATCGTGGTCAGTTTGAAGAGCGCATTAAAGCTATCATGAATGAGTTAGAAAAAAATAGAGATATCATTTTATTCATCGATGAAATACATACCATTGTAGGCGCAGGTGGAGCAAGTGGATCTTTAGATGCTTCTAATATTATCAAACCAGCATTAGCTAGTGGCGAATTACAATGTATTGGTGCTTCTACTTTAGACGAGTACCGTATCAATATTGAAAAAGATGGTGCCTTAGATCGTCGTTTTCAAAAAGTATTAGTTGAAGAGCCAAGTGTGGAGGAAGCGATTACAATTTTGAACAATATCAAATCTAAATACGAAGATTATCATAACGTATCGTATAGTGTAGATGCTATTACGGCATGTGTAAAATTATCGGATCGATATATGACCGATCGTTTATTGCCCGATAAAGCCATTGATATTATGGATGAAGTAGGTGCACGTGTGCATTTGAAAAACATCAATGTGCCGGATACCATTATTGAATTGGAGCGATTGATAGAAGAAGTAAAAGCAGAAAAAAATAAAGTAGTAAAAAGTCAACGCTTCGAAGAAGCAGCGGCTTTGCGTAATAAAGAAACAGAAATAGGTAAAGAGTTGATGGCTGCAAAAGCGGCTTGGGAAGAAGATGCAAAAAATAAAAAGTTTGCTATTGAAGAAGATGATATTGCAGAAGTAGTGAGTATGATGACAGGTATTCCTGTAAAACGAATGGTAGAAGCAGAGAGCATTAAATTGCGCAGAATGGGTGAAGATTTGAAAGGCGAAGTAATTGGTCAAGACGAAGCAATTGCAAAAGTTGTAAAAGCTATTCAGCGTAATCGTATAGGTTTGAAAGATCCTAAAAAACCAATTGGTTCATTTATTTTCTTAGGACCAACAGGGGTTGGTAAAACAGAATTAGCTAAAACCTTAGCGCGCTATTTATTTGATAGCGAAGAAGCGTTGATCCGTGTAGATATGACCGAGTATATGGAGAAATTTTCATTGAGCCGCTTGATTGGTGCTCCTCCAGGATATGTAGGTTACGAAGAAGGTGGTCAGCTTACGGAGCGTATTCGTCGCAAACCGTATTCGGTTATTTTATTAGATGAAATAGAAAAAGCACATCCAGATATTTTCAATATTTTATTGCAAGTATTAGATGATGGTCAATTGACCGATGGCTTAGGTAGAAAAGTAGATTTTAAAAATACGCTTATCATCATGACGTCTAATATTGGCGTTCGTCAATTGAAAGATTTTGGTGATGGTGTAGGTTTTGCTACTTCTGCAAAAGTTAATAATCAAGAAGAAGCGGGCAAAGGAGTGATAGAAAAAGCCTTGAAACGCACCTTCTCTCCTGAATTTTTGAATAGAATAGACGATGTGATCATCTTTAACTCATTAGAGCAAGAGCATATCTATCAAATCATCGATATTCTAATGAAAGGCGTAATGAAGCGTTTAACAGGATTAGGATTTGGATTGGAACTAAGCGATGCGGCAAAGAAATTCATTGCAGAAAAAGGGTATGATCCTAAATTTGGTGCTCGTCCACTACATCGTGCTATTCAGAAATATTTAGAAGATCCTTTAGCTGAAGAAATTTTAAATCAGGATGTAAAAGAAGGTGAAGTTTTAATTGCCGATTTACAGGAAGCCGATCAAAAAATTGTTTTTACGAAGAAACAAGAGCCGGCACCCAAAAAAGAAAAGAAACCTAAAGTATAAATAAAAAAGCCTCTTTAGAGGCTTTTTTATTTTGGTAAAGGACAAAACAATCTCAAGGCTTGGTATTAAAATCAGGGCTTTAAAACATAGGGGTATTCACAAATACATAGTACCTTTGCCCTGCACATGGCAAGCAACCCTCACATAGCACTCGTAGGTAATCCCAATAGTGGAAAAAGCTCCTTGTTTAATGCTTTGACAGGCTTAAATCAGAAGGTAGGTAATTTTCCTGGGGTTACGGTAGATAAAAAAACGGGAGTTTGTAAATTATCTGCACAAAAGTCGCTTACCATTATCGATTTGCCAGGCACTTATAGTTTATATCCTAAAAGCGCCGATGAGCAAGTCACTTACGAAGTGCTCTTAAATGCAAAAAATGAAGAGCGTCCAGATCTAGTGGTCGTCGTAGCCGATGCGTCTAACTTAAAACGAAACTTACTTTTCTGTTCCCAAATTATTGATTTACGTATACCCGTTGTTGTTGCTTTAACCATGATGGATATCGCTAAAAATAAAGGCATACAAATCGATGTAGCGGCTTTGCAAGAAGCCATAGGTGTACCGGTAGTGTTGATTAATCCAAGAAAAAATAAAGGTATTACCTTATTAAAGCAAACTATAGATACACAATTAAGCAAAGCGCCAACGCCAGTAAAACGCGTCATAGATGCAGATGCTTTAGCTTGTGTATGGTTGAGAGAAATAGAACAATTTTGTGCTACGAGTTCTTGTTATGCTGCTTTACACATTGCTTGTAATCATCAAGAGCTTTCGTTTCTAAATGCAGCACAACGCATTCGATTAGCGGCTTTGCTTGATGAAGTAAAATTTCAAAAATCTAAAATACAAGCCGAAGAAATTTTATTGCGCTATCAGCATATAAATAAAATTATGGCATTGTGTGTGCGAGAAATTACCCCAGCAAAACGAAGAGAATATACCGAACATATTGATAAAGTACTCCTGCATCCCATAGCTGGTAATGCTATTTTACTACTCGTATTATTTCTTTTATTTCAAAGCATTTTTTGGTTAGCCAATTATCCAATGCAATGGGTAGAAAGTCTTTTTGCAATGCTATCAACTTTTTTAAATCAGCACATGGCGGCTAATACCTTTTCAGATTTAATTATCAATGGATTGGTAGCCGGTATTGGTGGCATCGTAATTTTTATTCCTCAAATCATGATCTTATTTGGCTTTATTACCTTGTTGGAAGACACGGGTTATATGGCTCGAATTAGTTTTTTAACGGATCGTTTAATGCGCAGTGTTGGACTGAATGGTCGCTCTGTAATGCCTTTAATTAGCGGTATGGCTTGTGCTGTTCCTGCTATCATGTCGGCACGCACGATTCAAAATAAAAAAGAACGATTAATCACCATACTAGTTACACCCTTGATGAGTTGTTCTGCTCGACTTCCTGTGTATACTATTTTGATTAGTTTAGTTATTCCCAACAAGACCTATTTATCCATTTTCAATTTGCAAGGTTTGGTATTGATGGCCTTGTATTTATTGGGATTTGTAATGGCTTTATTGGTATCTAAAGTTTTAGCTATAGCCATTAAAGTAAAAGAGCGTTCTTATTTTTTAATGGAGATGCCCATTTATAGAGCACCTAGATGGTCAAATATTGGTATTACCATGATAGAAAAAGCCAAGGTCTTTGTTTTTGATGCGGGTAAAGTAATTTTAGTCATTTCTTTGTTGTTATGGTTTTTGGCAAGTTATGGTCCAAGCGAATCGATGCATCAATTGGCTCAAGAAAAAGAATTTTTGCTAAAACAATATCCAACACAACAAGATAGCATTCAGCATGTGATGGCTACCAAAAAATTAGCGCATTCTTATGTTGGCATCCTAGGTAAAACCATTGAGCCTCTTATTCAACCTTTAGGTTTCGATTGGAAAATTGGAATTGCTTTAATTACCTCATTTGCAGCAAGAGAAGTTTTTGTGGGCACTATGGCTACCTTATATAGCGTAGGCGAAGAAGTAGGCACCTCAACGCTCGAACAAAAAATGCAATTAGCTACGCACGCCAATGGAACTCCTGTTTATACCCTAGCTAGTGGTGTAGCCTTATTATTATTTTATGTATTTGCGATGCAATGCATGAGTACTTTAGCGGTAGTAAAAAGAGAAACACAATCGTGGCGCTATCCTATCTTCCAGTTGTTTTATATGTCGGCTATAGCTTATGCTACAGCTTGGTTAGCTTATACTTTATTGGCTTAATTTGTTTTTGGCAATAAGGTATTTTTCCATTCTTTAACAGAAAAAAATTGAAATACAAAGCCTAGTGCTATGCCCAAACATGCTGTACCTAAAGCAGCGAAGATCCACTGGGTAAACATTGATTTGGCAAATGCGGAGATAGTGATAAAGAGTAGGGTAAAGAAAATTAAACGAGTAAAGAGCGAATAATTTTTAGGCAGTTGCAATAATTTTACTGCATAAAAGAAAGCGTATAAAGCCACTATCCATTCCGTTAGACAAGCAATTTGAGCGCAAGCTAATGCTCCCTTAGAAGGTATAAAAAAGAAGTTTAAAATTAGGTTGATACACACGCCTAAACTAGCCATTCCAATCAGCTGTTTCATATTACCATTAGCCGTCAGTAAAGTGCTATAAATATAAATAATACCAAAAGCCGGAAAAGAGGCCATTAACCAAGCAAATACTTGTGCATCATATGTACTTAATGGATGATACAAGAAAGCCATTATTTCTTCGCTCCATACTATTGCGATACTGGCTATGATAATGGTAAAGGGCAATAATAAATGCACAGCTACTTTTACCAATTCGTTTATTTTTTGTTTTGCAGCCAATTGCTTGCTAAACATAGGTAAAAGCACCCCAGCAAATAAGAGCGCAATCATATTGCCTACATCTAATAATCGATAAGCAGAAGCATAAATGCCATTTTCAAAATTTCCATTAGGATGTAAGCGCTCTAAGAGCAAAGCATCGCTTCGCATATAGATGCTCATTAGAAAAATCAAGGCAGCATAGGGCAAACTATCTTTGATAATCTGTACTATACGAGCACGATTGATACGACTCCAAAAAGGTTTTTTATATAATAGTTTTAAAATCCAGAGGGCAATAATTACACTTATTAAATAACTACCTAATTGCGCTATGACAAACCAATGAATATTAAACGAAGTACTTGTTTTGCTATTTAAAAATAAAATGCCACATATACCAATCATTAAGAGCTTATCTAAAATAGATACGATGCCGTCTAGTTTAAAAAAATGAAGGGCGCTGATGATACTTCTAATGTATTGTAGAAAGCTATTTAAAAATTGAATACCGATAATGCCCATCAATAAATATCTTTCTTGAGCTGTATGCTGAAGAGAAAAACTTAAGCCCATTATAATACTTGCAT
>JACCDJ010643704.1_pt1 | contig 10348 bp, 11 predicted proteins | sample 7444481 | NCBI WGS metagenome assembly JACCDJ01 (sample SAMN15323435, study PRJNA562643) | freshwater metagenome | isolation source: river surface water | place: USA:Blue River Watershed | collected 2017-08-15 | reverse complement strand
ACCTGATAAAGAATATCGTCTCGATAGACTGGTCCCGATGAGAACTCCTGAGCCAAAGCAGTACCAGCTGGCTTTTTATTGAGACCATCACGATCACTAAAGTGCATCACCCTTGGGTTATCAACGCTCCAATCGTACGAAAAGGTAAGCTCAAACTGGGACACAACCGGCCCCTGAATCCGGATCATCGCATCGACCCACTCCCCCACCCCCGAGTCCTGTTTAAACGTGCGGGGATCGACCAAGTTCATACTTCCAGTCCACGCGGTCTCACCGTCAATAATGAATATCTTGCGATGCAAACGCAGATCGGCCCGCCGAAACTGAAAACGGCCAAACTGAATTGGCAAGGCCTCTGTGACCTCAATCTTGGCTTTCGCAAAACGCGCGGGCCAGGCGGATTTAAACCAGCTAGAACTTCCCAAGGAATCAAGCAAAACTCGGCACTTCACCCCACGCTTGGATGCCGCAATCAGGGCTTCGCCGACTCGATCAGCATCACCCCCCAGTGACCAAATATAAAACTCAAGGTGAAGCGATTTTTGAGCGCGATTGATCTCATCAATGAAGTGCTGCAAGATCTCTAAGGAGTTCGTAAACAGCTCAATTTGGTTGCCAGCCGCCACTGGTGTACCGTTCTTGGCCTGCGCAAGTAGACTAATTGCATGGGCATCAGAATGCAGGAGAGTTCGATCGGGCTCATGCAGCTGACGCATCGCCTTACTAATTTTGGCGTACTCCTTTTCCATTCGAATAATCTTGCTTGTTAGAGTACGGCCAACTGGCCGCTCGCCGATTGTCAAATACAGAATCAAGCCAATAATTGGAAAGGAAACAATAATCAATAGCCATGAGACTGCCACGCCCACTGGACGTCGAACCCAAATGATTCGAAGAAAGAATAGGATTGCAATCACGATATGCAGGATTACAAACCACGGGACGTGATAGCCGTAAATCGTGCCAGTGAATAAGTGCATCATGCTAGTGACCTAACTCTGCGTAAACGGCTAAATGATCCGATAATTTCGACCATTCGGTTAATACCTGTGCCTTCTGAATCTTTAAGCCGCGCACATAGATGCGATCCATGGCCAACATCGGCTTGGCGCTTGGAAAGGTTTTGGCCGGCGTACCATACAGACTCTCAAACGCATCCACAAAGCCCGCCTCGCTCATCGGCTCACTCGCGGTATTACGCCAGTCATTAAAGTCGCCAGCAATGATGCTGGGTTCATGCCTCGATAAAGTCTCAATATGCTGCAAGATGGCGTCCACTTGACGCTCGCGTCCGCGTTGCAATAAAGCGAGATGCACACAAAAACAATGAATTGGTGGCCCCTCCGCCAATTGAATGGTGGAATGCAACAGACCGCGACGTTCAAACCGATAGGCTGAGATGTCGTAATTATTTCCTTTTTGCAATGGAAACTTGGAAAGGATGGCGTTGCCGTGGTGACCATGTCGATACTCGGCATTCTTTCCATAATGCCAATCCGCATAAAATCCGTCGGCCAGAAAATGAGTAATCTCATGCTTAGGCCAAGTAGATAAACGCTTCTGACGACGCAAATTCTCTTGTTGCAACTCTTGAATAAAGATTAAATCGGGATGGTGAGATCTTAAACGCTGTCGCAAGCGATAGACGGTCGAGTCAATTTTTAGAGGTGACATCCCTTTGTGCATATTAATCGTGATCACCCGTATGCCTGAGGCAGACCGAATCGCACTAGGATGAATGTTGCTGGCGTCGCATGCGCGCATGATAAATTTCAGTTTGTACGAGTTCTTCGCATTGCATGCATTTATTGCAAATCGAAGCCTCTTGGCGCAACTCCTCAATCGAGTTGATTTCATGGGTTGCCAAGTACTCTCGCAAATCGTCATCCCAAATTTGGTTACATAGACAAATGACATCCGCCATAGCGTTCATGATACTGAATTACTGTGCCTTCAATTGGAGAAATGCCATTGCCTCAGGGATTGTAGTCACTACCGTGATATAGCTGAAGTGACGCTCAATTAAAAACCCATTCTCGTATTGCTTTTTAGCAAAGGTCAGGAGATCATCAAAAAAACCATCGAGATTCACGATCAAAATGGGTTTGGAGTAGGCTTTGACATGGTTACCTGTCCATACCTCAAAGAGTTCCTCAATGGTACCAATGCCACCTGGCATAACCACAAAGACATCGGAGAGGTCAATCATCATTTCTTTACGCTCGACCATGCTTTCAACTACATAAAGCTCGGATAGATCTTGAATGACCGGTTCGGCCTCCGTAAGGAAATTTGGAATGATCCCAATCACCGTCCCATGTGCTGCAATAGCACCGCGGGCGAGCTCACCCATCAGACCTCCCCCGCCTCCCCCAAAAACCAGTCTCCAGCCATGTTTAGCAATTTCGGAGCCTAATTGACTACTAGCAGTCGACCAGCTCGGATTAGAGCCGGGTCGAGATCCGCAAAAGACACAAACAGTAATTGACATCCTGTCATTGTGCCACCGAGACTTGGAGGGCATTGATTGTTAGAATCCAATGATCTTCTTAATGATTCTTGTTCATGAGTTCCACGTTTATTGATGCCTTTGCACTATTAGCCCATCTCGATGCGGCGATTGTGCGCATTGTCATCACTTCATTACAGGTAAGCATCACAGCGTTGGTTCTGGGAACCCTGGTTGGCCTCCCCCTAGGCGCTTGGCTGGCTACTGAAGAGTTTGTGGGCAAACGCGTGGCGACTGTGATCCTCAATAGCATGATGGGGATTCCGACGGTGATCGTTGGGGTGTTGGTGTACTTGATTCTCTCAAGAAGCGGCCCATTTGGTGAATGGGGTTGGTTATTTACGGTCAAAGGAATGATCGTGGCTCAGTTTTTTATCACCACCCCTTTGATTGCAGCACTTAGCCGCCAATTACTGGAGGATTCCTGGAAGGTCCATCGGGATACCTTCATGGCTTTGCGTCTACCCTACTTAGCTCGTCTGAAATGGCTCATATGGGATTGCCGCTTTTCTCTCACGATTGCTATTCTGGCTGGCTTTGCCCGCGCGATCTCCGAGGTTGGAGCGGTAATGATTGTCGGGGGGAATATTGATCGAGTCACGCGCACCATGACCACTGCGATTGCTCTTGAAACCAGCAAGGGTGATCTCGCTTTTGCATTATCTCTGGGAATCGTCCTGCTCGGTATTGTGATATTGGCAAATATCTTCATATTTGTGGTTCGACAAGTTGCGGAGCGACGGTATGGATAAATTACTGGTCCTACAGAATGTTCAGCTCATTCGTGATGGGCGCACGATTTTGCAATCTGGCGATCTTCATATTCCCCTGGTGGGCATTACCGCCCTGATTGGTCCGAATGGAGCAGGCAAAACAACCTTATTACGTTTAATCCATGGCTTAATTGAGCCATCGCATGGTCAATGCGAGCGACCTTTTATGCCCGATGAGAGTGCGCTGGTGTTTCATTACACCCCCATGCTCAAAGCGACCGTTCGAGAGCACCTCACCCTATTAAGAGATACTCATCGAACCATTAGCGATCAGGCAATCGATGAGGCCTTGCAATCGGTTGGGATTGCGCATTTAGCCAATACTCCTGCGCAACGTCTCTCCGCCGGAGAACGTCAAAAGCTGTGCTTCGCACGCGCTCGCTTACAAAATCCCAAATTAGTCCTTCTCGATGAGCCAACCGCCAATCTAGACCCCAATGCCAGTGACGATGTTGAGCAAATGATTACTGAGTTGGCCAGAGATGGAAAAGTGGTTTTATTTGCCTCCCATAATATGGCTCAGGTCAAACGCCTAGCGTCAAATCTCATTTTTATGCAAGACGGAAAAATCCTTGAAATTGCCCATCCCGATGCCTTTTTTAAAAACCCTCAGAGTAAAGAGGGTTCCCAGTTTCTTGCCCGCGAATTTATTGCACAATAAGTTAATTGTTCTATATTAGGAGACCCAATGCGACTCATCAGTTCAAGCTTTCAAGATGGTGCGGTTATTCCCGGAGAGTATGCGTTTTGCATTCCCAATGATCGCGGGCACGTTTGCCTTGGGTCAAACCACAATCCCCATCTACGGTGGGAAGATATTCCTGCTGGCACCCAATCATTTGCTTTGATTTGCCATGATCCCGATGTTCCCTCCAAACCGGATGACGTTAATCAAGAAGGAAAGACGGTTCCAGCATCCCTGCCCCGTATCGACTTCTTTCACTGGGTCATGGTGGATATTCCCAAGACGATCACAGAGGTCCCAGCCGGTCGCTACTCTACCGAGGTTGTGCCCCGAGGCAAGTCTGGTCCTGGAACGCACCATGGAGCCTTGCATGGGATTAATGATTACACCGCATGGTTTTCAGGTGACGCTGAAATGAAGGGGAATTACTTTGGTTACGACGGCCCTTGCCCCCCGTGGAATGACAGCATTTGGCACCACTATATTTTTACGATTTATGCATTGGATACCCCATCGCTTGGCCTGGGTTCCACCTTTGATGGCAAGACCGCTCTAGCGGCCCTACAGCGTCATATTTTGACCAGTGCTCAAATCACAGGTCGGTACACCCTCAATCCCGCTGTCAAATAAAAAATCCCCAAGAGAGCTTGGGGATTGCTTTGAAAAGTTACCTGGCTATTTTTTAGCAGGTGCCGGTGCGGGTGCAACTGCAGCTGTTGGAGGAGGTACAAATGGAGGCGGCGCTACGCATGGAGCGGGATTGGGAGTTCCAGCCGTTTTGTATTTCATTGCAACTGCATTAATCGACTGGCAAAGCTGATAATTGGCAACTGTTCCGGCATAGGCAGTTTTTGCTTTAGCAAGTGCTGCTGCTTCGGCTTGTTGTGGAGTTGGGGGAGGTAATGCAGCTAGTGCGACGGTTGATCCGATTACACAGACGGAGCCAACGAACAAACGTTTCATGAGAATTACCCCTTTCCTAATTTTTTATACCAAAGCTCATGCTGCTCTTTGGCCCAGGTCTCATCGCAATACCCTGTTTTCATGGCATCGATTGATCCTTGCATACCAATCGTACCAATGTAAATATGCCCAAACGCAAGCGCGGTCATCAAAATGGCTCCTACGCCATGGATAATGTTTGCAATCTGCATTGTGCCGCGCCAGTATTCAATCTGAATAAAGGGGACGATCATATCGAGCACCCAGCCCGATGCGGATACTGCTGAGCCCAAAATCACCATTCCAACCCAAAACCAGAATTTCTCACCGAAGTTGAAAAATCCAGCGGGTATATGCTTGCCTGAGATCAAACCACCAAATCCAAGCGCCCACGCCATATCGCCCTTCTCTGGAAGGTTTCTGCGGACAAAGAGGATAAAGAACACGACGATACTCACCGTGAATGCGGGTCCCACGAAGTTATGCACATTTTTGCAAACAAGCAAAAAGGCTCCAAAGAAGGCGGGTCCGGTTAATGGCAATAGGAAGTGCTTGCCCCAAAGAATCATGATTCCTGTAAAAGCCAGAGCAACAAAGGTAAAGGCCATAGTCCAATGGGTGATACGCTCAAGAAGTGTGAACCGCTGAATTTTGCGACCCGACATCGGTTCATGGAGCTTAATCGTGCCTTTGAGGATATACATTGCGATAATGCCGCATAGTGCGATGGTTAAAAGCCATGCGCCGTAGACAGTAATGACTCCATTGCGAATTAAGCGCCACTCCTGACCCGTCTTCTGAATAAGTACACCAGCCTCTTTATTAGGAATAGAGACGTAGTTCACCGTTTCACTATTAACCGCTCTCCAAATCGGCGCATTGTTACCCGGCTGATTTTTTCCTGCCTCAATCGCAGCTTGCGAAGTTGCATTTGGCGATCTACCAACATCCATAATGTTGACAGACTCCACCTTTTGTGGGGTCGGTGACTGGGCAGTTCCTTGCTGAGCAATAGACAGAGAACTGATAGCAAGACCACCCGCCAACAGAATGGTTCGCATTACAGAGCCAAATGATGCATTCATCGGATCATCTCCAAATTATTCTAATTTTTATTTGATTCTGCTGTACTCAGACTGAAGCTGATTTCGCTTGGTAATCTCGGCGTTCCAGCTGGCTTGATCGCCTGGCTTCCAACCTTTCGCCATAAACCCGTTATCAGCACCCATATAAGGAGCAATATCAGGTCGTTTAGACGCCGAGGTACCAACATTCGCCTCATTACAACCGGTCAATAAGACAGTGGCTGCAACTAGAGCGCTCGTTATCGCGAGTTTCATGATTTACCTCCAGCCGCTGGTTTGGCAGCGGGGGCTGGTGCATTCGGCTTACCGTAGGCAGTTGCCCAACCAAATACATCTGCTCCAGCATTCTTGCCAGCAGCCATACGCTTCACAACTCGGGTACGGAACACATCGGCAATCACGTCACCATCGCCACCAATCAGGGCTTTGGTTGAGCAAAGCTCAGCACAGAGTGGCAATTTTCCTTCAGCCAGACGATTACGACCATACTTCTCGAATTCAGCAACGCTGCCATTTTTCTCAGGACCACCACTGCAGAAGGTGCACTTATCCATCTTTCCACGCAAGCCAAATGTACCGGAGCTTGGGAACTGAGGCGCGCCAAATGGGCAAGCATATGAGCAATAGCCACACCCAATACAGGTATCCTTGTTATGCAGTACCACCCCCTCATCGGTGCGATAGAAGCAATCGACTGGGCATACCGCCATACATGGTGCGTCTGCACAGTGCATGCAGGCTACCGAAATGGATTTCTCAGCACCAACCACACCATCATTAATGGTTACCACACGACGTCGATTGACGCCCCATGGAACCTCGTTCTCGTTCTTACACGCTGTAACGCAACCGTTGCATTCAATACACCGTTCTGCGTCGCAGATAAATTTCATTCTTGCCATAATTGATCTCCTGACTTTGCGGTGTTAATTAAGCGGCCTTTTCGATCTGACAGATCGTGGTCTTCGTTTCTTGCATCATGGTGACACGGTCATACCCGTACGTAGTTCCAGTGTTCACAGCCTCACCACGAACGATCGGGTACGCGCCTTTTGGATAAAAATCAAGCAGATCCTTTCCTTCCCACCATCCAGAGAAGTGGAAGGGCACGAAAGCAGTATCTGGTTCAACGCGTTCAGTGACCAGTGCGCGTGCCGTGATCTTGGCTCCGGTTGGCGATTTCACCCAAACAAAATCCCAGTTTTTGATACCACGTCGGGCTGCTGCGCTCGGATTAATTTCCACAAAGTTCTCTTGCTGCAATTCAGCAAGCCATGGGTTCGAACGAGTCTCCTCGCCGCCACCCTCGTACTCCACCAAGCGCCCAGAGGTCAGAATGATAGGGAACTTTTCATAGAGCTTGTCTTCGATTGCTTTGTTTTGAACTGTCTTAAACAGTGTCGGCAAGCGCCAGAAGGTCTTCACGTCATCGTGCGTTGGGTACTTGGCGACCATGTCTGGACGGGTGCTATAAAGGGCTTCACGGTGAATTGGAATCGCATCAGGGAAATTCCACACCACGGCACGTGCTTTGGCATTTCCAAATGGGTGACAGCCATGGTTTTTCATGGTGACACGGATGATCCCGCCTGAGAGGTCGGTCTTCCAGTTCTTTCCTTCAGCAGCTTTTTTCTCATCCTCGGTCAGCTCATTCCACCAACCTAATTTCTTTAAGAAGACATGGTCCACTTCGGGGTAACCGGTCTTAATATCGGCGCCTTTCGAGAACGAACCATCAGCAGCCAAAAGTGACTTGCCATCCTTTTCAACACCAAAGTTGGCCCGGAAATTACCGCCCCCATCCATGACGTGCTTACTGGTGTCATAGAGGTTAGGTGAGCCAGGGTGTTTGAGGGCGGCATTACCAAAGCAGGGCCATGGCAATCCAAAATAATCGCCTGCTGTGTCGTAGCCAGTTACAGGATCTTTACCGCCACGCGAACGCAAGGTCTTTGGATCAAAGACACTCATCATGCGCATATGTGCCTTCAAGCGCTCTGGGGTCTGGCCGGTATAGCCGATTGTCCAAACTGCTTGATTAATTTCCCGCAGAATGGATTCGACTTCAGGCTCTTTCCAGTTCTTGCCAGCAAACTTGGAGTCCAGCATCTTGTAGTTTTTCGAGAGCTCTTTGCCAAAGCCCAAGCGATCAGCAAAAGCTTGCATCAGGACATGATCGGGAACAGACTCAAAGAGCGGATCAATCACCTTCTCGCGCCACTGCACAGAACGATTAGATGCCGTTGCTGAGCCTGAGCACTCAAATTGGGTTGTCGTTGGTAACAAGTACACGGCGCGATTTTTATTAACTGCACCGCCAGGAGCGGGTGGCATTGCTGCCATAGCGGCCGTGGCGCTTGGATAAGGATCGACCACTACTAAAAGGTCTAATTTATCCATGGCGCGCTTCATGTCCAAGCCACGGGTTTGGGAGTTTGGTGCATGGCCCCAGAAGAACACGCCCTTCACTGCGGTGGCCTGGTCAACCATGTCATCTTTTTCAAGGACAGCATCGATCCAACGAGAAACGGTAGTACCCGATTTCTCCATCATATCGGGAGCATAGCGACCCTTAATCCACTCGTAGTCAACGCCCCATACCGCCGCGTAATGTTTCCATGAACCAGCAGCGAGGCCATAGTAACCTGGCAAGGAGTCCGGGTTTGGACCTACGTCAGTAGCACCTTGCACGTTATCGTGACCACGGAAGATGTTGGCGCCACCGCCAGATACACCGATGTTACCGAGTGCTAATTGCAAAATACAAGAAGCACGAACCATGGCATTACCAATTGTGTGCTGGGTTTGTCCCATACACCAAACAATCGTTCCTGGACGATTCTTGGCCATGGTCTCTGCAACCTTCTTCACTTGTGCCTCTGGAACTCCGCAAGCCGCTTCAACATTTGCTGGAGTCCACTTTTCCATCACCTCTTTACGAATATCGTCCATGCCAAAGACACGGTCGTTGATGTATTTCTTGTCTTCCCAGCCATTTTGGAAGATGTGATAGAGAACACCGAAAAGGAATGGGATATCAGTACCGGAACGGATCCGCACATACTGATCCGACTTTGCGGCGGTTCGGGTATAGCGTGGATCGACTACGATGACTTTGCAGCCATTCTCTTTCGCATGCAGCATATGCAACATGGAGACAGGGTGCGCCTCGGCAGCATTCGAGCCGATATACAGGGCTGCCTTTGAGTTCATCATGTCGTTATAGCTATTGGTCATCGCACCATAACCCCAAGTATTCGCTACACCCGCAACCGTGGTGGAGTGGCAAATACGCGCTTGGTGATCGGTATTGTTCGTACCGTAGAACGACACAAACTTACGGAGCAAATAGGCTTGCTCATTGTTGTACTTGGATGAGCCGATAAAGAAGATGGAATCCGGCGTGTACTTTGAACGCAGCTCCTTCATCTTGGAAGTGATTTCGTCGAGCGCCTGGTCCCAAGAAATTTTCTGATATTTACCATCGACCAATTTCATGGGGGTACGTAAGCGATAGTCGCCATGCCCATGCTCACGCAACGCCGCGCCCTTCGCACAAGCACCGCCCATATTGATGGGAGATTCAAACACGGGGTCTTGACGAACCCAAACCCCATTTTCAACAGTTGCATCAAATGAGCATCCCACTGAGCAATGGGTGCAAACTGTTCGCTTCACTTCGATCTTACCTTTGCCATCGAGCATCGCCTTGGTCTCGGCCGCATTGGCTTTTTGGAGCATGTTCAATTGGGTAGCAGCAATACCAGCACCAACACCAATACCGGAACGTTTTAAGAATGTTCGACGATCCATGGTCGGTACCGCTGAGCGCAGTCCGCGCGAGAGGCTACCGATCAATTGGGATGGAACCCGGCTAGAGGCTGAGGTGGATTTGCGAGTTAGGCTCATGGTGAGACTCCTGCGATGTGCGAATAATAAATTGGTTAGTTCAATAAAAAACGCTCAATCAAACGAGCGTTGTTTGGTAATACTTCTTAATGTGAGCAGTTAAGTGATAGCCATCCGGTTTGGTGGTTACCGCTTCAGCAACATTTTGAACAACGGCTTGCCCTAATGGAGTTTGGGAAGCAACCGCAGCTGCACCAACTGTAACTCCTGCGCCAATAAAAAATGTGCGACGCGAGGATTTTGTTTTTTCATTTGCTTCTGGTTTTTTGCTGTCCATAAATATTCCTTTATACGAATATAGTTATTGCATTTCTACTGATTGAGTTTAGAAGAACTGAATTATTTATGTAAGTTTTTGCATGTTTTTTTCGCTAGGACTTACCCTTAAATACCAAAGCTATGGTGTCAATTAAATTTGACTAAACCATATCAAAACTTTGACTTT
>JACCDJ010081640.1_pt1 | contig 10348 bp, 10 predicted proteins | sample 7444481 | NCBI WGS metagenome assembly JACCDJ01 (sample SAMN15323435, study PRJNA562643) | freshwater metagenome | isolation source: river surface water | place: USA:Blue River Watershed | collected 2017-08-15 | reverse complement strand
TACAGTAAGGTCTAATAGATTATTAAACGAATTAAACACATTTGTTTACATAAATGGTAAACCAAACCACATGAAGGGATCTCATGATGACGCGATTATGAGTATGGCTATAGCTTTGTATGCTGGCGATATATCATTTACTCAATTAAAAAGAAACGAAACGGCCAATAAAGCCATGTTAGAATCATGGGTTATGGCTGAAAGAACATATGATGCTGGTAAAGAGTTTTATTCATATGGAACTTCTTTTGATCAAATAGGTTCAATGCAAATGGATGGTTCACCTTATGCTAGGTCATCAACAAATGCCAACAAAGAGTTATATGCTCAACATTCTTGGCTATTTGGTGGTAGAACAAAAAAAGGTTGATTTATCCATATTTTTTAATTAGATTAATTACGAAAGTATTTATACAATATGGCAAATCAAGATTTAACAATATTTCAGAAACTAACCCAAATATTTGGGTGGCAAGGTAGATCACAACAAACACCTCCGTCGTTTAATTTTTCTAGAGAAGAATTACTTAAGACGGATGATCCGGTTGAATTTGAGAAAGCCAAGTTACAAGCACAACAAAGTCAGTTTTTATTTGATAAGTGGGCTAAGTTAGATAACTCACTATATAATCAATCGGTTTATTATGAACCAAACAGATTAGCGGCATATTATGATTATGAATCTATGGAGTTTACTCCAGAGGTTTCTGCCGCTTTAGACATATACGCAGAAGAATCAACAACAATGTCCGAGAAGGGGCATATACTAAATGTTTATTCTGAATCAAACAGAGTTAAAAGTGTTTTAATAGATCTATTTGAAAACCAATTAGATGTGAACACCAATTTACAAATGTGGGCCAGAAACCTATGTAAGTATGGTGATAACTTCGTGTATTTAAAAATTGATCCTGAGAAAGGTGTAATTGGTTGTCATCAACTACCTAATATTGAAATTGATAGATTAGAAGGTGCTCAGGGCACACCTGGTAATAAAACAACATCGGACATTAAAACACACACAAAAGAATTACGTTTTACTTGGAAGAATAGAGATATGGAATTCCAAGCATGGGAAATAGCTCACTTTAGATTATTGGGTGATGATAGAAAATTACCATATGGTACTTCTATGTTAGATAAGATTAGAAGAATTTGGAAACAATTACTTTTAGCAGAAGATGCTATGTTAATTTATAGAACATCTAGAGCACCAGAAAGACGTGTATTTAAAATATTTGTTGGAAATATGGATGATAAAGATATTGAACCATATGTACAACGTGTTGCGAATAAGTTTAAAAGAGACCAAATTGTTGATTCTAGAAACGGACAAGTAGATATGAGATATAATCAAATGGCAGTAGACCAAGATTATTTCATACCTGTTCGTGATCCGGCAGCACCAAGCCCAATCGAAACATTAGCGGGTGCACAAAATTTGGGTGAGATTGCTGATATTGAATATATTCAAAAGAAATTATTAGCTGCGCTTCGTATTCCTAAAGCATTTTTAGGTTTCGAAGAAGTTGTTGGTGATGGTAAAAATCTTGCATTAATGGATATTCGTTTTGCAAGAACAATTAATAGAATTCAAAAGTCTTTAATTCAAGAGTTAAATAAAATTGCTCTGATACACCTACATATGTTAGGTTTAGATGATGAGTTAAACAACTTTACATTGGGTTTAACAAATCCATCGGCACAATCTGATTTATTACGTATTGAACAATGGAAAGAAAAAATTACTTTGTACAAGGACGCAACATCAGATCAATCACAAGTTGGTATATTGCCAGTGTCACACACCTGGGCTAAAAAGAATATTCTTGGTTTCAGTGATAATGAAGTGTTGCTTGATTTACAACAACAACGTCTTGAGAGGGCAATGGGATTTGAGTTAACAAATTCGCAGTTGGTTATTAAGCGTTCTGGGGTATTTGATGAGGTTGATTCTAAATACGGTATACCGGAAGAAGAAAGAGAAAAAATGATGGCACAGGGAGCAGAAGGCGAAGCTGGAGCTGCAGGAATGGACATGGGTGGACCGGCTTCAACACCATCAGCGGAACCAGCAGAACCATTAAGTGAAAGTAAAAAGAGCAAATTAATGGGAATGTTAGGTGAAAGTGATGAAATTGGTGACTTATTCAATCTTGAAAAGGCACAGAAGAATATTTATGAAATAGAAAATAAATTAAAAGATATCTTAAACGATTAAAAATGAACAACTTTGGTAAAATAAAATCAAAAATACTTAAAAAACTTACTGAGGCTTATGCTGAAAACACATTAAAGCAAAACAGTAAGAACCTTTTTAAGGTAATAAAGAAAAACAAAGACTTTAAAGAAATGTATTTGTTTTATGAAGAAATTGAAAACAAATATTTTGAAGATAAAGAAACCGCAAAATTATATGTTGAAGAACTAAGTTCAATATTAAAACAAAAAGCATCAAAGATTAATAGTTTTTGTGAGGTTATTAATATGTCGGTTTATGACACACAAATAGATGAAAACGAGTTATATGATTCAATTGACCAACTATTAGAAGAAGATAATTTAACTAATATTGAAAAAAAAGTAATTGCTAAGAAAAAATTAGTTGAACATTTGACAACCAAAAAACAGGTACAAGAAAAACCAGCAGAAACTTACACTGTTAATGAAAATTTATTACACGCCGTATTGGCAAATAATTTCAATGTATTGTATGAATCATCATTAAACGATGAACAAAAAGAAACTTTAAAGAATATTATATCTCTTTCTGACGAAGATGTTAAAAGCAAAGTAAGTGAAATTAAAGAAAGTTTATATAATAAAGTTAACACCTTATTATCTGAATCTACCGATAATTCATTTAAAGATAAATTAACGGATGTTAAGAAAGAAATGGACAGCATGAGTCCAACGAAGTATAACTACTATCGCTTAAAAGAATTACAAAATGGTCTGGATTAATCTAGACCATTTTTTTTCTGCTCAAGATATATCGCTTTCAATACCTCTTTTCTTCTAATTACTGAAGGTTTTACAAATTCCTGTCTCTCCCTCAATTTTTGAATTTGCTTAGTTTTTTGAACTTTCGCTTTATACGTTCTTAACGCAGATTCGATGTTTTTTTCCTTTGAAATGTTTATAATGATCATAATGTATAAATATATATAATATTTTTTGGAATATTAACATTTTTTATTTATTTTTAGTAATATCACCATAAAATAAAATAATGAATGAAAAAAATTAATGAAAAGTGGAAAATATATCCCTTTAGGGGATTATAAAGAAGTAAAGGTCGGATATGGTACCGTAGATTTTAAAAATTTAAAAACCATCTACATAAAGATGAATGCTTGGGTTGAACCTCAAAATGAAGAATTGGATTTTGACAGAACAATTCTTAAAACCAGAAAGCTAATAAAAGAACATATAAGAACATACAACTTAGGAGACTATTTTAAAAAAGAAAGTATAGTTGACTTAGATATTAGGACAAAGGGAATTAAAATGAATAAAAGGTCTTTTATGAATTTAGAGATCACTTTATTTGTTGACAATTTTTTTGATGTTAGATCGTCCGAAATAAAAAATCTATTGAAAAAATTTTTACATAGTGCTATTGATACGTGTTTGACAGACAAAACGTTATATAATTTCAATAAAACTAAGATTTGATTCATAAGTCCCAGTATTTATACAATATAACTGTTATAAATGAAAGTACTGGGACCAAATGAAATAGGTAGGGGAATTTTAATTGAATATGACGCCGGTCATGTTTCTCCTAATGACAATAAAGATGTAATCACAGAAATGAAGAATATGGACTTCTCTGAAGACCTTATTCTGTATGCCGTTTTACAGAAGTTTGATACACCAAACAAAAACGGTAGAATATACCCTGAAGTTCTATTAAAAAGGGAAAACGAAAAATATCAACAAATTATAAAGAAGGGTTCTGCGTTAAATGAATTAAACCACCCTTCATCTTCTCTCATCGATCTAGATAGAGTGTCACATACAATTACCGAAACTTGGTGGGATGGTAAAACCTTAATGGGTAAAATCAAAATCTTAACTTCTCCGGGATGGAGAAAAATGGGTGTTGTTAGTTGTAAGGGTGACCAAGCAGCAATGTTAATTATGAATGGTGTCACACTGGGTATTTCATCTAGAGGTGTTGGATCATTAAAACAAATCAAAGGTCAAAATATTGTTCAAGATGATTTTGAATTAGTATGCTTTGATTTGGTTTCATCTCCATCTACTCCTGGCGCCTATGTATTTCAGGACATTGCTGATAAAGACAAATACAATGAAAATATAGAAGAAAAACCCGTTGTTGAAGATAAAATGAAAACATTGATGAATAAATTCGATTCTTTTCTTTCAAGATAAGGGATAAAGAGTAATTATTTCCTTTTTATAATATCAGAAAATAGGTTTTTTTTAATAATCCACATATTTATATAGTAAATCAAACAAATAAATGAGCGAAAAATCCATTTTAGAACAAGCGTTACTTCAAGTTAATACACTTGAAGAAGCAGTAAAGCAAAATGCAAAAGGTATACTTTCTTCAGTAATGAAGCAAGAACTAAACGATTTGCTTAAAGAAAGCATGGAAGAAGAGGAGGAAGTTGCAGAACAACCTTCTAAAGAAGAGGAGACAGATGATATGTCTGACGCAGAATCTGATGATGATGCGGAAGAAAATGATGACATGGCCTCAATAAATGACGAACCATCTAAAGACATCGATGGGGAAGACGAAGAAGCAGAAGATGAAGATTCTGAAACAGAAGCTGAAGACGATTTCCCAACATTTGATGATGCTGAAGAACCATCAATGGACGACGACATGTTAGACATGACCAACGCTTCAGATGAAGAAGTTTTGAAAGTATTCAAAGCAATGTCAGATGAAGATGGTATTATCGTTAAAAAAGATGGTGGTAACATCTCATTGAAAGATGAAGAAGATGAGTACATCATTAAACTAGATGAAGAAGATCTTTCTTCTGAAGACGTTGCAGAAGACTGGAACGAAGGAGAAGAAGAAATCAATTTATCTGGTGACGAAGAAGTTGCAGAAGAAGAAATGTCTGACGAAGCAATTTATGAAATCGAATTAGAGGGTGATGGTTATTTCCCTGGAAGCGGAGAAGGTATGGGAGATGAAGAAATGCATGAATTTTCTGATTCCCCAGAAGATCACGATTCACCTGAAGAAGAGGTTGAAGTTGACGAAGCTGCTCACACTACGTGGAATGCACATGGTGGTGATAGAGCGGGCTTGCCTACTAAAAAAATGTTTGCAGCCGGTGCTAAGAAGACCACAAATGAATCTGCGGCACAAAAGAAAGCAATCAACGAAGAAGTTCAAAACTTAAAGAAGCAAAATGCTGAATATAAAAAAGCATTAGTTTTATTTAAAGAAAAACTTAATGAAGTTGCTGTTTTCAATGCAAACTTAGCTTATGCAACTAGATTGTTTACAGAACATTCAACAACTAAAAACGAAAAATTGAATATTTTAAAAAGATTTGATTCAATTTCTACTATAACAGAATCTAAAAATCTTTATAACTCAATCAATGCAGAATTAAGTACTAAAAAACCAGTTACTGAATCTGTTGCGGAAAAAATCTCATCTACTCCTTCAAGTTCTTCTAGTGAAGTACTTTCTGAATCAAAAGTTTACGAAGCACCTCAATTTGCAAGAATGAAAGATTTGATGAAAAAAATAAAATAATAAATAAAAAAAACCAAATATTAAAAAATGGGAGCATTATTAGAATCAGGTATGGTTGGTAACATCGGTCTTAAGCACCTTCGTGTTATCAAAGAAGATACCATCAAAAAATGGGATGACTTAGGTTTCTTAGAAAACCTTGACGGTCACCAAAAAGATAACATCGCGCAATTGTATGAAAACCAAGCGTCTTATTTAATCAACGAAGCAGCTGTAGCTGATGCGTCTGGTTCTTTCGAGACTGTTGTTTTCCCAATCATCCGTCGTGTTTTCTCTAAATTATTAGCAAACGACATCGTTTCTGTACAAGCAATGAACTTACCTATCGGTAAATTGTTCTTCTTCGTACCTAAAATTCAAGATAGATCAAGTGGTAACCACTTAACTCCATTCGGTTCTCCAAATGGTGACACAACTAACGGTGGTTATGATGGTCTTAACTTGTATGACCGTTTCTACGAAGGTTCTGACGCGGCTGATCAAGGTCTTTTCGATTATTCAAAAGGAGCTTTCAGTGGTGTTACTAAAACTGGTGTAGCTTTCGTTGATTTCGCTCAAGGTGTTGTTTCTGATTCAACAATTGCATCAGGACAATCTATCTCTGAAGTTATCTTGAAGGTTTCTGGTTTCACTAAAAACGGACAAGGTAAATTAATCGGACCTAACGGTAACGAAATGGATACTGAAGAGTTCTTAGCTTCTTTAGCAGTATCTTATTCTGGTGTTGCAAGAGATTTTACTATTGTAACTCAGAAATATGGTAAAGGTATTGTTGAATATGGTCAAAAATCATCTACAACTTTCCCTGCAACTGGTCCTGGTGGAAAATATGCAGATATCTGTGATGAAGATGGTGTAATGTTCTTACGTGTAGACGTACAAAGCTATTCACCAACTGCAGGTTTCGCTAATTTAACTACTCCTGCTGGATTTGCAGCTTCTGGATTCACTGTATCTTACAGAGTTTACGAAGACTTAGAATTCGAAGATGAAATCGGTGAAGTATCTTTCGACTTATCTTCTGTAACTGTTTCTGTTACTGAAAGAAAGTTAAGAGCTAGCTGGTCTCCAGAATTAGCACAAGACGTTTCTGCGTTCCACAACATCGATGCTGAAGCTGAATTAACAGCTTTATTATCTGAGCAAGTTGCTGCAGAAATCGACCGTGAGATCTTACGTGACTTACGTAAAGGTGCTGCATGGAATGCAAAATGGGATTACAATGAGTGGAAATACGGTAATGGTGGATCTGCTTATGTTGGTTACACTCAAAAAGACTGGAACCAAACATTGGTAACTAAAATCAACCAATTATCAGCTCAAATCCATAAAACTACATTACGTGGTGGTGCAAACTGGATCGTTGTTTCTTCAGAAGTTTCTGCAGTATTCGATGACTTAGAATATTTCCACGTATCAAACGCTGGTCCTGAGCAAGATCAATACAACATGGGTATCGAAAAAGTAGGTACACTTGCTGGTAGATATCAAGTATATCGTGATCCTTACTTCCCAGCTGGTAAAGTGTTAATTGGACACAAAGGTAAATCATTATTAGACGCAGGTTATATCTACGCTCCATATGTACCTTTACAATTAACTCCAACAATGTATAATCCTTTCAACATGACTCCAATCAAAGGTATCATGACAAGATACGCAAAGAAAATGGTAAACAACCGTTACTTCGCTACTATCACAGTTAAAGGTTTAACTACATTTAGCTTGGATACATTAAGATAATCTTAATTGTAGATCATATAAAAACCCCAGAGAAATCTGGGGTTTTTTGTTTTTTGGAATATTCTAAAAAAATATGTATTTTTGCAAAATGGGAGAAACTACTGATTATAGTAAACTAAGATTGGATGTTCTTCAAAAATTAATACAACAAAGAGGTATTGATTGTAAAAATAAGAAGGACGAGATGGTCAGGTTATTAAAGCTTGATGATGAGGGAAAGTATGTCGAACCGATTGGTGAAATACTATATGAAAAATGTGATGGTGGGTTTAATGTGGGAATTGATCTGAAAAGACACGCAGATTTAGTACAAATTGGTAAACTTGTTGAAAAAAAGGAAGCTAAATGTTTAAATAGATATTCTGATAACAGAATATGGTATTGGTCAAAAATGAAATTAATATAATTTTACCAAGTTTTACAAGCCCAATATCTTGGTTTCCAACGTGGTCCAGGATTTTCACAGTTGTGTCTTGCTCTAAACGATTTGCGTCTTTCTGGGTTATTTTTCTTAATAACCATTCTCTTACCCTTAGCTGATTTACCACCAAAACCAAAGTTAACTTTAACTACTTTACCCTTATCGTTCTTAACATATACTTTGAACTTTTTAATGTCCCCCTGCATGATTTTACCCAATTGTACTTTACGTCCTTGGTACTCGGCTTCGTTTAACATATTGTTAATAACATAGTTAGTCATTTGAACCGAACCATCTTGATCTTCATATATTAATACTGGGGTTTCTTCATTATATTCGAATAATCTTTCGAATTGTTCTTCAGTAATTGTTATAGTCATTTTTTTATATTTTTTAGTATTGTCATTACCACATTTGTGACACAGATATGGTTTATCACCACCTTCTGACAATTTCCAAGACCAATTACATCCGTCACAAATTATCTTCATGTCTTTGTTTTTGCTTTCGTCAAATTTTGTCATTGTTGGCTTGTTACCCTTACCAATTTTAGGTTCTTTTTTCTCCGCTCTTCTTTTTTGAGAAGTCATTGCTTTCTTTTCTTTTTTATCATAAGATGAAGCAATTTTAGGTGTTTCTTTTGAGACTTTTTTAGATGGTCTACATTTTGGATATGATTTACCATCAGCATCTTTTCTACCACATGGGGGATGTTTACCGTCAACTTTTCTGCTCACGTCAACCCATTTTTCTTTAAACCATCTTCTAAGGTCCTCTTTTAGAACTTCCCCAGATTTGATAGCTTCTTCGATATATTTTTTATCTTCTTTAGAAACAATGAATTTCATATTACTTGCATTTTTTCCAACCGCCACCTTTAGCTTTGTAATTTTTGGCTGCCCATCCATTTGCATATGCTGATGGATAAACATCAAATTTTCTTTTTGCTGCCGCTTTAGACGCCGCCCATTTTGCTGGATCGGTAGGACAGTTTTTACTTTCGTCTATTTCTTGATATGATTCTTCTTTAGGCTTTTTACCTTGTTTTTTCATATTAACAGCTATTGCTGCTTGTTGTGCTGAACTTTTAGCTTCATTTAAACTTTCTTCATCATTTGAAGAGGCTCCCTTGATTTCATTCATGATAAAATCAAAAACTTGATCCATGTTTTCTTTAGCAACTGTTACGTGATCCGCAGCCCAGTCATGCCCATTCAATAATATACTATCAATTCTTTCTTGATCCATTTCTAGTAACATATTGCATTGTCTTATCATTTGCTCTAAGTTACTGAAAAACATATAATTAGGTGATTCCTTTTGCTCGGATAATTTGATTAGATGTTCTCTAATTAGTTGTTCTATTTTCATAACAATAAATACTTTATTTTTCTGATATTATTTCAAATTTGATCTGGTCATTATAATATATCTCTTCTGTATGTGTTTTACCCTTAATTTCTAAATAATATTCTCTAGGAATCATTATATCGGTATTCAAATAGAAAGAGTTCTCATTTGTAACATCCAACTGGGTCCAATCAAATACATTAACATTTGTTCTTCCCTCTTTTATATAAACTCTATAGAAAACCTCCTCAAATAACTGTGTTTTAGGAACGTCTAATGATCTGAAACTAACAACGATTTTTCTGTTTTCCCCTCTTTTTATCTTTTCATTTAACTTAATACCAAAAAATTGAACTGAGTATCTTTCAAGATCTTTTACATTTTCACCCACAGTGAACAATGAAGTATATGGTTTTGGTACAAATTTTTGAGTAACATTAGCTATTGAAACACCATCAAGTGATAGGTTCTTCCATTTGTCATAATAAAAGCGTTTTCCGTCACAAAGATTACCACTTAAACCAAAACTAACTTGATATACTCCCTTACGTATCTTAGTGGTTGTAAGCCCCGTTAAACCCCCTAAAATCGCTCCAGATTGATCGGTAATATCAACAATAGGGTCATTGTCTAAATCGTAAAAATTAGTCCCTTTAGTGACGTATAAATAAAGGTTTTGAGTTACTTCCGCTATGAAGTTTTGACGATTGTCAGCTATTCTATCTTCAAATACTGTTTCAACAAATGGTTCAAAAAATGTTTGTGTATATTTTGTAAAAAACGCCACAGATTGGTCTACCTCGCTGTTTATTCCCTCATACAATGGGGCAAAAGCAATTCCTAAGCCATGGTTTGTGTTACCAGATAAAATGATACCATTTACATAATCTGTAACATCAGCAACCAAATCTTCATTTCCATTATCAAAATGTACTGTATCAATAATAGTTGGGGTGCTATAAACACCAGCAGACGCCCAAGTGTCTAGTGTGGTCCTATTAAACCAGTTTGATGGTCTTTCATTAAATGTATTGTTTCGAGTGGTAAAGTCATAAATTTCATCTTCATAGTCAAAT
>JACCDJ010753551.1_pt1 | contig 10349 bp, 11 predicted proteins | sample 7444481 | NCBI WGS metagenome assembly JACCDJ01 (sample SAMN15323435, study PRJNA562643) | freshwater metagenome | isolation source: river surface water | place: USA:Blue River Watershed | collected 2017-08-15 | reverse complement strand
CTTGCAATGGTGATTCCAGCATTCATTGGTGCATGCGGTGGAGCACTTCTTGCCTCTCATATTTCACAAGATGCATTTAGGAAAGCAATCTTTTTAATGATGATTGCTATATTCATTTACACCTGGGCAAAGCCCGAACTTGGCAAGAATCAACTAGATAAGCACGAGCCCAAAAAACTTGCTCGTATTGGTGCAGCAGCTGCCTTTGTCATCGGGTTCTATGACGGGTTGATCGGACCAGGCACAGGCACCATGCTGATGATTTTTCTCGTTGCAGTGATGGGTTTTGCATTTGTCGGAGCCTCCGCAATTGCAAAGGTCGTAAATGCCACAACCAATCTCGCATCGATAATCGTGGTTGGGTTGCGACTAGGAATCATGTGGAAATTAGCCTTGGTTCTTGGCATAGCCAACTTGGCAGGTGGATATTTGGGATCCCATCTAGCTATCAAGAAAGGTTCTAGCTCTATCCGAATCTTCTATCTCTGTGTCACCGCACTACTTATCATGCGACTTGGATACTCCATCTATTTAGAGTAAATTTACCTCCGCACAACAACTCAATAACAACCGAATAGAACGGCATTTATATATGGCTCTCAAAGACCAAATCTCTGACCTCATCACACCAGCGCTTACATCTGCTGAGTATTTCCTTGAGGATATCAATATCGTCACTCCTGGCAAGCATCGTATTGTCACAATCATTGTTGATGGAGAGAAAGCTCTCAACCTTGATCAGGTAACTGTTGCTACCAAATTAATCTCAGAGTTATTAGATGAGGCCAGCTTTATGGGTGAGACACCTTTTACACTAGAAGTAACTTCTCCAGGTATTGACCGTCCTCTCACTCTTCCACGCCACTTTGCTAAAAATTATGACCGTCTTCTTAAGGTAACCAAGAATGATGGCGAAGTTGTCACAGGACGCATCACAGCAAATACAGAAAGCGATGTGACGCTCAGCGTTGCTGTGAAGAAAGAATTAGTTGAGCAGGTGGTCGAACTTGCCGACATTAAGCGTGCTGTTGTCGAAATTGAGTTCAATCGTAAGGAGAGCAACTAATGCATGTTGAAATGTCTGCTCTATTGGCGCTGACCCATGAGAAGGAAATGTCTCTTGAGCAACTCATCCAAGCAATTGAAGTTGGTGTGCTGACTGCTTATAACCAAGGTCATGAACCAAATCGTTATGCCCAAGCACGGCTTAATCGCGAGACAGGTGAAATTCAGATCATTATTCCCACCTTTAACGAGATGGGAGAGAAGATTGCAGAAGAAGTTGATAATCCTGAAGGTTTTGGCCGCATAGCAACTTCAACTGCTCGCCAAGTAATTAAACAGGCAATGCGTGCTACAAACGATGCTGAGATTGTTGGTGAGTTCACAACTTCAGTTGGAGATGTTATCTCTGGAGTGATTCAACAAGGTCGCGATCCGAAGATGATTCATGTCAACCTTGGTCGCATCGAAGGAAGAATCCCACCTCAAGAACAGGTGCCAGGTGAGGTCTACGAACACGGCTCTCGAATTAAATGTTTTGTGGTTGAGGTAAAGCAAGGAATGAAGGGTCCAGAAATAATGCTCTCTCGAAGCCACCCTGGTCTCGTGAAGCAGCTTTTTGCTCTCGAAGTTCCTGAAATTAAAGATCGAGTTGTCGAAATTATGGGTGTTGCTCGTGAAGCTGGACACCGCACAAAGATTGCTGTTCGCTCACACCGTGCAGGAGTGTCACCGAAGGGTTCCCTGATCGGACCTATGGGTGCTCGTGCTCGAGCGGTGATGGAAGAGCTCAATGGCGAGAAGATTGACATCGTAGATTACGACGAAGATCCAGCGCTCTATGTTGCACACGCACTTGCGCCAGCAAAGGTCTCTTCCGTTCAGATTGTTGATATGGATACTCGCTCAGCGAAGGTAGTTGTTCCCGACTATCAACTCTCACTGGCAATCGGTAAGGACGGCCAGAATGCTCGCCTTGCTGCCCGCCTCACAGGCTGGCGCATCGATATCCACCCAGATAATGAGGCGGAATAGGCTTTTGGGAGCCTCTTAGGTAGAATCCCTCTGTGGTTCGAACATGCATTGCATGCCGCAAGGCCAGCGATGTGAGTTCAAGTCTTATCCGCGTAGTTCTTCGAGGTGGAGTAATTCATCCTTCGAAGGTCTCACTTGGACGGGGCGCCTGGTTACACATCGCGTGTGGCCATGAAGCAATTCGGCGAAATTCTTTTCGTGCGGCTTTTAAGTCAAACGAAAGATTTGAAACAGAAGAGCTAGAGAAATTTCTTATTGAAATGGATGCGAAAGATATGAAGCAAAAATGAGCTCGTTTACATCATGAGGTCTAACAACTAGGGCTCGCATCCTAAAGATTTGCATGCGGGCCAAGACAGGAGAAAAGTGTCAAAGGTCCGCGTACATGAGTTGGCGAAACAACTCGGTATGGAAAGCAAGGAAGTCCTTGCTAAATTACAAGAGATGGGCGAATTCGTCCGATCAGCATCTTCAACTGTTGAGCCACCTGTGGCTCGCAAACTTATTGAGATGTTCCCAGATGCAAAGCCAGCCGAAGAGAAGAAGCCCGTCAAGAAGGCTGCTGCTAAGAAGGCTGCTGCACCGGCAAAGAGTGAAGTTAATCCAGAGTTAGCTGCAGAACTTGCTGCAGAACTCGGAGTTGATCTTGCAGCTCTCAAAGCATCTCGAGAGGCAGAGCAGGCAGCACAAGCTGCAGCTGCTGCAACTCCAACACCAGAGGCACCAAGTGCGCCAGCTGCACCAAGTGCGCCTCGTCCAGGCAACAATCCATTTTCATCTGGAGCAGGTGCAGCAGTTCCACGCCCACCTCGTCCAGGTAATAATCCGTTCTCAGTAGGTGGAGCAGTTCCTCGTCCACCACAGCGTCCAATGGGCGCACCTCGTCCAGGTGCACCACGACCAGGAGCTCCGCGTCCAGGTTTTGCTGCTCGTCCAGGAGCACCACGCCCAACTGGAACAGGTGCACCTCGTCCAGGTGGAGCACCGCGTCCTGCCGGATCAGGTGCACCATCTGCATCAGGTCCATATCGCAATTCAGGTCCATCAACTGGTGGAGCACCTCGTCCAGGTGGAGGAGGTCGTCCAGCACCTGGTGGTCGTGGATCAGCTGCAGGTGCTTTTGGTAAGGGCAAGTCATCAAAGCGAAAGCAGAAGTCTCGCAAAGCTTTGCGTGAAGAATTCGACAATATGCAAGCACCGCAGTTGGGTGGAGCAGTAATCCCTCACGGTGATGGCAATACAAAGATTCGCATGCGTCGCGGTTCATCTCTCGCTGATTTTGCAGAGAAGATTGGCGCAGATCCAGCAGCGCTAGTATCTGCACTTTTCCACCTTGGTGAAATGGTGACTGCAACTCAATCAGTTGATGCAGACACCTTTGAAATTCTTGGTGCTCAGCTTAAGTATCAGATCGAGATTGTTTCTCCTGAAGATGAAGATCGTGAACTTCTCCAGGACTTTGATATCGATTTGGCTCGCGAGCTAGAGGATATGAATCCTGATGATCTTGTGGCACGCCCACCAGTTGTAACGGTGATGGGACATGTTGATCACGGTAAGACATCTCTTCTTGATGCTATTCGTAAGACCGAAGTGATTAAGGGCGAAGCGGGTGGAATTACACAGCACATTGGTGCTTACCAAATTCACCATGATCACGAAGGTATCAACCGTGCAATTACCTTTATCGATACACCAGGTCACGAAGCCTTCACAGCTATGCGTGCTCGTGGTGCGAAGGTAACTGACATTGCAGTTCTCGTAGTTGCAGCAGATGACGGAATCATGCCGCAGACCATTGAAGCGCTTAACCACGCTCAGGCTGCAGATGTTCCAATCGTTGTTGCTGTTAACAAGGTTGATAAAGAAGGCGCAAACCCAGATAAGGTGCGTCAGCAGTTGACCGAGTACAACCTCATCGCTGAGGAGTACGGAGGAGACACAATTTTCGTAAATGTCTCTGCAAAGAAGGGGCAAGGCGTCGATGATTTGATTGATTCCATCTTGCTGACTGCAGATGCCGCTATCGATCTTCGCGCAATTGCAGAAGATGATGCACGCGGAGTTGCTATTGAAGCCCACCTCGATCGTGGTCGTGGACCTGTTGCAACAGTTCTTGTGCAGCGCGGAACACTCAAAGTTGGTGATGCAATTGTTGCAGGTGCTGCATTCGGTCGTGTTCGTGCAATGCTTGATGAGCATGGCGAGAGCGTTCTCGAAGCAGGTCCATCTCGTCCTGTTCAGGTACTCGGATTTACATCTGTGCCAAGTGCAGGTGACACATTCCTTGTTGCAGAAGATGACCGTACAGCGCGTCAGATTGCTGAGAAGCGTCAAGCAGCAGAGCGTAATGCTCAGCTTGCTAAGGCTCGCAAGAAAGTCTCACTCGAAGACTTCATGGAGCAGTCCAAGATCTCAACCCTTAACCTCATCCTTAAGGGCGATGTATCTGGTTCTGTTGAAGCCCTCGAAGATGCTCTTATGCAGCTCGATGTCGGAGCAGAAGTTGATCTCCGAGTTATCCACCGCGGCGTAGGCGCAATTACGAAGAGCGATATCACCTTGGCTTCTGCTTCTACTGCAGTTGTGATTGGCTTTAATGTGAAGCCTGAACCACAAACAGCTGTCTTTGCAGATCAAGAGGGTGTGGAAGTCCGTTTCTACTCAGTTATCTACAACGCGATCGAAGAAATCGAACTCTCACTTAAGGGCCTCCTTAAGCCTGAGTACGAAGAGGTTGTATTGGGTACAGCTGAGGTTCGTGACCTCTTCAAGTCATCCAAGGTTGGAACCATTGCAGGATCACTCGTTCAGAGTGGAATTATCCGCCGTAATGCAAAGGCGCGAGTTATTCGTGACGGAGCAACAATCGCAGAGAGCGTCACTATTGAATCTCTCAAGCGATTTAAGGATGATGCAACTGAAGTCCGTGAAGGATTTGAGTGCGGTATCGGCGTAGGTAAGGGTGCTGACCTTCAGGTCGGAGACATCATTCAGGTCTTCGAGATGCAAGAGAAGAAGCGCGCGTAACCAACCATGGGAAAGAATCACCGCAGCGATAAAGTTGCAGACCGCATTAAGGTAGTAGTGGCACAGCTACTCGAGACGAAGATTAAAGATCCTCGTCTCGGCTTTGTCACTGTTACCGATGCGCGTGTGACTGGAGATCTCCAGCACGCCTCTATTTTCTACACCGTCTTCGGTGGAGATGATGAGCGCTCTGCAACTGCTGCGGCTCTTGAGTCAGCAAAGGGTGTTATCCGCTCAGCTGTGGGAAAAGATTTGGGTACACGTATCACTCCAACCCTTGAGTTCATTCTCGATGGTTTGCCAGAGTCAGCACGTGCCATGGACTCACTTCTGAATAAGGTTCACGAGCTCGATGCGCAGGTTGCAAAAGCACGTCTTGGAGCAAAGCCTGTTGTTGAAGATGCCTACAAGCAGCCACGCGTTGTTGAAGACGAAGAGTAAATACACATCTAATGTCAGAAGGATTCCTTGTAGTCGATAAGGCTCCAGGTATGACAAGCCACGATGTTGTGGCAATCTCTCGACGCGCACTAGGTACACGCAAAGTTGGCCATGCCGGCACCCTGGATCCTATGGCAACAGGAGTTCTCGTTATCGGCTTTGGCGGTGGCACGCGATTGCTTCAATACATTACCGATGGAGATAAGTCGTATACGGCAACGATTGTCTTAGGTGCATCCACTACTACCGATGACCATGAAGGCGAGATCATCGCAACGGCTGATGCATCCCATATAAACCCTGATGACATTAAGGCGGTATTGGCAACGATGGTCGGTGAGATCATGCAGCGCCCGACAAATGTCTCAGCCATTAAAGTAGATGGAAAGCGCGCCTACGATCGCGCTAGATCAGGGGAGGAGTTTGAACTGCCTGCACGTAAGGTCACTATCTCTCAGCTCGATATCTTGGATATTCGCCAGAAAGATGCAACAACCTTGGTTGATATTGCTGTTACATGTTCAGCCGGAACCTACATTCGCGCAATTGCTCGAGATCTCGGAGCAGAGCTGAAGGTAGGTGGCCATCTCAATGTTTTACGCAGAACCCGTGTTGCAGGATTTACTCTCGAACAAGCGATAAGTATCGATCAACTAAAAGCGGCAAACGTGCGGACCTTAGATTTAGTTGATGTTGCTCGACGCACCTTTGAAGTTCGTGAACTCGATCTGCTCGAAGTGAGCGAGCTCTCATTTGGTCGCCCTCTCTCCAAGAGTGCAACAGGTGAGATTGTTGCTGCAATTTCTCCAGATAATCGTCTCATTGCTCTGTTAAAGAATTCTTCCGATAAGGCCAAACCCGTTGCGGTCTTTGCGGCTGCGAACTAGGTAAGGCAATATTCACCCATGAGCCAGAGCACTGTAGTTGTCATCGGAGTTTTCGATGGCGTACATAAGGGACATCAGGCTCTGCTCAATCGAGCAAAAGAGATCGCAGATGGCCGGTCCATCATCGCGCTGACATTTGATCCACATCCTCGAGCAGTTTTTGCACCAGATTCTGTCCCTCCTATGCTGACCACGTTGGCAGACCGCGTAGAGCTATTGAAGATTCATAATGCTGATCAAGTAGCCGTGATGAAGTTCAACGCTCAGTTTGCAGCGATGTCGCCTGAGGACTTTGTGGCCAACATTCTCGTTGGGCAGCTTCATGCCGGCACAGTAATTGTTGGTAAGAACTTCACCTATGGCGCAAAGGCCGCCGGTAATGTTCAGACACTTCTTCAAGAAGGTAAGAAATATAACTTCATCGTAGACGTTCAGGATTTAGCTGGGGGAGCAGAGGTCATCTCTTCATCACGCATTCGCAATCTAGTTCTAGAAGGCAAAGTTGAGCAGGCGCGCGAGCTCTTATCCCGCCCCCATCGCCTTGATGGCATCGTGGTGCATGGCGAAAAGCGTGGACGTGAAATTGGATATCCGACTGCAAACCTCGGAAAAATTGACGGGCAGACGATTCCGGCTGATGGAATTTATGCTGGATGGCTTACCGTCGGAATCAATTTCTGGCCTGCTGCAATATCTATTGGCACCAACCCAACATTTGAGGGTGATCGCGGTCGCCAAGTTGAGGCATACGCACTTGATCAGCAAGGCTTAGACCTTTACGACAAGGCTGCATCTATTGAGTTCGGTTGGTTCTTGCGTCCAACCCTGAAGTTCAACGGATTAGATGAGCTATTGGTTCAGATGAAGAAGGATTGTGATGAAGCGCGCAGGCTTACAGAGCAATAGTCTTCGCCTCATTGCTCTCGTTCTCATACTTGGAACGCTTCCATTTATCTCACCTAATCAAGCAAGTGCAGTCCCATTCGGATCTGCGCCATGTGTTCAAAATGTCAGTAGCACTTCAGGAGTTGCTGTTTACCGCGGTGGAAATACTTGTTTCGTGGCATTTAAATCTGTCCAGAGCTATACCTGGACACCACCTACAGGTGTGACAAAGATTGATATCTTAGTTGTCGCCGGCGGTGGCGGTGGTGGATCCCGACATTCCGGAGGTGGTGGAGCTGGAGGATTAATTAATAGCTCCAATGTTTCAATTACCTCTAGTGATCTGACCATTACAGTCGGTGGCGGGGGAGCAGGTGGTGCTGCAGCTAGTACTGGCGGAAACTCGGCATCAAACGGTTCTAATTCAGTCATCTCCGGATCTGGTTTTTCAACTCTGACTGCAATCGGTGGTGGCGGCGGAGGCTATGGAGCCGGCACTAACTCTGGTGGATCTGGTGCAGGCGGAGGAAGCTCAGGTGCAGGCGGAGCGGGAACTGTCGGTCAGGGAAATAATGGAAGTGCTGGTGGAACTAATGGTTCTACGTATTGGGTTGGTGGAGGTGGTGGTGGAGCTGGCGCAGCCGCTGGAGCATCTACTACAACTCGAGGCGGTAATGGTGGTGCAGGTGCAGAGATCACCTGGCTCACATCAACGATTGTCTCCAATATCGGTGTCGGCGTTTTAAGTGGCGGAAAGTATTACCTGGCAGGTGGAGGTGGCGGTGGAACAGATCGCGATTCATTCACAGGTGGAGATGCTGGAGTTGGTGGCGGTGGAGCAGGTTCTACAGGAACTGGTGCTGTCTTTAATGGAACGGCAAACACTGGTGGAGGTGGCGGAGGAAGCGGAATCTCTGGAGTCGGAACAGGTTCCTTCAAAGGTGGAGATGGTGGAAGCGGTGTTGTAGTCATTCGCTACCTCATACCTACCTTTACAAGCGCCTCCACGGCTTCATTTGCTGAGAACACATCCATCTCAAGTAACGCGGCGACAATAACGGTGTCAGAATCTTCGACGATGACGCTGGTAGCTACTGCAGATTATGCACTCTTCACAATACTTGCATCAGATAGCGTGACAGCGCGCATACGTTTCTTGGCATCTCCTGATTTTGAGTCACCGACCGATGTCGGCGGCAATAATGAGTATGACATCACCATTAGGGCCACCAACTCATCCGGTAATTACATGGATTCGACTTTGAAGATAACAGTGACCGATGTTCTGGAAAGCGGAGTTCTCTCGGCTCCAACACTTTCAGCTGCGCCTCAAAAAGGTAGGGCGGTAACAATTACGATCACCAGTGATGTTCCAGGAAAGATTCGATTCTTTGTTGCAGGCAAGAAGATTCCTAATTGCCTGGCACAATCAACATCGGGCACATATCCAAGCTTTACCGCCACCTGCCAGTGGAAGCCGGCAAACATGGGTTACCAATCCCTGAGGGGCACACTCACCCCGACTAATCTTTCTATCGGTCAATCCAACTCACCCCAGGCCACCTTCCTGGTGACTCGAAGGAGTAATAACCGATAAAAGTGCGTGCTATTGACCGGTCAGTCGGTGACAAATGTGTGAGCATTGAGAAGAATACGGTTAATCAACCACGGAGGTAGAAAATGTCTTACCCACCACAACAACCATATGTTCCACAGCCACCACAGCAGACAAACGGTCTTGCTATCGCAGGATTTGTTACATCACTTCTCTGCTGCGGTCCAGTTGGACTTGTACTTTCAATTATCGGATTGAATCAGATTAACAAGAATCCATCACAGGGCGGCAAAGGTCTTGCGATTGCAGGAATCGTGATCGCAGGAGTCGGAATGGTTGTCGGATTTATTTACTACGTCGCAGTTATTGCAGTAGCGTCAACAGGTTACTAATTCAGCAATTATGAATGCATCAAAGGTTCGAGCAGGGGGAGCGATAGCACTAGGGATACTTTTTATCCCCTTCGCTCTCTTTGCTCGCGCCAATGATGGATTTACTGAAGGTGGGGCAATCCCATGCATTTGGCGTTCTCTCACCGGTTACCCATGTCCAGGATGCGGCCTGACGCGTGCCTTCGCATCCCTCACAGAGTTCGACATTGCGCAATCAATTAGATTCAATCCAGAGGCGCTTTTATTCACCGCTCTCTTCCTCTTTGCACTGATCGCCCCACAGCAATTGATTGCCATTAAAGAGAAATTTCAGAGATGGATCTCACTGAAGTCAAGTAAGAATCTCTTTATCTCTGCGCTTGTCGCCTTTGGCCTACTCTGGATAGTCAATATCATTCGCGTCTCAACAGGTTTTTATCCCTCTACATAAAATGAAATGGTGAAAAGATGACTCAGTACGGTGGTTTTCACAATCAGAGTTCAGGACCAATCTGGGTTGTACAAGTTCCAGGCCAGCAGCCACAAGCGGTTGATAACCTCACTCTTCGCCAATGGGCGATTGCAAAGTACATCCAGCCAACGACTCAAGTTCAAGACTCCCGTAATGGTGCATTCTTCCCAGCATCTCAAATTCCTGGTGTCTACTCAGATAAGGAGTATGTAACTGCACTCCTTCTCTCTTTCTTCGTGGGATCGCTTGGTGTTGATCGTTTCTACACTGGACATATCGGGCTTGGAATAGGAAAGCTTTTAACTCTCGGTGGCTGCGGAGTTTGGTGGCTGATTGACTTCATCCTCTACGCAATGAGAAGCGTCCATGATTCAAATGGACTTCCTCTGAAGTAAGAAGATTTCCCATAAAACCCGCCTCTTTCGTCACGAACGAGGCGGGTTTTGCTTTTGATTCACGCTCAATTTGGGTTATCCACAGCCTTCGCCTAGAATTCACGCTGTCCAACGAGATTGTCGATCTTCCGAGAGTCACACCGGAAGGCCTCCTGGTCAGAACACTGAATGAAAAGGAAATGAAATGTCATTAACACCAGAAGTAAAGAAAGAAATCATTGCAAAGTACGGCTCATCAGCTACTGATACAGGAAGCCCTGAAGCTCAGGTCGCACT
>JACCDJ010611432.1_pt1 | contig 10357 bp, 1 predicted proteins | sample 7444481 | NCBI WGS metagenome assembly JACCDJ01 (sample SAMN15323435, study PRJNA562643) | freshwater metagenome | isolation source: river surface water | place: USA:Blue River Watershed | collected 2017-08-15 | reverse complement strand
GCCAAAGTCACTAGCGTTTCCGTCGGATTTATCGCATAAAAATACGAGCCAATCGCCCAAAAAAGCAGCAACGAAAACACCAACGTAAACTTGTACGCAAACACCTGACTAATCGCCTCCGCATATTCCTTGTAGCGAATGCCAATGAATCCAACCAGCACTAAACTCAAGCTACTGGCATACAACCACTGCGCACCCATCACATCTGATCCTCCCATGTCTGGGATGAAGTAGACTAGCAAGTAAAGCAGGCTGGCTAGGATGGCGATGAGAGAGGAGAGTGTTAGTTTCATGGGGCAAATTTAGTATTAATCCCCTAAATATATAAAAGTGTTGACAGATAAGAAACAGGGATGACGCCTAGCCAGTTTTTGGAACATGTAGAAACAAAAAAGGCCTAGATTTCTCCAGGCCTTCTCTTAGAACACAATAAAATTAAGGAGTCTTGAATTGATACACCACCGTAGTTGATGCATTCGATCCATCCGAGGACTTAATTCTCCAATAATATACCTTACCAGCTTCCACTGATACATCTACTGTAGAAGCCGTAATGTCTGTTAGAGCCGCAGCAGGAGTTTGTTTGCCATCTACCGCATCTAAAGATACCGTGTAGGTTATTTTATCATTCTCCGGATCAGAGCCCGTCCAAGCTAAAGTAACCTTGCCCGCTTTAGGTGTTACTGTAGCGCCAGGCAATGGAGACACAATGGTTGCCGGGAAAGGAGCAAAATTACTCACACCTGTTCCTGCTAAATAGAAGTTCCAAGTATCAGAGGTCCCCGTTAGAGTTGTCTTGCTAGACTTTGAAGTTAACTTCCACGAATAAGGTGTGCCTTTTATCAAGTTCACTTTTGTCGATGTCCCTGTAATACCCGACACAGTTGTGGTTGTATTTTTACTTAAGTCAGTAAGCGTCATATCATACGACTCTGTATTTGCCGCCGCTGCCCATGTAAATACCACCTCCCTTTGGGTATCCGAAATGACAGTACCAGATTCACAAGTTTTATTCTTTTCAGGTGATGTCAAGGTAACTGCCCCCGGTGGGTTAACCGTAGGCACTGGCGGGGCAGGTGTAGGTGCTGGATCTCCCCCAGAGCACCCACCTAATAACATCAAGCCAATCACGGCTAATAGTCCGATCTGCTTTTTCATATACTTATTGTTTAACTACTTTAACTGTTTTACGTACACTCTCTCCTAGCAACTGAACAACATATGTTCCCGTAGGCATAGTAGATAAATCTACTGCAATTTGTCTAGATGCTGGAATTTGTACTTTTTGGTCTAACATGGTCATTAATGAAGCACTATTCACTGAGACATAAACCTCCGAATCGCGACCAGGAATATTTACATAGAAGATACCTGTGGTAGGATTTGGATAGGTTACCACTTCCTCAGATATGAATACTTCTTTTGTGTAATTGCCTTGGCATGCTAAATCGGTTGAAACAACGATTCTATTTAGACCGGTATTCAACGCCTTACTAAATGTGTTGCTAAACACAGTCTCTGTCTGTCCGTTAATAGTCACATTAAATTTAGGAGCGCCTGACATATCTAACTTAATCGTGTTAGCTATAGGATCTACAACGCTATTCGTTTTCAATGGTTCAGGTTCCTTAATAGTTACCTCGAAGCATTGCTCATAACCTGTTTTCCCTGCAATCGTCAGGCATACCGTATACGTTCCTTTAGCTAGACTACCTAAAACATAGGTATTTGATTTAGTTCCATCTAAAGTCTCTGTTTTAGTGAATGAACTTGGTCCAGTCGTTTTAATCGTGTACACTAGCGAAGTATTCAATACTTTCACAGAGTAAGAACCAGAGTTATTACCCACACAAGTAGCAGATAAAGACGACACTCGGTAATTAGATGCAGGCAAGCTAAACATAGCCACTCCATTAACATCTACTACTGAACCTGGAGCTGAGCCAATCTCTTTATCAACATCATCAAAAATACCATCACCATCTGAGTCATCACAACTATCTCCCTGTCCATCTCCATCGGTATCCTTCTGGTTAGCATTAGGTGTAATAGGGCAATTATCAGCTGTATCAGCAACACCGTCCCCATCCGTATCTTTTGTAGGAGTAGTAACAATCGCTGCGATTTGACTAACTGCAGGTTTTGCTTCAGGAACAAGGAATGTCTTCTGAGAAGTAACAATCGGTATCTCTACGGCTCCATCATTTGCATTAGTGATCTTGATTTTTACTTCATACACATTGTCCTTATTTGCATCCTTTGGATTTTCAAAATCAGGAGCTGCCTTAAAGTTCAACGTACCGGTTACAGGATCAATTGTAAACAATGCAGCATCAGCTCCGCCAGAAATCTCATACACAAATCCTGTTGAGTTAACCGCTTCCGTTTTCATGAATGAACTGTAGTTCAAGTTCGCCTGAGCGTCTTCATAAACAACATCGTATACACTTACTTTGAACGATTGCTCAACACTTGTGTTCGGGATGTCTATCACGTTAATGACAACATTCGTCGAATCACTCGCAGTTCCATCGCTTGATTTAATTTTAAGCGTATGAGACTTAGCTGTTTCGAAGTCTAATGCTGATTTCAACGTCAAGACATTGCCATTCTTTAATTCAAATAAACCATCACCATTACCTCCGGCAATCGAATACGTAACCGTAGTCGTTCCTTCTGGATCGACTGCTTTAAGCGTTACTAAAGTAGACGCAACAGCTAAATCTTCTTTGACACCAATTGGTGCTACCGGATCGAACTTAGGTCCCTCGTTGACGTTCGTAATATTGACCGTCACTACACCAGTAGTGGTTGCAATACCGTCGAATGCTGCTACAGAAACAGTGAAGGTCTTATTCGTTTCAAAGTCTAGTTTTTCAGGGTTCTTCACTTTTAAATTACCCCCTAAACTATCCACTTCAAAGGTATCTCCATTATTCAAGAGACTAAACTTAAGCACATCACCATCACCGTCTGTTGCACTAATCTTACCAGCAATTACCCCTGTTTTAGAGTTTTCTGGTAATGTGAACGTATTGGTACCAAACACCGGCACTTTATTAGGTCTAGTTACCGTTATATCAACTTTACCCGTAATTGAACCTCCTTTATTCGATGCTGTCACCGTGTAGGTCGCTTTAGCAGCCTGAACCGTAGGCGTTCCATTGATAACACCAGTCGTAGTATCAATCTTAACGCCGGCTGGTAGAGCTGGACTAATCGCAAACTTCGTCGCAAATCCATTAACCTCTGGTACGACATCCGTGATAGGAGAGTCTTTACTAAATACTAAAGGTCCTGGATATTTCACCGAAGTAGGCGCTTTGTTAAGGTCAAATAGATTGATCTTAATCGATGCATTTGTTGTACCTACACCATCCGAAACTAAAACTACTAAATCTAGACTTGGTAGGTTTTTGTAAACCAATATCGCTGGATCTTTCACCTTAATAACTCCAGATAAAGAGTCTATTTCAAATGTTAACTGATAGGTAGCAATAGAGAATTTCAATGTTTGATTCTCTGGATCCGTTGCAATCACTTTTCCTACCACAGTTCCCTTAGGAGCACCTTCTCTGATACTGAATTCTTTCGAAGTGACTACTGGAGTACTATTTGTTTTAATACCCGTAGCATTCAACACAAAGTTTCTTTCTTCAGAGAACGGAGAACCTGCATAAGAGGCATCCACCGCTTGAACAGACCAATAATACGTACCGTTAGGTAAGCTTAATCTCCACTTTAAATTATGCTCAGCATTACCCTTATCACCCGTTTTACGAGTTCCGTCAGCGTTTGCATTAGGCGACATAATTTCATCTCCGCCTGGAGTTGTACCTATTCTAATCGCATAAGTTAAACCATCCGCTGGAGTGTTATCGTCTGTACTTGGTTTCCAAACAAATTCTACCGGAGTCGTATTCGCTGCAGTCGTCAATCCTGTTAAAACGGTTTGAGACTCTAACACCGGTTTGCTAGGCACAAGGTTTTCGATATACTCTAATGGAATATCATTCGTGCTTGCTCCAGTAGACATTACACCCATTTCAGCTAAGGCTACTTTAGCCACCTGAGCTGATTGATTACGAACGTTTACATAGGTTCTAAATACATATGTTCCATTAGTAGCTTTGCTCTCACCAGACAAAGCAAAATCTAAGTCACCATCGCCATCTAAATCTCCAAATTCAACTTCCGAATTGATGACATCGCTTACATCAAATTTGCTATCCACATATTTGTTTGTCTTCGGATTAAATTCAGATAACTTAGTTGTCTCTCCTTGGCCTTGTATCGTACCAGAGTACAATAAGTCACTATAACCATCCCCATTAAAGTCTCCTAGATCAACCTTGCTATTTCTAGCTGGCAATAATCCTAGATTACTTAACTTAGGCCAGCCCGGCTTCCCTTGTTTTGTTTGATTCATATAGACCTCAAACACATCACCAGTGGAACTGGTACCAGAGATAACCGCATCTAAGTCTCCATCCGAGTCAAAGTCAATTAAGTCAGATGAACCATCTTTAACCGCAATTAAGTTATCCGTTGTAGCTGTAAAGGTATACGCACCGCCTAGTGTGGTCGTATTTTTGTACACAAATGATCTATAGCCGCTTGAAGAACTGAATCCACTAACGATTAAATCAATATCCTGATCATTATCTATATCCCCTAAGTCAAATACAGCTGAATTCAGAACAGCAATTTGGGATGACAAATCCGTAGTGGTGAAATTCCCCGTTTTCTTATCAAACGAATAAACAATCAAGTTAAATCGACCAGAGGCAAAGCTACTTGTTAATCCAGCAACTACTACCTCCGCTTGACCATCGTTATTTAAGTCAACTACACGAGATTTTGCTTTAAACAATCCAGTACCTAAATCCCTTACATTGTAAATTCCAGGGCCTGTTCCAGGAGCTGGAGTAGGCGTCACGGTAGTCGTATTCGTAGCACTATTCGCCGTTGTGGTAGGAATAGTCATAAATACTTTAATACCATATGAGGTTCCAAACAAATTGTTTATCACCACATCCGGTTTACCGTCACCATTAATGTCACCTGTTTGAGCATTACTAATTTTATCCACCTGAGATAATGGATTCGTGTTATCGGTTGCTAAACGCTTGCCATCGTACTTCATTAATTTAGGAATTCCCGATTGTGAAGAAGAACCATAAATTAAATCTAAGTCTTTGTCATTATCCACATCGACTAATTTGATAATTGGACCAGGCACAGCAGCAATCGTTCGATCGATGATACCTCCTTGGTTCAATATCTTCCAATCGTATAATAATTGGAATTTATCTTCAACCGAGAATTGGCTTCCTTTTAATCCATTATCCACGGCCTGAACAGACCAATAGTAATTACCTGGATCTAATTGGGTCTCAAAGAATGTAGTATAGATAGGCGCATTCTTAACAATTAGGCGCGTACCCGTTGCTAAATCACTCTCCGTATTTGATAATTCTGAACCCCCTTTAGACGTTCCTAAACGAACGACATAACCTAGGTTAGTAGAGTTATCATCTTTAGGAGCGGTCCAGCTTAATCTAACTTTTCCATTGCCTAAGATTTCCGTTTTAAGACCTGTAATCGCTGAAGGAGCTTCGTTTTTATTGTATTTAATATCTGATTCATACAATAAAGTTTTTGCTCCCGTATCATCGAGACCAGTAATAAATAAATCTAAATCTCCATCTGTATCATAATCCACCCAACTAGCCGTAGAATTACGTAGGCCTTTCAATACAATCGAAGAAGCTTTAAATGCGCCATCTGGAGTCTGAATGAATAACTTAGTCTGAGGAACCCCTTTCGAATCTTCCCCTGTAAAGACTAAATCATCCTTACCATCATTATTGAAGTCGCCCACCGCAATATCCCCATTCTTCAAGACTGGGAAGTCATATTTAGAGGTAGTCACCCATCTCTTTGCATCATTATCCCAAATCGTGTTGATGCCTAAAGCATTACCATTATTAGTCGTTAGGAGAATGTTTCCTTTGTCATCTTCCCCAGAATTAAGAACAGTTAATCTACCTTGAGATCTTGCACCAAAATTCGCTACAACAAAAGATGAATTCAATAAATTCCACTGAATAGGCGTCAGATTATTATTGTTATTGTTGTTTGTAGGCGTTGGTATTGGAATATAGGTATTTAACCAAAGACCTCCCACCGCAGATCCACTAGCCGCTTGACCAGAATAAATGATGTCATTATCACCATCTAAATCGTAATCAATAATCCTTAGATCACCATTAATAAAGCCAGGAGCACCTTGATTAGCACCATTTGAATTATTCATGCCGCCATTAGCCCATAAATTACCATTTTCAACGATGAAATTATCCTTATTATCCTCTTTGAAACATAAATAGAACTGGAACTGATCTTTAGCGTCAAGACCTGAGATAGCTAAATCAATGTCTCCATCATTATCTAAATCACCCCAGGCCATTTTGCTAGAATACAATTGAGGTAAGCCATAATTGTTAGTGACATCAAAATACTCGCCTTTCACGTTTAGATATAAAGCTGTCTGAGGTGTATTATTATAACCAGAAACAACTAAATCAATGTATCCATCTTTATTTATATCTACCCACTTAATATCTCCATCCGTTAAGAAGGCGATGTTCTGATTGATATTTTTGAATACCCCTTTATCGTTTTGATAAATCGCTGTTACAGCACCAGTAGTAGCACTAGATCCCATGACAGCCACGTCTTGGTCTCCATCACGGTCATAATCTCCCCAAGCTACTGCACCTTTATCTAATCCAATAAATGGATTTTCTTTCAATGTCAATGTCGTATTATTGTCAAGAATTGTTAATGTTAACTCGCTCGTCGCATTTAAATTAGCTCCTGAAGCTGTTTCAACCTTAGCAATAATTGTTTCGTCCGTTTCATTTTCATCTTCATCAATACCCTGAATTGTCAATTTAGCTTCCGTGCTACCTGCAGGGATAACAATCTGTGGTGACAATTGGTATTTCAGAACTCGGTGATTCATCCGATCAGTCACATACATATTTCCTCCGGCATCGAATCCAACTCCATTAGCTTGGCTAATTCCTGTCGCAACTACGACTCCTACGGATGATTTAGGCGACCATCTTGTCACGCGACTATTTGCAGCCTCTGCCACAAAAATGTTTCCTTTTGCATCTACATAAATACCTTGAGGATCTCCTAATTGATTAGGTGCAGAACCAAACCAATTACCTCCAGCTACAATGGTAGGTTTCGTAGCCCCCGGTGCCCACTTCTGAACTGCATGGTTATGGTTAGTTGTTACAAAAATATTACCTGTACCATCAACAAATAACCCTTGCGGCCAATTCAACCTCAAGTTATTTTCAGTATTAGATAAAGCGTTATTGTATACATCTCCACCAGCTACTAAAGTACCTGTCGTTGCATTAGGCGCCCATCTAACAACTCGGTTATTTGAATTATCCGCAATAAATATGTTACCTGTCTTATCAACAAACAATCCATTCGAATTACCTATTTGATTCAAGGCGTTACCAGATCCATTGCCTCCGGCAACCACTACCCCTGCAGTAGCCCCTTTAGCCCATCTAACCACGCGATTACTTTGGTTATCAATCACAAACACGTTCTCATTAGCATCCACAAAAATACCGCGAGGGTTTTGTAATTGATTCAAGTTAGTTCCCCACCAGTTACCACCAGCAACAACAGTACCTGTCGTATCGCCAGGTGCCCATCTCATTACCCGTGGGTTATTGTTTGTAGAAGCATAAACCGTACCATTTGGTAACACAAACATTCCTTCTGGGTAATCTAATTTGTCTAATTGCGATCCCTGGCCGTTTCCTCCAGCGACCGTTTTAGAACTTCCTTTTCCTGGGAAATCAACTGAATAATCTTCTTGGAAAGTAGAGGTCCCGCTGAAAACAAAACTTAATACCGCATCACGAGATGAGGCAGCAGATAGTTTAGCTAAAATACTCGTCGATTTATGTTCAGGGAAATCCTTTAAGTCTGTAGTTAATGTCACTACTGGATTATCGTCGCTATCTATAAATACGGTAGCCGAATCAACAGGAATTGTAGCATTAGTAATCGCACTAACTTTTATCTTAATAGACTCTAAAACTTCTACTAATTGATCATCTAAGCCTTTCGTTGAAATGGTAATAGTTCCTGAAGAGGCCCCTTTTGCGATTTTGATTTCCTTAGACGACAATTTATACTCCGTTGTTTCACTTGCCGTTCCAGAAACGACCAAAGTCAATGTAATATCCTTACCAGATATACTAGGTACAGAATAAGATACTGGTCCAGAAGAAGTGTTCGGTAATGACCCAGTATTAGAAGCCGTTCCCGCTGTAATTGTGGTAGACAAAGAAGCCGTTAACACAATATCCCTATCAGAATTTTCTGTAATCTTAGAAGCGCTTAGTGACAATCTTGCAACTGGAGCTGCATCGTCATCAGAAATGGAGACTGTCGTCGAAATCGTTGCTCCAGCAATTGCGTTGACTACACTCTTGCCTGTTACCGTAATCGTCTCATCATCCTCATCTATCGCATCATCTACTGTAGTGATTGTTGCTTTACCCGATAAATCCCCAGCCTTCACCACAATCTGAGGGTTCAATAAGAACCGTAATACGCGGTGATTATTTCGCTCCACTACATATAAATTACCTTTGCCATCAAATGACATTGCAGTAAGATTATTAATTCCGCTTGCCACAACTACCCCTGTTTTTGCACCAGGAGCCCATTTAGTCACTCGGCCATTTCCACCTTCACCTACAAATACGTTTCCTTCATCGTCCACATAAATTGCTTCAGGATTTGCTAATTGATCCGGACGATTTCCCCACCAGTTACCACCAGCTACTATTTCTGGTTTGGTAGCACCTGGCGCCCATTTTTGTACTGCGTGATTCCAGTTAGATGGCGCATATACATTACCTGCTTTATCTACAAATACAGCACCTGGGTTATTAAGTTTAGCCGTTTCTGTACTTGTATTATAAGCAGCTCCGCCCGCTACAGTAACACCTGCAGTATAAGCTCCAGAAGCATTTTTCGCCCATTTCTGAATACGGTCATTGTTTCTATCAGCCACAAATATACTTCCTGCTTCATCAACAAAGAGCCCTGTAGGATTACTAAATTGATTTGCTTTATCGCCTTGACCCTTGTCTCCTGCAACAACTGTACCCGCAAGTGAACCTTTTGTATACCTAACTACACTGTTAGCAAAACCAGAAATAGCATAAACCGTTTCATCTTTATCTACAAAAACCCCATATGGACTTCTAATTAAATTACTTTGACCTTGAGTCCAATCGTCACCAGCAACAATGGTTCCCGTAGTATCTCCAGGGGCCCATCTCGTTACTTTGGCATTATTCATAGACGAAACGAAAACCGTTCCATTTGGTAATACAGATACGCCCCAAGGGCTACCTACTTTATTTCTCTCCCCTCCGTCACCTTTACCGCCTGCCACTACCGTAGACTCTCCTTTTCCAGCAAAATCAAAAGTATAATCATCCGATATTTTAGCCGAACCTCCGAGGCCTAATTCTACTACGACATCTCGAGAGGCTGCTGAAGGAAGCTTTACTTCAATTTCTTGCTTTGCATTCTTTTCCGTAACGCTTGCCTTAGAGCTTGCTATACTATAGGTAGGATTATCATCGCTTTCCACAAATGTTGTTAATGTGCTAGTAGAAGCAGATGCATTAGTGATCGCTTTCACACTAAACACAATGCTCTCTAATGGCTCTACAACTGTATCATCTAAATTAGTAGTTGAAATAGTAATCGTTCCTGAAGACTGACCCTTCGCAATCCGTAAAGTCTTGCTGGATAAAGTATATTCGCCTGACTCAACAGCGGTACCAGACGTTTGGAATTCAATCGTGATATCCTTGTCAGAAGGAACAGTAGGAGTCGCCGTTAAAGTTAAATTTGTTGCAGAATTCTCTACAATAGTAGGTGAACTAAATTTAAAACTTACGACAGGTAACTCGTCATTATCAACTATGGAAACAGTACTTGAAATAGCGCTGCTAAGACTTACATTCGTAGACGTAAGAGTTGTTAAAGTTAACGTCTTAGTTTCCTCATCGGTTAAATCATTTACCCCTTTCACTTTAATTTGTCCAGTTAAATCCCCAGCCTTAATTGCAATAATTGGATTTTTACTAAATTTCTGAACACGGTGATTTGATTGGTCTGATACATATAGATTGCCGCTAGCATCCATCGCAACTCCTGAAGGACGGCTCAATTTAGCAACCGAAGATCCATCTCCTAATCCTCCAGCAACAACTTGACCTGTTTTTGC
>JACCDJ011047513.1_pt1 | contig 10359 bp, 3 predicted proteins | sample 7444481 | NCBI WGS metagenome assembly JACCDJ01 (sample SAMN15323435, study PRJNA562643) | freshwater metagenome | isolation source: river surface water | place: USA:Blue River Watershed | collected 2017-08-15 | reverse complement strand
GCAATTTTACAAAGTTCAACTGCTAAAGGATTCTTATCTACTCCATAAATACAATTACGGACAACATCTTTCATTGCTTTTCTTATTGCTAATGGATTAGGTTGCTCTTCGTCTGTTTGTATCCTTGCTATTTCTAATGCAACTCTTCTTGCTGCACTTAATAAAATATGTCCACTTCCACAAGCAACATCACAAATTTTTAGTTGTAATAACGAAGTGACAGTATTTTCCTTATTTACTTTTTTTTGCTGATAAGGCTTTAATCTGTCTTCAATTAAATACTCTAAAGAATGTTTTATTAATGGTTGTACTAATTCTTCTGGCGTGTAATGACTACCACTCTTACCTCTTTCATTACTGCCATCGAAGTTGCAACTATACTCCTCAGTACCTTCTATTTTATTTATGGTTAGTTGCAATTCTAAAAGCCCTTCATATACTGAACCAAATTCTTCTACATCTAATCCGCCATAGTTTACAGCAATTAACGCTTGGTTTTCGTTTTCAAAATAACTTAATGATTTAATGATATTTAATAAAATTGAGTTGCTCAATGAACAATTATGTAGGTCATAATAATCATTTGCAATAGCATTGTATCCAAACAAATCTCCTTGCAAACTCATTATGCCAAGCTTTTCGCCAATTTCTTTTTTCTCAAATAATGAAAATGTACTTACTAATCCTTTCCACAAATCATGATACCTATTTGATTCAGGTGCTACAATTTTTTTTGCTAGTTTTCTTAAACGTAATAAGCTATAGTGATTAAAATATATCTGACTGAACCTTTTAGTTTCAGGTGTCTTACTATCAGCATATACTAAATTTCGTTCTTCGATTACGAATAAAAAAAGTAATCTGTATATTATACGCAATTGATGACGATAATATTCCCCAAGATCAATAGTTCCATTGTCAAAAGCGGCACGTAGTTCATTGTTGTTTGGATTTTTTATAAACCCATTCGCTAAATTTAAAATTGCACCTTTAACAGCGTCCCCCAATTTATCACGAATTGTACTACCTGCCTCCAAGCCCTCTTGATGGTATTTTTCAATTATGCTATCTGCTCCACCATCGATACGTTTTGGCATCCTACTTGCATGCAGTAAACGATAAAAAATAACGAAATCGGAATACAAATCCTCTTCCATCATTTTTTCTAAATTAAACTCGATGTAGCTTAATCTGGTAATTCTACTTGCATCTCTTAACAGTCGAAGTTGTTTACCATTTGTTACAATACCATATAAATGTTCGCTATAATTCAGGTATTCTTGCAACATAGCATGTGGAGACACCCTTAGTTGCTTATTTTCAGGCCTTTTATCCAAACTTTCGTGATAACCACCCACATATAAAGGGAAATTATCTAATACACTATCACGATAACCAATAGGGAATGATTTTCCGTTTAGCTCTTCGGCTTGTCTGTTAAAAGTAAGATTGTAGTTTAAATTGGTTAATAAAGGTGAAATCCAGAAGTTTCTTGTTTCAGTAGTGCCATTCTCACCCTCTTTTAATCTCGCTAATTTACTCTTATATATAGTCCATTGTCCTTTAGCCTCCTGCCAAGCCAAACTTATATCATCTTTCAACTTAGCGTTTGTGAAATCTGAATTAAAGTCCTTCCCTTGTTGGAAATTAGCTTGCTCACCTCTAATCTTTGCTAATAAATCAGTTGATAGTATTGAGCCTTGTATGTCAATTGATGGAAAATTCATAACTCTTACTTGTTTATTTTAGGGTTAGGAATTAAAACATAAACACCTAAAATATCTGGAGGTAAAACTGGTGTAACTGCTTCGAAACGTTTTGCACCTATATATTTTGCGAATCTTGTATGTGCATTTACAAGCTCTTCACTTCTTTTTTGAACAACTTGTATAAAATCTGGATGAAGTGCTTGAAAATGTTCTATTTCTTTATTAAAAACAATTTGCTGTCTTTCTTTACTAATATCTAATGCATTTGAAGAATGTAGTAATTTTTTACATTGCTCCATACTTAGTGCATTTATGCCTTCTGTTGTTTGCTCATAACCCCATAAAAACATTTCTTCAGAAACCATTTCATGTTTTTTATTGACTTCGCGTATTACATTTCTAACTCTAAATTGAATGAGTGTAGTTTGTGTTGAAACATCATCTGAACTAAAAACTGATGCACGAGCAGCCTTTTGATTTTTTTTACTCTTGTCTAAAGAATTTGCAATTAACCTGTGACAAAGTTGTTCAACATATCTATGATTACGCCCTATATATTTAAAACCTTGGGGCGTTGGCGATTCAAAAGAAACATGGAACTTGTCTCCACTTCCTAAAGAAGATGAAATCCAATCATCCATATTTAGTTTATTAATTAAGAAACCTCCTTTGACGATATCTACACTTCCCCCTAATAATTTTGAAGCTGAAATAACAAATTCTTGTAAAGTATTGGTGTCCCCAATAGCTTCATCAACTTCTTCTAAGTCTTTTTTTACCTCTTCAGGCATAATACTCTCGTGCGCAAATATACTTCTGATGCTCTCGGCTTTTTCTCTTGCAGCTTCAATTTCATTCGTAATTTCCACATCTAACTCATCCAATTCAGCGCTTGTACCAAAATCAATTCTAATTTGTTTTGAAAATTTATTTTGAGCCTTTTCTGGATTTAACAAGACCTCTTTTAATACCTTGTCCATTACTGACCTGTTATCATCTGCAAGTGCAATACTTACACCAGAAGTGTTTTGAATTTTTTGAATCTTTTCAATAATAATCTTCAAAACAACAACATCCATTGGATTGTCTTCACCAAATAAAACCTTTACATCAATTGTATTTTGATGATCACCATTTTTGTCTATCCATCCAGGTTGACCATAACGGTCTACTCTCCCCTCCCTTTGTTCTAATCTATTTGGATTCCATGGTAAATCATAATGTAAGATTGCATTAAACTTATCTTGTAGATTTATACCCTCACTTAAACAATCCGTGGCAACTAAAATCCGTTTTGGACTTTTTGCCATTTCATCTATTTTCTCCCTTCTTTCATCATCACTTAATTCACTTGTGATAGCCCTGACATCTACATCCTTCGGCAGTAGGCTTTTTAAAATTTTAGCTACATAATGAGCAGTAGCTATAAATCTGCAAAATACAATTGGACTTTGCCCTTTATTTACCCAAATTTTTATCTGCTCTGATGCAAGTTTAACCTTCTCGTCTTTTTCAATTTTAGTTAGTTCTAAAGCTTTTTGCGCTAATCTGTTCAAAGTGTTCCATTCCGTATCGGACAATTCTGCTCTGTCAATTATTTCAATTTGCTCAGTATCATTTTGCTCATCCCATCTTTCTACAATAGGATTGTCTCGAACTTCATCATCCCCTATCTCTTCATTTTCACTTAATTTAGATTTTCTTTTTAAAAGCATCTCATATCCTGCAGCTGGACTGCTCATTACCCCCCTTAACAAGGACAATGCGGCGAAATATTTTATTCTTGCCTTATTCTCCGTTACACCATCAGTACTTATGCCTCTTGCAAATTTCAAAACATCTTGATATAATTTATAATATTCCGAAGACGATGATATTTGATAAGGAAGTTCTTCAGTTGTCCTTTTAGGAAAAGGAGTCTCTTCGTCAAGCCATTTTAAAATATTTTTTCTTTTTCGTTGTATGAAATGGCCAGCAACTTTCCTTTTTTCAGATGTGGTTAAATCTAAAAAGTTATATTTTTCAAACTCCTTATTAACCAATCCCAATAATGACTTAAACTCTCCATCTTTTCCACTATGCGGTGTTGCGGTTAATAAAATAAGATGTTGCTTATCATTTACTGCGATTTTTTCCAATAATTCATATCGTTGCTGACTTTGGCTTATTTTTTTAAAATCTAAGTTCTTGGTACACGTATGAGCTTCATCCACTATAACTAATTCTGGTACATCTTTCAAAAATGCAGGCATTTTCGCGGAGCCATTTTTAACATAATCAATAGAAATTACTTGAAAAGGATAGTAATTGAATACATTCAATGTGTCGTCTCCTATGATTTTTCTTTCCAAACTTGCAACTGTACTTGAACGAATGATAACAGCTTCAATATCTAACTTTTCCGCAAGTTCTTTCTGCCATTGTTCGCACAAATGAGGCGGACATAAAATTGCAAAAGATTGTATTGAGCCCCTTTCTAATAATTCACGTAATATTAGAATTGCTTCAATTGTCTTACCTACTCCAACATCATCTGCAACCAACAGCCTTGTTGTTTCTTGCTTAAGTGCCATTATTAAAGGCACTAATTGATATGACCTTGGTCTAAAAGAAAGTTTCCCCATGCACCTAAAAGGACCACTTACTTGTCTAAATGATAGTCTAGCCGCATCATATAATAATTTAGCAGTAAGAAAACTATCAATGTCATCTACATCAGGCATTTCAAACTCATCATCTTCAATTGTTTCGAAATGTTGCAGAATTGGCTCAAAGACAGATATAATTTCATCATCTGAACCACCCAATGGCTTAAGTACAATAATTTCACTATCATTCGATGGCTGAACTACACAACGCCTATCTCTAAATTTTACGAGCTTCCCTGGTTTTTTATATTTGCTATCTATCATGTTGTTATCGTACTTTTCTAAATATATCTTGTCTTCTTGAAACAAATGAATCTACAGTTTCAGTTGTGTAGTCCCATACTAAAACGTCAAAACCTGCTAATTCAATTGCTTTACGTTTTTTGTCATCATCTGCTTTTATAATTCCTTTTTTATGTATGCCGCCGTCAACAAAAATCAATGCACGTTCTCTGTCATACACAAAATCAGGTTGTACATAGAATTCCTCCATGTTATGGTTTGTAAAATCTGGAAGCCTAAATCCGTTATTAAATAAGTATTCTAATAACTCTTTCTCGCCTGGACTTTTATGATGAATTCCTTTTAACAATTCTTCATATTTATCTTCGTAAGTTCCTCCAATTGTATCGTCAGGATTTGAGGAAATTAATAAGTCTAAAGCTTTTACTATATCATGTCGGTTTATTTTAACATGGTCCATCTGATTATAATATGATAATAAGTCATCATAGCTTGCCTTTGGTCTGCCTGGAAATTTATCTTCTTTGGTCTTATAATCATACCCACAAATTTCATACGCCTTTAAAAACAAGGTTCTCAATATTGCAGGATTTCTGGCAATATCTTTAAGCACTCCAATACTTCCTTCAGATGATTCATAAAGCATAATATTCTTATTCTCATCACTTCCCATAAGCTTAGCCGCAATCTCAACTGGCTCAATATTGTAATGTTGTTCAATTGCTTTTTCAATTGCATATTGCATCGTAACAACACCATTGTCTGATAAGCCTAATGACTTTATTGGCTGTATATACAAAACATCAGACGTATCATAAGTATAAAGCATTATGTTTTGATTAGGGTCTTCTGCAGTTTGTTTTTCTACTTGCTTTTTTGATTTAAAAAAGCCTGATTTAGTACCAATATCAAATCCATCTTCTTTTGCTCTTTTCCACTTCTTATTTAACAAAATTAACTTTGCCGCTGGTGCATAAAAAAGCTTCATCATCTCATCACCATCTACTGTTAACCTTATTTTTGTAGCATCCATTAATCCATCGGTTGAATTCAGATACATTTCAGTAACATACCCTTCAGAAGTTCTTACCTCTTCCATACAAGAAATACGTTCTGAATTTTCTGATTGAGCTTCCTCTAATTCTAATAAGTTTTGGTACAACTCAATATTACTTGAGGTAAATTGAGAACCTGTTATTGGGTCTTGATTTTTACCCTTGCCGTCTTCTTTCCCTAAATATGCATAGTTGGTTTCTTTTGAAATTTTAATTTCCATTAAATCCAACGAAACATCATTAGGTGTAATTCTGTTGACCTTATATTTACCACCATTATGATAAATCAAATTATTTGGACCAAACTCTTTTAATCCAATAAAGCGAGGCCTTGAAATGCTTTCATTTCTGTCTTTTCCACCTAAGAATACCCTAATAGGCAATCTTGTAAAATTATAACCAGGTAAAAATCATTCAGAAGCCAAATATCTGAATGTATAAAATTCAGATAAACTTGAGTTTTTATTTTTATCTGATTGGTTCTCTAATAAACTTTTCCGATCCTTAGCTCTTGCATATGAAATGCCTGCTAATTTTTTTATTTCACTATCCTTTATAATAGGACTTATATGAGTCTCGTGCGCCTCATTCATTTGCCTTAAAGCATCTAAATACATTTTTTTCCATCTTAGCAATGACTGTTCTAATTTATCTGGCACTGTCTTGATTTGAGTTTCTAACCAAGACTCATTAAACCATTTTATGCCGGCAAAGTCAATTGTGGAGACTATATTTTGGACTAATCTTTTAATCTCATCAAATCTTGAATCAATTACATCTTGATACTTTGCTTTAACATTACTTTTTAAGAGATATGTGCCGCCAGAAATATCTATAAGATCAATAAGTGATGGTTTAAATTCTTCAGCATTCAAAAATGAAAGTACCGTAGCATTAATATGAGATCGAAGTAATTCCTCATTTGTTAAATCAATCCTTGGTGCCTGAACAATACCTGCAACCATTTTAACTGGGTCTGCAAAATAATGTTTATCGTGAGGCGAGGTTTTTGAAGAATAAGTAAATACCAAAGCAGACTGACCACTTCTTCCTGCGCGTCCACTTCTTTGAGCATAATTTGCAGGACTTGGAGGTACATTTCGCATATGAACTATGTTAAGAGAAGAAATATCAATTCCCAACTCCATTGTAGGAGAACAATACAAAGCACTTAATTCTATTGCTTCATTAAATTTTTCTTCCCTATCTATTTTTTCTTCATTTTTAACCTGGCCAGTATGCTCTGCTGCTATGTATGATTTTGGCAGGTCTGAAAAGTCCTCTTGGTATAAATTCTGAAAATACTTGTGTGGCTTTACAGGGATTTCACTATGTAAAGTGATATAGGAAGTTTTATCGGTTGTTACAATAACTTTATCTCCCTTTTGCCAAAGCACTGATGTTAGTATTAGTTGATATGCAACTTTGTCGCCTTTTTCTGCATGTATGGATGCTTTCTTTAAATAATGTACCTCTGATAAAGCATCCAACACTTTAGTCATAAATTCATTGTACTCTTCAGTTGTAGGCGGGGTCTTACCAGCATTTCTAAATTGATGCTTAATATACCTTGCCAATCTACTTGAAGGTCCAATACTCTGGATAAATGTCTCTCTTGTAGCTTTGTCAGCACCCTGAACGGAAAGAAAATTCGGAGCATCTATTCTTTCGCCTTTATCTAATGACCAAAGTTTCTCTTTATTAAGCTGTTGATTTAATTCATCTTCAGTCTTTTTTCTATTTTCATAACGTAGCATGTCGAAATCAACAGCATACATGTTTCTAAAATAGTTCAAAACTTGTAGGATAAAATCAACCCTATTTTCAACTGTCATTTCATTTAATAACTCAATTTCTGACCAAAGTGTATTATCAGAAGCATTATCCCGAATATTTTTATATGTAATATTTAAAAGTGCTGTTTGCTCAAGATTAGGAAGCACATATCTCCATCCTCTTTTCAAATCTTGAATAATTCTATAAGTAATGTAATTTCTTAACGCTGCTAAATTATCCTCGTTTGGCCTATTGGGATTAGGTGCAGGATTAATTGCATATTCGGATTCAGGTAATTTTAAGGCATCCTGAACTTTAAAAATTAGGTCTGAAATCTTTAATGGTTCTGTGCTTATTCTTAAAACCTTTTCTATTGCAGAACGTAAATGCACCACCTGTATAAAGTCATTGAAATGCCCTGCCTGCAAAGAAGCATCTTGTCTATTATCAGTAAAGCTCATCAATTTCTGCTCTTTTATCGCTTTGCCATTTTTATATAAAGCCAATAAAGTTTGCAGTGTTATAAGGGTCGTTGAAGTTGAACGTCCTTCATTCCCAAGTGAAATAAGTTTAGTTTTTTCACTTGATTTTGTTTCAAGATAAATAATACCGCATGTTGGGTCATAAATTAAAGGAGCAGGAATGAACCATGCCTTCTCCCCGCCATTTGGAGTGTCAGAAAAGGTACCGTTCTTTTTGACATAAACCTCACTTGGCAAACGCAATAATTTAGACGCATCGATATCGCCAGATTTATTTACCCACGCTGAAGGAAGTAAATCAATATATTCATTTATATCAAGAAGGAAATCTTTGTCAAAAATCACATAGCCATCTTTATAATCTTCTTCACTTCTTTGTTTTACTTTTTTGTTGTTGACTTTCAGGTCGTCTTCGTTTTTTGGATTTAGGTTTTCATTGAAATCCCTAAAAACAAATTTAGAGCCTTCATTCTCATCAAAGTCTTTTCTTACACACAGAAACTCTTCCCCACTTACTCTACTAAAAACTGTTTGAAAAACTGGTACTTCTGTTTCAGTTTCAGAAAGTTTAACAAATGGATTAGGGTCTAATGTAATAAACCTGTTATCTGCATTTTCAAGAGTTAAATAAACATATCCGGTTTGTGAAATAAACTGATGTAGTTTGAAAGGCAGAATTGTATCCTTTCTTTTTTCATTAGCACTTTTGATATTTAATTCTTCGGCCCAAATTAAAATCTCAATAACTTTATTTTCACACGTTTTTTCATCTAATTCGGTTACAATTGATAAGTCTTTTGAAATAGCCTTTAATGATCTTGGTTCGTTTCTTCGTTTATTTTCACCTTCATTTTTAATTGCAACTGTCCGCTCTAACCAAATAGCGAGCGGGTTACTAAGTATAGCGGGTTTCGTTCTATCAGTTATTTCACTTTGTATAGATTGCTTAAGTAAGGTATTAGATGGCTGAGAATCAATAGTGGAATAAGTCAACGATTCTACAACAATGTTTTCTGAGGTAAAATCAGCATCAAAGAATCGTGTGGCAACTTTCGCGACCTCTATTTTCTGCGCGTCTAAAGTACCAGTAGCCATTGTAGCAGAAGTACCAATACAAAGTATGTTTTTGTTTTTTGCTGCAGCTTTGATTCTCCTATTTAATAATGATACATCTGCACCTTGTCTGCCTTTGTAAACATGTAATTCGTCATATACAAGAAATTGGATATTATCCAAAAATGAATTCCTTAAAGCTTCGTCTGCCTTTCTCACCATTAAAAGCTCTAACATCATATAGTTCGTAAGCAAAATATCTGGAGGGTTGGCAATCACTTTCTCTCTATCCTCTTGCTTTTCTTGCCCCGTGTATTTAGCATACGTGAAAGGCAAAGCTTCCCCTGTTCTTTTCCTATAATTTGCTTCAAAACCAGCCATTGCTGATTCTTGAGAATTTATCAACGCGTTTAAAGGATAAACAATAATTGCTTTTATTCCTGGTTGATTTGGGGTCTTGAATAAAGAGTTGAAAATAGTTGAAATATAAGTTAAACTTTTACCTGAGCCGGTTCCAGAAGTAACTACAAATCCTTTACCATCATTTCCTTTTTTTATTGCCTCTGCCTGATGCTTATATATCTCCCATGATTTATTCTCACCATCGTAGAAGATGTCATTGAACTGCTTTACTAATACCCCCTGTTTTACAAGATCATCAACATTCCCACCTGATTCAAATGAAGGGTTAAATTGAACAAGTGGTTCAGGATATAAGTTCCCAGAATTAAACTCTTTAGTTACAGTATTTAGAATCTTTTCATCAGCAATATTTATAAAACTATCAATGTAAGATTTGTAATCAGTAAGAATGTCCTGGTGTAAGTCGAAAATATTCTTCATAATAATTTCTTTAGTAAAATTTGGGTTAGATTTCTGATTGACTCGGACTCAACCTACGATGGATTAATGAAGCCAAAACACCAATCCACTTGGTCAATTTTCTAACTTAAATTATTTACTATAAAAATACTCGAATGCAGCCTATTTCAGTGACTTTATGCAATAAAATATATGTTATTTTATAATATTACATTTCAGGACTACACAATGAAAAATTTATTTTCAAAAATAACATGTCATGTAGCACCTAAACTACAATTCACCCTCTACAAACCTAATCACCCTCCTTAGCTTTTGTTTAGCCAAAGCAGGAAACTCTAACCCTAAGTCATAAACCTGCTCCATTTTTTCCACTAAGTGGAATTTTACGGTTTTTGTCTTCTTTGCAGTAGCAATTTGTCTATCAAACCACTCTGTAATAGTAATACCCTTTGCTTCACATTCAAGGATGATTGTTTCGTAAGTACCCATTGGTAATCTAAGTGAAACTACTTTTGTCGATTCCATAAGATTCAGTCTTTTGTTTACGGCTGTTTTCTTCCAGTTTTCG
>JACCDJ010006482.1_pt1 | contig 10361 bp, 9 predicted proteins | sample 7444481 | NCBI WGS metagenome assembly JACCDJ01 (sample SAMN15323435, study PRJNA562643) | freshwater metagenome | isolation source: river surface water | place: USA:Blue River Watershed | collected 2017-08-15 | reverse complement strand
TAGTAAATTGGGTTTCCAACCAAAACCTGCCGTGGAACATGTCATTATTGGCATGAAACCACACGGGTCAAAAAGTTATATTGATAGTGTATTACACTTTGAGGCATTACCTGATAATATCAAAATGACATATCCATTTATTCAAGTCCCAAAACCAGCAAAGAAGGAAAAGGATTTTGGTATTTCTGGAGAGGAAAAAACAACGGGTCAAAAAGGGCAAGGAATGGACAGATATTGTAGTTTGTGTGAAACAAGTATGTTGAAATCTTATGATTGTAAATGTGATGAGCCAAACTGGATTACTAAACCAAAAAAGAACTTTCACCCAACAATAAAACCTGTTAAGTTGATGTCCTACATCATAACCTTATTCACAAGAGAAGGGGATTGGGTAATTGACCCGTTTTTAGGCAGCGGAACCACTGGTTTATCGTCAAAATTGTTAAACCGCAACTTTATCGGGGTGGAAAGGGAGAAAGAATACTATGATATATGTGCGGAAAGATTGTCCGTTGATAGACATGAACTCATTAAGTTTTTTAAAAAATGAGATACTCCAAAGGTATAATGTGGTTGGACGATTGTAGGATTCCATTTGTTGATGAGGTTAGAACAATACCCGTTCATAGTGATGATAAAAAAACAGATGATACTTTATTTGGATTACACCCAACTATTCAACATAAAAGAGAAATAACAACTCAAGGTAGATTCACCACCAACCTACTTGTCTGTGATGATATGTTAAATGATGGTTGTGTTACCGAAGCAAAGGCGAACTTGAATTACAAATGGAACAATACAATTGGTGGTGGTGATATATTCTCAAATAGGGGGACCTATACACCAAGAAATGATAAGGGTAGTAATTCAAGATATTACGACTTGGATAAATGGTTTGAAATTATGTTAGAGAGCTTATGAAAAAGGGTTTAAAGGACAGGGGATTTAACATTTCGCATGAATTTTCAACACCTGATTTGGTTTCAACCAATAAAATTGAATTGTTAACCTTGTCAGAAATCGGAGCTAAAATAAAACTGAATGACCCCAAATCAATTAAAAATTGGGTGCGGCAAAATGGTATAACTATCCATAAATTAGCATCAAGAACATTTGTTTATGATTTGGACCTCAAGGTTTGTTTGTTTAAGCCATTGGTTTTGGAATTGATAAGAAAATATCCCAAGCGTTGGAGAGGGATTTGCAGAACCATCATTACTGAAGATGTAGTTTTTGATATGCTTTTGATTGAATTAGACGAGGGACCGATGATTTTACCGAAATACAAAATGCAATTCAACTCAATTGAGGAGGAAAAACTCTACAAAGACTTAGTAGCATGAGGAATATAAAGTTGCCATCCAAACCTTATAAGGGATTAAAAGTATTCTGTAGGATTTGTAGAGGAAAAGTAAAAGGTTGTAATCACACCTCAGAAAATCTGTGTTATAGATTGATTGTTACCATTCCAAATTCAGGTGGTAAGCAGGTTACGAAACTCTTACAAGCCGAAAATTATGATGATGCCGTCATTGAGTCTATTGATTTTAGAAGGCAATTGGAAAAGGAGAAGTATCAAATTGTTAACGAAAAAGTAGAAGTAAGAAATAGTCCATGCGCTTTCAATTTGGTAACTGCGATATTAAAGTATTATCAATATTTAACAGGTGATAGTGGTTATGTACACTTGAGGAAAAATCTCAGTGACGCCTACATTAAAGAAGTATTAAGGTATTGTAAGTTGTTTGCACAGGTACTGAAAAAAACCAAAAATATTGAAACCCTTCTTGTAAAGGATGTTACAAAACAGGATGTATCCAATTTTTATCAATTCCTGAACTCAAAGTATAGTCCGAAGACCTTTAACAAATGTTTTAATACACTCAAAGGTTTCTTTGATTTTTTGATAGATGTTGAGGATGTGGGTATGAAGAACCCATTTGTCAATTTCACGCCTAAAGTCATCTCTAAATCGAATATTGAAATTTTAACACAGAGTGAGTTTGAGTCAATTTTGGTATCCATAGATAGATTTGATTCAAAAGTCAAACTGGGAGGTCGTGGAGAGGTTAAAAATATGTATTTCTGCTGGTTGAAGAATGCATTTAAATTATTTCTATTAACAGGGGCAAGAAGAGAGGAGGTCGTTGAGTTGAAATGGAAAGATATTTTCGTATCAGAAAATGGTATTAAATTCTTGATGTTTGAGAATTTGAAAGTAGAGAGAATTAAGAAGTTCCATGATGCTCCTAAAAAGTATGTTCCAATAAATAAGGATTTAGAGGACTTGTTAGTTGAGATGGGGATGAATAACATTGAAAATCCAAACGATTATATTCTATGTCCTGAAAGAAGATGTAATTCACAGACTTTGATGGATAAACTAAGTAAATCATTTACGCATTATAAGAACGGTGCAGGTGTTGACAAAGACGTTAGTTTGAAAAATCTCAGAAAAACATATATCACGTGGGTTAATCAAACAATGGGGAACGAGACAGGGTTACTTACGTCTCATTCAACTCAAGAGGTCTTAGAGAGATATTACCTTGACCCCAAAATTTTGTCTGCAATTGAACGTGGAGCCCTTGAAATAAAGGTTTTTGGAGCCAATAATAGCCAAGAAATGGATTCCAAATTGGCACACAAACATGGCACAAAATAAAAAAAACCACCTACGAAAACGTAAGTGGTTGATTTTGTTGGTAGCGAAAGGGGGAATTGAACCCCCGACCTCAGGGTTATGAATCCTGCGCTCTAACCACCTGAGCTACCTCGCTAAATTGAGTGCAAAAATAATTATAATTTGGTATTTTTCCAAATAAAATCGGAAGAAATCAACTTTCCTTATTTTTACTTCCCTAAAACCCTTTCAACAGATTCGAAAACTGTTTGAGGATCAATGTCTTCCATGCATGTAATGCCAGTTTTACATTGTCCCAAATAAAAACACTGACATGGTTTTGGCGGTTGTACAATTTCTCCTTTGTTAAATAAATCAAACTCGTGTGGATTGAAAATGTTGTTCATTAACACAATTTTCTTGCCCAACCCTAAGGTTAAATGCATTCCCATGGTCACTTGTGTTACAACCAAATCACACTGATCAATTAAATTGATGAATTTATTGAGAGGGAAATTTCCTAGGTATTCAGCACCACTTTTTTGTTGTATTTCTAGATTTCGTTCATGCTCCTGAGCACCTCCTAAAAGTAGAGGGAAGTAGCCAGCGGCTTGAATTTTTTTCACCAATTCAACCCATTTATCAATGCTCCATAATCTGGTGGTCCATCGATCACCACAGCCTGTATTGAGTCCAATGATTTTTTTGCTGTGGTCTAAGTTCCAAATAAATCCTTTATCTGCATGATTGTCAAGTAAATAAGGTTCGTTTTCGTATTCAAGTCCGCAAAGTTCAAAAATTTCGGTACAGTAGTTTTTTGTATTTGCTTGGCTTACATCGTCAAACAAACCTGTGCTGAATTTATGGTTTGCCAGGTCATTCACTGGTTGCGAAGCACCGTCCTTCAAAATGTAACCAAATTTTTCTTTGGCATTGACCATTTTCAATAGTCCACTCGCTTCTTTTTCTTTATCGAGGTTAATGGCAATGTCCCAATCAGTATTTTGTACATAAAGTACCGCTTCAACGCTCAATTTATAAATTTCGTGGATTTCATTTTTTGGCAAAATGTCAGGAAAAAGCGTAATCCATGTAAATTTGGCAGAAGGATAAAGTTCTTTATATCGAGTAATTAAAGGCGTTGTTCGAATCACATCACCCATTGCACCCAATTTTATGATGAGTATTTTCTTTTCAATTTGTGTGTACGCAGGACAGTTTTCGCAGTGAAAGCCTTGTGTTTTATGGGGTTTGCAAGGAATATGTCCCAGAAAGTGAAGGCAATCGGATTTGTAAATCATGTTGCGAAAATAGTTTTTTTTATAAAAAACCTCACTATAGGTAACTTTTTGGGCACATTTTTTGTCTATATTAGTAGAGAAATTGAGAGAGTTGAAGTCGATATTTAAAAAAATAGCCTTTTTTACCATTTTATTCTTGGTGAATTATGCCAATGCTTCGCATTTGGTAGGTGGATTTTTGACTTATCGCTGGCTTGGTACCAATGGTTCTATCACTCAGTATCGCGTGAACCTATACGCTTACCGTGATTGTTCAAAAGACGGTACAAAAGATGAACGTTTGTTTGACGACAAAATTACACTTTGCGTCTACTACGAAAATAAATCTATCTACACTAGCTACTCTGTTAAAATTTTGAGTAGAAAGAAAGTAGATCCCGTTGGGAATACCTCTTGTCCTGAAGTTGCTTCTGCTTGCTTGGAACAAGGACTTTACGAAACAGTGATTTCATTGCCAGTTTCTTCTCAAGGGTTTTATTTGAAATACGAAAGATGTTGCAGAAATACTCAAAACAATCTTCAAGATCAAGGTGGTAGCGCATACCAAGGGCAAACGTATTTCGGATTTATCCCTTCAACCAAAATTCAAAATAGTTCCCCATATTTTCAGGATATTCCGGTTCCTTTTATCTGTAAAAATGATACCACAACAATCAGAAATAGGGCCATCGATCCAGATGGAGATTCCCTTTCCTACAAAATTGTGACCCCTTGGCAAGGTGCATCAATGACAAATCCAACAGTGGATATTTGTTATTCAACTATGTACAATTCGCCAAATGTAGATTATAATTCAGGTTATTCGGCAACAAGACCGTTTGGAAATAGTGGTATCGCTAAAATAGATGCGTTTAATGGTTTAACCACATACATGTCAAATCAGACGGGTCGTTTCGCTGTTGCAATTGAAGTGACAGAATGGCGTAACGGTGTTGCCATTTCTTCGGTTCGATTGGATTTACAAATTTTAGTCATCAATTGTAGTCCTAACAATAAACCTAAATTAAATTATCAAACTGGGAGTCGGTTCTGGACTGTTGAAGCCGGTGAGTCGTTTTGTTACGACGTTTCGGCGCTCGATTTAACCGATACTGGTCAAATTATTACCCTTCAAGCATATTCCGACATCATTGCGGGAACAAACGGATATTCATTTACAAAAGCCACCGTAAATCCGAGCAAAAATGCTGGAAAGAAAAAGGTGACCAGCAAGTTTTGTTGGAAGCCAGATTGCAACATCCCAACGAAAGACACTTTTAGAGTCACTTTTGAAGCCTTCGACAATGGTTGTCCTTCAAAATTTGTCAATGAAAACGTCATGATCAAGGTGAAGCCATTTGTCCCTACTGAAAAAATAAATGGTCCAAATACAGCTTGTCAAAATCAGCAAAATGTTAAATATAGTATTTTAAATTATGATACAGGACATCGATATTCATGGTCTGTGACCGGAGGATTGATTGTTGGTTCGAATACAAGTGCCACTGTAACAATCAATTGGGGAAATTCGAGTCAAGGAACCGTAAGATTGAATGTATCGAGTCGATGGGGTTGTGTTGGTCCTCCAATCGATTATAAAGTCTCATTAACTTTAGCACCTGCAAAGCCTAACATTACAGGGCCAGATACCATTTGTTACGAATCGGAAGTGATTTATGACATTGCGGGCGTTCCCAATGAAAAATATATTTGGAAAGTGAACGGAGGTGTGAATAATGGTCTTGTTGCTGGTAGTTTTGAGAAAATTAAAATTTATTGGACCACAAATACCAAAGGATTTTTATCGGTTTATGCCCAAAATGCTGCTGGATGTAATAGTCCCTCCGATACAGTTTACGTGGTAAAATCTCCTTCCGCTAAGCCAAAATTAGATGGGCCAATTTCAGTTTGTCCGAATAACAAAAATATTGAATACACAATTTCCAAATTAGATTGGAAAGCGAAATATACTTGGTTGATTTTTGGAGGGACAAAAATTGTTGCAAAAAATGACTCTCAGGCATTGGCTGATTGGGGTGCTTTGGGTAACGGTTTTGTACAAGTGACAATGACAGATAGATTTGGTTGTATCGATACCACGAGGTTAGCCATTCGGAAAACCCATGCGTTGATTGGTCAGCCACCAATTGGAGACACAAGTTTATGCGAATTCACTTCAAATGTACCTTACAGAATTAAAAAGGTGAGTGGTGAAGATTATACATGGACCATCAACGGTGGTACTTTGACCACAGCAAATACACTTACAAATGTGATTGCTAATTGGGGCGCTGCAGGCAACGGTTGGACAGGCGTTCAATCTCGCGCCTATGATTCGATCTCAAAATTGCCTTGTTTGAGTCCTGTACATCAATTAATTGTGGTGAAACATCCTATTCCGACACAGCAGTTATTTAAAGTTCCGGTTCAACCTGAGATATGTCAGAACATTGGTAGGCTTGATTTATTTGCATGGACAATTGACAATGGTGATTCCATTGAATTGATTGTTTCGGGAATGAATTATAACGTAAGAACAAATTCAATTGCCGGAGGATTGGTTACAAAAACAGTTTCTGTTGATATAAACACATTTGGAAGTTTTGATTTTAAAGCACGTCAAATTTCGAAATGGGGTTGTGTTGGGCCTTGGTTTAATACTAAAGTTATTGTAAATCCAAAACCGTTGTATACCCCATTATTGGGTGATAGCGTCATTTGTTTTCCTAATTTGAATGGATATGTGTATCAAATCAATGGAAAATTAACGAGTACATATTCATGGGTTTTAATTGGAGGGAAATTTTCTACAAATCCAGGTACAGGTAATTTAGGAATCGTAGATTGGGATTCTTTGGCTCCGTTGAAACAAATAAAAGTTGTTGAAATTTCAGACAAGGGATGTTTAGGAGATACTCTAGTAAAGACTATTTTTTACGATAATCCTAAGATTATTAGTAAATGGGTTACCGTTTCACCACCACCATTAAAAGATGCACAAAACGTAGTGCACTATGAACTTTTAAATGCTCCTAGAAATCAGAGGAATTTAATTGTGCAAAGAAGACAATTTGGATTGAATGAGTTTTGGGATATAGGCATAACGCCTTCTAACGACACTTTGTACAACGATAATGGTCCATCTGCGGATGTTTATGCTTACGATTATCGTTTGGTAACTATCAATGAATGTGGTGATTCTGTTTACAGCAATATCAATACATCCATTTTATTGACAGGTAACAAAATTGGTCCTTTATCAATGGCATTTACCTTTTCACCATATTTAGGGTGGAACAATGGTGTGGAACGTTACGAATTATACCGTCAATTGGAAGATAAAACGGGTTATGTTTTATACAATACATATCCAAATCCTACCAAAGATAGCTTTGGAAACGGTACCGATCACTATGGTCAACGGTACAGAATAAAAGCCTATGAATTGAATGGAGATAGAATTTCGTGGAGTAATGATATCGTAATGTATTATGAACCGATTATTTTCGTTCCAAATGCATTTACTCCAGATGCGAATGGTCGAAATGAAATTTTCAAGCCTGAATGTTCTGGTGGTAAAGAGTATAAAATGACAATTTTCACCCGTTGGGGAGAGAAAATTTTCGAAACTTCTCAGTTAGATGCGGGGTGGGATGGAACCTACAATGGAAAAATTGCCCAAGATGGGGTCTATGTGTATTTTGTTGAATTTAAAGATTACAAAGATAAAATTTATCAATTCAACGGAACTTTACACTTATTACGTTAAAAATAATTATAATTGAAACAAATAAACAAAAACAAATAAAAATATGTCTAGTCCATTATTTTCCGAAAAAGTATTTGACAGTGCACGTAGCACGTCTTATGAAGGATCAATGACCGTAAGTGGTACCATTAACAAGTCGATTCTATTATTCGCAACATTGTTGGTTCCTGCTATTTGGGTGTGGAATAAAATGTCGGGTGTTGCCGAAATGGCAGCCGAGGATCGCATGAGCTATGCAATTAACAATGGTGTTCAGGGTTATATGATTGGAGGATTGATCATTGGTTTTATATCTATTTTAATCATGATGTTTAAAAAATCTTGGTCTCCATATTTAGCGCCTATTTATGCAGCTGCTGAAGGTGTTTTGTTGGGTTCAATTTCAATGTTCTTTGAATTAATGTATCCTGGAATCGTGATTCAAGCTGTTGGTATTACATTATTGATTTTCGCAATTATGTTGTTGGCTTATAGAAGTGGCTTATTAAGAGCAACTCCTATGTTTACTAAAGTATTGATGTTTGCAACAATGGGTGTAGGCGCATTTTACTTAATTATGATGGTGATGAACCTTTTTGGTGCACATTCATTGTCTAATTTTTATGCGGGAAGCTCTATGTTGTCAATTGGTATTTCAGCAGTTGTTGCAGGGATTGCAGCCTTCAATTTGATCTTAGATTTCACATTCATTGAACAACAAGCTGAGCAAGGTGCTCCAAAATATATGGAATGGTTTGCAAGTGTTGGCTTATTGGCAACATTAATTTGGTTGTATTTAGAAATCTTGAGATTGCTTGCAAAATTGCAAAGCAGAGATTAATTGAAAAATAATTTGAATAGAAATGAAAAAGGTGCGAAAATATTCGCACCTTTTTTTTGTGAATTCTGCAACTCCGTTAGTCTTCGTCGTAGAGTAATTCCAATCTTGCACTTTGAAGTTCCGCTAAACTGTGTTGATCTTTGATTTCCTGGGCAATTTTAATTCCAGTCTCAAAGGTTGTCATGGCTTCAGTTTTTTGTCCAATTTCAATTTGAGTTTTCCCTAAATGATAATATGTCCCTACATAATTTGGAAATTTATCGACCAATTCTTGATACTTTTCTAAAGCCAATTCCTTATTTCCAGCTTTGTTATGTTCTTGAGCGATTGCGTAATGCAAAAAAGGATCATTCGGAGTGTCCTTTAGAAATTCGATTAATTGTTCAATTCTACTCATTTTAAATGATATGTAAAGCTTAGAAATGTAGTTGGTGATGGATTTAAGCGTGCCGACAAACTTTGGTTGATATCGAATTTGTAAAAATGGGCATCAACAGTAGCATCGATAACTTGTAGTACATAAACAACAGTAACGGCGATAATTGAAACATCACGATTGATACGATAGCCATCTCTCTGAGCGGTTAAAATTCTCGAAGGAGTTAACCCTCGGGCATACATATTTCGGAAAGTATCATTCATTTCATTGAGTGAGTTTTGATTTTCGATCAAAGAATAAATTGAGAACCCTAATCCGGCATATACAATTGGAGCTTTCCAATATTTGTGATTGTAGATTTGGCCTGCTCCGGGCAAGGCCAAGGCTAAGATTGTAGCCGTACGTGGCGAATGTGTTGGAGTTAGAGCTTTTGCCAAAGTGTCTTTCTTCGCAGAATCTGCAAAGAAAGCACTTTGGAATGCTCTTGCGTTTATTGCATAGGAAAATACAAAAACTATAAATAAAATGATTTTTTTAAACTTCATTAATCCTCAATGAGATTCAATATACGTTCAAGGTCTTCTTTGTTTTTATAGGAAATGATAATTTTACCTTTTCCTTTACTTCCAGCTTTTAAATGTACTGCAGCATTTAATTTTTTATAAAATGCTTCTGTAATTCTGTCAATTTCAGGATCCCAATCAGTTCCTGTAATTGCAAAACTATCGGTAGGACTTGCTTTTTTTGCTTTAACCAAACCTTCAACATCACGAACACTTAAATTGTTCTCAACTATTTGAGAATACAATTCTAGTTGGTGGTTGAGGTTATCCATATTGATCATTGCTCTTGCATGACCCATACTCACTTTACCTTGTTTAATTCCAAGTTGAATTTCTTCAGGTAAACGCAATAATCTCAAGTAGTTATTTACGGTAGTTCTATCTTTTCCAACACGCTCGCCTAATGCATCTTGGTTCAAGCTACATTCTTCAATGAGTCTTTTATAACTCATAGCAACGTCAATCGCATTTAAATCGCTACGTTGAATGTTTTCAATCAATGCCATTTCGAGCATATCTTGATCATTCGCGGTTCTAACAAATGCAGGAATTTGAGTTAATCCAGCGAGTATAGATGCACGGGTTCTTCTTTCGCCAGAAATAAGTTGATACTTATCATAACCCATTTTACGCACGGTAATTGGCTGTATAACCCCGTGGATGTCTATTGATTGTTTCAGTTCATCTAAAGCAATGGCGTCAAACTCCGTTCTTGGCTGAAACGGGTTTGCTTCAATATCGGCAAGTGAAATTAAAGCAACAGACCCAATTGCATTGCTTTCACTCGAAACCTGTGAATCTTGGTCTGCATTTTCTAAAAGTGCACTTAATCCTCTTCCTAATCCTGTTTTTCTTTTTGTAATTTGTGTCATGCCAATACGTTTTCTTCTGATGGTTTAATTAAACCGTTTTTTACTAAAATCT
>JACCDJ010275439.1_pt1 | contig 10364 bp, 4 predicted proteins | sample 7444481 | NCBI WGS metagenome assembly JACCDJ01 (sample SAMN15323435, study PRJNA562643) | freshwater metagenome | isolation source: river surface water | place: USA:Blue River Watershed | collected 2017-08-15 | reverse complement strand
GTTGAATCTCAATCCAATCACCATGCATTTCACCACCTCTATTATTAGCATTACACGAACACAAAACGCAAACGATCAGAGACCAACAACTGATTGCCAAGAATTGAATATTAGATAAAACTATCCGTCGCATTTTCGGACGAAAGGTAAAGTTTTTTCCCATTCCCCAATCAGCTTATATTTGGAATCTAATTTATGACACTGATTAAATCCATATCTGGAATCCGCGGTACCATAGGAGGCCTACCCGGAGACAATTTAACTCCGTTGGATGTAGTTAAATTCTGCTCAGCATTTTGCGCAGTCCACCAAGAAAAAAATCAACGAAAAGAAATCACTATTATCATTGGCAGAGATGCTCGTATTTCTGGCGAGATGATTGCCCAGCTGGCTTCCAATACCTTGATCGCGATGGGCGCTCATGTCATTGATTTGGGATTATCCACCACCCCAACTGTAGAAATGGCAGTGGTTCACTACCAAGCTCAGGCCGGAATCATTTTAACGGCAAGCCATAATCCTGCCCAGTGGAATGCCTTGAAGTTGCTCAATGAAAAAGGGGAGTTCATTTCAGCAGAAATGGGCCAAAACGTTTTGTCCCTTGCCGAGAAAGGGGTAGAATTTGCTTCCGTTATGGAGCTTGGTAAGGTTCAAAAACAAAAAGATTTTGATTTCCATCTCGATCCTATTTTATCGATGCCTCTGGTCAAAAAGGAATTGATAGCCATTAAAAAACTAAAGATAGTGGTAGATGGAATCAATTCTTCTGGAGCCATTTTTGTTCCGTTGTTATTAAATGCTCTAGGAGTAGAAGAAGTCTTTGTTATCAATGCAGAACCCACGGGTCATTTTGCTCACAACCCTGAGCCTTTGGCAGAGCATCTGCAAGAAACTTGCTTGATAGTAAAGCAAAAGAATGCTGATATGGGCATTGTGGTAGATCCTGATGTAGATCGACTTGCGTTTATCGATGAAAACGGCGAGCTATTCGGGGAAGAATATTCATTGGTGGCCATTGCAGATTATGTATTAAAATATAAAAAGGGAAACACAGTTTCCAATTTGAGTTCTACCCGGGCGCTTAAAGATATTACCGAAAAACATGGAGGAGAATATTTCGCAGCCGCGGTAGGAGAAGTAAATGTGGTTGAAAAAATGAAACAAGTGAATGCCGTAATTGGTGGAGAAGGAAATGGAGGAATCATTGTACCAGACTTACATTATGGTCGAGATGCATTGGTAGGCATAGCCCTTTTTCTGAGCCACTATTGTGAAATGTCTTTAACCATGTCAGAACTTAAAAACACTTATCCTCAGTATTACATGGGAAAGAAAAAAGTTGATTTAGATCCCACTAAACCTTCAGAAAAGATTTTAGCGGCATTGGCTGATGCGCATTCCAATGACAATATCAACCTAACAGATGGTGTAAAAATAGACTACCCAGATTATTGGGTACATCTCCGCAGAAGCAACACTGAGCCTATTATCAGAATATACACAGAAGCTCAATCGCAATCTCTTGCCGATGAAATGGCAGAGAATTGGATTCAAAAAATCAATGATATTTCGATTCAATGAAAAGCATTTACTTAGACAACGCTGCGACGACAGCCATTGCTCCTGAGGTTTTTGAGGCGATGGTACCCTACCTTAGAGATCACTATGGAAACCCATCGTCCACGCATCACTTGGGAAGGCAAACCAAGGCAGTAATTGAGACTTCTAGACGAGTGATTGCAAAAGCCCTCAACTGTCTTCCATCAGAAATTTACTTCACGAGCGGAGGAACAGAGGCAGACAATCTTGCCATGCATGCGGCCGTGAAAGATTTAGGATGCCGACACATCATCACCACAGCCATTGAACATAGCGCCATCATAAAAACCGCTGAAATCCTAAGAGATCAGGGCAAAATTGAATTACATCTTTTAAAATTAGACGAAAATGGCAATATCAGTTTGATTGAGCTTGAAGCGTTGCTCGCACATAATGAGAATTGCTATGTTACCCTCATGCATGGAAATAATGAGATCGCTAACCTATTACCTATACAAGAGGTGGCTGAAATTTGTAAAAAATACAATGCCATATTCCATAGTGATACCGTTCAGACCATGGGGCATTATGCATTTGATTTGCAAAAAACACCCATCAGTATGCTGAATGCAGCTGCGCACAAATTCCATGGTCCAAAAGGAACAGGTTTCATTTATATCCATCGTAGTATTAAAATACAACCCCATATTACTGGAGGTGGGCAAGAAAGAGGACTCCGAGGGGGTACTGAAAACATTGCAGGCATTGTTGGATTAGCAAAAGCAATAGAATTGGCTTATTCCCATTTATCAGAGCACCAAGTTCATATTCAAAATTTAAAGCAATACATGAGAAGTAATCTTCAAATGCTTTTCCCTTCCATTGTGTTCAATGGCTGCTCAGCGTCTGAAGATAGTTTGTACACTGTACTCAATGTCACTTTTCCACCTCACGAAAATGCAGATATGTTTTTATTCCTTTTAGATTTAAAGGGTATTTGCGCATCAGGGGGCAGTGCATGTAGCAGCGGGGCTACCAAAGGCTCCCACGTATTGAGTGCCATCGATGCGTTGCAACCAGGCCAAGCAAGCGTCAGATTTTCATTTAGCCGATACACCTCTCAACAAGATGTTGATGAGGCTTTAAAGATCATAAAGGAAATCATGAACTAAAAAAAAGAGGACTCAACAGTCCTCTTTTTTATTCATTTCCTCAGCAAGCTGAATTTTATATTTTGATAATTTTAAATTCCGTTCGACGATTGGCTTGATGCTCTTCTTCTGTACATGTGGATGGTTTTTTTCCTTCACAAGCACAACCATTCACCAGCTTGCTCTCCCCATAACCTTTACCGAAAATTCTCTTAGGGTTGGTAATGCGTGACTGAACATACTCCGCCGAGGCTTTCGCTCTTGCGTCTGATAATTTCGCATTCGATGCTTTACTTCCCCGGCAATCTGTGTGAGAACCCAATTCAATTTCAATGGTGGGATTCTCATTCATAGCCGCCACAATCTTGTCCAACTCAGCTGCAGCATCGGGCCTAATATCTGATTTTCCAAGATCAAAATAAATAGGTTTCACATCCAACATTTTTCCCAAATCCTTACCAACTTCTATTTTCTCCAAGCGCAAATCCATGAATGAATTGATATTCACCTCTCCTTCTTTATCCAACGATACAGTAAAAGTCTCCTCTAAAGGAAGATAACCTTTCTTGGTACAACTGATGGAAACTTTTATTTTATCGCCAATTCGTGGACCCTTCTCTACATCTAATCCAAATTGACCGTTTTGATCTGTATACAATAATGACCTGTTATTAGAGTACTTGTTTTCAAAATCTACCTTTACCTGTTCAAGGCCTTTGGAAGATTTTAAATCCAAAACATTACCCACGATTTTAAAACGAGGTATTCTTTCTGCCACTAACTCCACCCAACCCTCATTGTCCACCGATCTTGCATCAAAACTTTTAACTGCACTTTCATATTCAGGGAAGTTGCATTCCAACTGCGACAATTCCCAATGCGTGCTCAGCGTATGCGCTTCCCCTTTGTTATCGGTTTTCAAAGTCTCAATCACCTCCCCTTTCTCATTCCTAACCAATACTTCAGCATTCACCAATGGCTCTCCTTTTGTGTTCTTCACCAAAATATTTATTGCTTTATCAAACACCCATGGTGTCAAAACAGTCACTTTGTATATATCATCACTTCCCCTTCCTCCTGATCGATTGGAGGAGAAATAACCCTTCATTTCATTTGATTTGAGAAAAATCGAGAAGTCGTCACCATTCGAATTCAGCGAAGCGCCTGCATTGATTACTTTTCTTACCTTCCCATTATCCAACTTGGCAACGAAAATATCCAAACCTCCAATGCCCGGTAGTCCATTTGAAGAAAACAACAATAAATCATCCTGATAGGCAAAAGGAAACAGCTCATTCCCTTCCGAATTTATCGATGTCCCCATATTTTCCGGCAATCCCCACGATCCGTCCGCACTTTTGGTTACACGATACACATCAGTTCCCCCTGCTCCTCCCTTTTTATCTGAAACAAAGTACATCGTATTTCCATCTTTACTGATAGAGGCATGTCCCACAGAGCATTCCTCAAACCCCTTCAACTCAACTTTTTTCAAATCACTCCAAACACCCTCCATCAACCTCGTGTCGAACAATTCCAACTGGCCTAGAAGCTCTTTGTTCTTTCTATTGCCATTGTTTCTGGTTACTACAGCATAATCGCCTTTTGAATTAAAAGCTACAGGCCCATCATGAAACTTACCTCTCCAAGTTTTAGTTCGCCTTTTGACTGTTTCCACTTGATCTTGCCTATTGATTTTACCCTCAAACAAATCCAAAAATGGTTTTCCGTTTCCATTCCATTTATTCCTAAGCGGGAAAACCCCATCGCGGGAAGAAGAGAACATCAATGTGCTATCCAATAAATAAGGAGCAAAATCCTGATCTGCGGTATTGATGGTAAGCGCATTGATCACATATTGTCCATTGTCCTTTTGAAGGTTTTTTAACTCCTCGTAGGCTTGAAAAGACTTATTGGCTTTGGCTTCTTCATTCAAAGTCGACTGAGCTTTCTTCAAAAACTTTTCACTTTCCTCCCATCTACCCGACATCTTCAAAACTTGAGCATACTGATAATAATCTTCTCCATTTGCGTCACTAGACGCGCACACTTTTCTCCAAAGGGTATCGGCCAACGGAATATTTTCTAAAAACTGTTGACAAAACGCCATCTTCCTCATTACGGATGTGCTTTTCTCCTTTACAAACTGGTAATGTTTATAAGCTAAAGTATATGAGTAGTGGTCATAGTAATGATCCGCCTTTTTCTCAATTCTAGATTGCGCTGAAAAATTGTTGTAACAAAAAACAACTAACAAAAAGATGAATGTCTTTTTCATAAATTAAAAATATCTTGGTGACTTCACTTTCAATGGACTTCCGTACTGAAGGTCATATCTAAGTACTACTTCATGACTTCCGGATCTAGAAGAATATTTCCTCCATGAATAGGAAAAATCATATGAGTAACCCAACTGCAGATTGCTGTTGATATTAAAACCCATCATCATCCCCATTGCATCGCCGCTACGGGTGGTTATACCCAACCAAAACAAGTCATTGTAAATGGCCTGTAATGTCAAATCCAATTGAACAGGTGCTCCAGGAACTGATTTAACCAAAGCAGAGGGCTTCAATTGAATTTGATCATTCACCGGATACAATCCTCCTACGATGAAATAGTAATGTCTCTTGTTCTTCAGTATTTTGGTGTCCCTGGATCCTTTCACATAATAAGAATTCTCTATGATTCTGGGTGAGGATAGACCGGCATACCATTTTTCTGTATAGCAATAAGTTCCAAAGCCAAAATTAGGAGTTAATCTACTTCTATTTGCGTTGATAAACGCCTCGTCAGTGGCACTGGTCAATGATAACTGATCAAAGGTTGAAATCAAACTATGAAAACCTCCATTCAATCCAAAAGACAACTTAATATTCTCATTTACCTTCATTCGATAAGCTCCCATTACATTGAAAACATTAGATTTTATTGGACCGATTTGATCTCCATTGTAACTTATCCCCGCGGCAAAGTCATCACCAAAAACAGGTGTATTCATCGAAAAAGTTTGTGTTACAGGGGCCCCATCAAAACCAGCCCACTGACTGCGGTGCAATCCCACAAAAGACATCGCCCCGCGACTTCCCGCATAAGCAGGGTTCACCTCCAATGTATTAAACATATAATGCGTGTACATTGCCTCTTGCTGAGCGTTGAGGGTAAAGGCAAAAAGTAAAGTAGAAATTAATACTATCGATAAATTTTTCATCATTTCTTGATTTAGCGTTTGATATACAAGTAACCCAATTTTACATCCTCTTCTCGTCGCAATCGCACAATATAAAAGTATGTGCCTTCAGGAAGTAAATTTTTACCTACCAACCCTGCTTGGTTACACTCCCCAGACCAATCATTCTTATATGGCTGTGCCTGGTAAACGACATTACCCCATCTGTTATAAATTACCACTTCATTGTCGGGATACTGATCTATATTAGGAATGATCCAATCATCGTTGACACCATCACCATTGGGAGATAGGCCTTCGGGAATCACAACTTCCTCTTCACATTTATCTTCATCTAAATAATCAGGCACTCCGTCCTCGTCACAATCCACTAAAATGGAAGAACATATATCTTGAAGACCAGATTCTGCGCTATCCAACAATCCATCGCCATCACTATCGATACTTAGATAGTTTAACACTCCATCACCATCAGTATCTAAAGTTAATGTTTCGAGGTAATCCGGAATTCCATCACCATCACTATCCATGGGGGTTACTTGTATCAAAACCCAAGCGGTGTCGCACTGCCCTTGTCCGTTACAAATAGAGTAAGAAAGGGAATCAAGTCCACAATAATCCAGACTAGGCGAATACACGAGAACACCATTGGAGAATTCTACTGAAGCATTGCCGCTCGTACTAACTATGGTTATGGTAAGATCATTTATATCTGTGAAAAGGTCGTTTGCCAAGATATCGATCTCAATTGATCCAGAATCAGATACCGCTGCATCATTGACTGCATCTAACAGCAAAACATCTTCTATGTTGATCCAAATCCAAATAGTATCACAGAGGGCAGAATCGCAGACAGTTACCCACATCGAATCTAATCCAACGAATCCATTATTAGGGGTGTAAACAAAACAGGTGTCTGTATCTCCCAATCCAGAAATCGCACCATTCTGGTTGCCTATTACGGTACCTATCGATAAAGAATCCCCATCAACATCTGAAGCCTCTAAACAAATTGTGATCGGAGTATCTATTGATGTCGTTAGCGATGCGAACTCCAGAGGCAAAACTGGTGCATCATTTACTGGATTTACTATCACATAGATCCAAGCCACTGTGGAAATCAAACCTGTACTATCGGAAATGGTATATGCAACGGAATCCACGCCATTGAGATTGACAAATGGAACGAATGAGACATTTCCTGCATTATCCACACTCCAAGACCCGATTTCTGTAACAACAGCGGTTTGGATTCCAGGAGTTTCGGGATCTAAATCAACTGATCCTACATCCAAATTGTTATCCCCATCACTATCATTCAATACAACATTGATACTTCCCATTTCATCTTCATTGATCATCAATGTATCATTCACCGTTTGTGGATTACAATCATCTAAAACAATGATTTCAACGATAACAGTATCTGATAAACATCCAGTATAGTTAGTGTCTACTGCCTGAATCATCCATATACCTTCATTGAGCAATAAAGTATCATTTGATTCATTTTCTACACCGTTTACCAATATCAAAGCATCACCTTGTGATTCCAATACGACAATACCCTGTGTTTCACCACAACCTATTTGACTTGAAGATAAAATTACTGGATCGTTCGGTGGGAAAAGACAAAGAGAAGAGTCATTGACATTCACATTGAAATCAAAATTACATGCAGAGCTATCTGAACATCCTATGATGGTTTCAATACAAGTTCCGTCATCTATTGTCGCCAAAGAATCATAATTGAATGCAGTGGAGTCGGTACACCCGAAAATACAACCCTCATCTATTGTTCCATCACAATCATCATCTACATCATTGCAAGTTTCTTCCGCTGAATACACACAGGATCCATCATCTTCTAAAGCACTTTCCACATAATTACACGCCAATGGATCCATGCAACCTATTAGACATCCCTCACTGGTCTGACCATCACAATTCTCATCAATGCTGTTTCCACAAATTTCCATTGCAGATGGATTGATGGCTGCATCAGAATCTACACAATCCGTTGAATCAATAACAAACCCGTCCGGAGCCATACATGCTAAAACACTATCTCCTGCGTTGCCGAATCCATCTAAATCAACATCCGCGTAGTAAACATTCTGAACACCTTCGTCTACATCACCGTCACAATCATCATCTACTTCATTGCAAATCTCAGTGGATGGATAGATACATGAACCATCTTCTACTACCGCAAAGCTATTGAAGTTGCATGCCGCCACATCCATACAACCGATGATGCAGCCGTTGTCCAAAACCCCATCACAATTTTCATCCGAAGCATTTCCGCAAATCTCAGAAGCGGTTGGATTTATATTGAAATCTCCATCGTTGCAATCGGTGGAATCCGCGACATATCCTTCTGGAGTGGTGCAGGCCTGGATCAGTGAATTAGAATCTCCAAAACCATCATTATCCGCATCTGCATAGAAAGCTAGCAATAAACCTTCATCCACTTCACCATCACAATCATCATCAAGATCATTGCATATTTCCTCTGATGGATAAAAACATGATCCATCACTCTCTTGGGCACTTTCAGAATAGTTACAAGCCAAAGGATCCATACAACCAGAAGTACAACCTTCACTGAACAGACCATTACAATTTTCATCGAAGAGATTTCCACAAATTTCAGCTGCCCCCGGATTTATTGAAGTGTCATCATCATCACAATCATCAGGATTCGAAACAAATCCATTAGGCACTTCACAAGCAAAATTTATGCTATTGATATCCCCATAACCATCACCATCCAAGTCCGAATAAAATGGTAACAACAAACCTTCGTCAATATCGATATCACAATCATCATCAATGTCATTACACACTTCAACCGCACCAGCGTATACTTCAGAATCAGTATCATCACAATCACCTGTCGAAGAGACATAGCCGAAAGGTGCAGAACACGCCAATGAATCTATTGAACCACCGACATTATCTCCATCCAAATCTTGAAAATACTGCGCAAACAAACCTTCATCAATATTGCTATCACAATTATCATCCTCACCATTGCATACTTCAGAAGCACCTGGATTTACTGAACTATTATCATCATTGCAATCTTCATTATTTTCTACATAACCATCAGGCAACTCACAAGAGGAAATAAATTCTGTTGATCCAAATCCATCACCATCTGCGTCTAAGAAGTACACATTTAACAACTCTTCATCGATGTCTCCATCGCAATCATCATCTTCATTATTGCACAATTCAGTTGCACCGGGATAGGTTGAGCTATTTTCATCGTCACAATCTCCATTAACATCAATGTAACCAGGAGGGGCAGTGCAAGCCTGGATAGATTCATCAGAACCGAACAAATCGCCATCTGAATCCAAATAATATGTGTTTAATAAATTCTCGTCAATCAAACCATTACAATTGTCATCAATATTGTTACATACTTCAAGGGCATTGGGATTGATTGCAAAATTTTCATCATTACAATCTCCATTGATGGAAACAAACCCATCAGGAGCAGAGCATGCATTGATTTCAATTGAAGAACCCACTCCATCATCATCATTGTCTTGATAGAATGTGAGCAAAACATCTTCATCTACATCCGAATCACAATCATCATCTATATTATTGCAAATCTCCATCGCCGTTGGATTTATGCCTGCATCTTCGTCATTGCAATCTAGATTATTAGTAGTAAATCCATCCGGCTGACTGCATGACTCAACGCTAGGTTCGGTTCCATATCCATCTCCATCTCCGTCTGTAAAATAACTATTGAATAAACCATCGTCCGCTAGATTGTCACAATCATCATCCAAGGCATTGCAAACTTCTATTCCATTGGGGTTTATATTGATATTCTCATCATCACAATCATCATCATTAGAAACATAACCCGCAGGCGGATTACATGCTAATACAGAGCTCGTTGAGCCGAAGCCATCACCATCGGAGTCTGCATAAAAGGCACTCAGTAAATTCTCATCAATTTGTCCATCGCAATCATCGTCTATTCCATTACATATTTCCAAAACAGCGAAGAAGCAACTTCCGTCATCTTCAGTAGCCGATGCCGAGTAATTACAAGCTGCAATGTTGGTACAACCCACAGTGCATCCTTCGCTAAATTGATTATCACAATCCTCATCGATAATGTTACCACAAATTTCCTCTGCGTTGGGATTGATCATATTATCATCATCGTTACAATCATCATCATTGGAAACATAACCCTCAGGAACTTCACAATCTAAAACTGTGGAATTAACATTTCCAAAGCCATCCCCATCCTCATCTGCATAATAAGTGATCAATGGAAGAGCCGATATGATAATAGTATTGCTGATGACATTGTTGGACGTCTGACATTGGTTATTCGGAGTCATGGTCAAGATAACTTCATCCCCATCTTGCACATTGGATAGCGTCAATGAACCAGAGTTACCTCCAATGTTCTCACCGTTCAAGCGCCACAGATAAATGGGGTTATT